>MDTE01091018.1_pt1 | contig 12344 bp, 6 predicted proteins | sample 811231 | NCBI WGS metagenome assembly MDTE01 (sample SAMN05326651, study PRJNA326480) | marine metagenome | isolation source: seawater | place: Indian Ocean: Red Sea | collected 2010
GGGAGAGAGAGTAGACACGATCACCACCACTACGATATTTTTTGTACAGGAAATTGTGCCTTGAGATGTGAAAACATGTATGCTATTCGCTCAACGCTAAGATAGATTAGGCGGCAAGCTTGAAGCCATTCTTCTGGATGATCTCCACTGAATACCCATCGGGGTCCAAAGCGAAAGCAATCTCCCGCATGCCTCCCTCCTCTGGTCTCTTTCTGAATGGCACTTTCTTCTCGTCAAGGAAAGCAACAGCCTCGCCGAGGTCATCCACGATAAACCCGGTGTGTCCAAAGCCCTGCAAGATACCCTTTTCCTTGTCCTCCAAATTGCCATTATGGTAGCTAAAGTCTGGGTCATCCTCTGTGCCGTGGTTGTGGGTCAGCTCGAGAACCTGGGGGAACATATTCCTCACAAAATCCGCGGCCTCGTCACTCTCAGGGTCGGGAAACTCCTCCCCAGGTGGCACCTGCGCTAAGAAATAGTTGGTGAAGTCGCTCATCTTGGAAACTCTCACAAGACTCATCTTGAGGACGTCACAGTAGAACTCGATACTCTTCTTCGGATCTTTCACACGGAACATGGTCTGGGCGAGAGTGTAGGGGGTATCTGCTGGCACCTCACTTGCCTCTCCACGGCGAATGATCTCAATCCAATATCCATCGGGGTCTAGAGCGAAAGCCAGGCCTTTCATACGGCCTTCGTCAGGACGCTTGTGAAATGATACACCATCCGCCTCCAGATCTGCAGCCGACTTGTATACATCGGGTGTCATCACGGCAATGTGGCCAAATCCACGATTTGGCTCCACGTTACCATTGTTCACCTTAAAAGTGTCGTCGCTCTCTGTGCCATAGTTGTGGGTCAGCTCGAGGCAGCTCTGGTACTTCATGCTCCACAGAGCTTCCTCACTCTCCTTCGTCCCAGGCTCGGGCCAGCTCTGACCAGGTCGTGGGATGCCCAGAAAGAACAGGCTAAAGTTCCACTGAGGGAAGTCGTACTTATGCAGCAATTTGAAACCGAAGTTTTTCTCATAGAACGGCACGCTCTTTGCGGGGTCCTTTATACGCAGCATCGTCTGCTGGAGAGTGAACCCAAAAGGGTTCGCGACCGCCTTTTTCATAGACATCCTTAAACAACTAGCAAGAGTAATTGTCAAAATAAAAGCTGCAACTAACACCTTCGTGTTGAGCATTCGGGTTTCCTGAAAAAGCAACCAACACCTTCGTGTTGAGCATTCCCAAAGCCGGAAGACTTTCGCGCAAAAAGACCACGATTCCTCCACGAGTAGAGCGAAGTTGTGGCGGAAGAGGACTTGAGTGTCGATATCCACAGCTCATAGAGCTCATAGCGAGACAAGGACCCTCGTATATGAGTGAAAGGTTTCGTTTTGATCAAGTCCAAGTGGGATCCTGAAGTTCATCAATGTCGACATCTTTTGGCCAGCAAGCCAGCCTACTGCCTGCTTTGCGGGGCATTCTAAGGGACTATGCGGGCAACCAAATTCTCAAGGAGATGCTACAAAATGCAGATGATGCGGGTGCGAAGAGGTTTTACGTTTGTCTTGACAAGCGCGGTGATGCTCACGGAACGAAAACGCTGCTGAGCCCAGAAATGGCCGAGTTCCAGGGCGCTGCTCTGTATGCTTATGATGATGTGGAGTTCAAGGAAGTGGACTATGCCAGTATTCAGCGTGTGGGGGATGGATTGAAGCGCGGTGACCCGACCAAGACGGGCCAGTTCGGGCTCGGTTTCAATAGCTGCTATCACCTTACGGATATGCCAACGTTTTGCTCTGGTTCAAACTTGGTGCTGTTCGATCCACATAGATTGTATTTGCCAATTGATGACCGCGGAGAGAGACAGACGGGCATGGTAGTGGACATGGCAGATAAGGGAGCGAAGTACGGCAAAGTGGGGGAACACTTCGCTGACGTATACCGGGACCAGACACACGCTTTTGCGGGTATGTTTGGGTGCACGGGTAGAGGAGAGTGGGCTAAGGACGAAGTGTCGGGAGCACCAGGTGGAAAGGGGACTCTGTTCCGACTCCCCTTGAGATCGACCAAGATAGCGAAAGCCTCCAAGATCAAGAGGGGCACCACAGCAGTTACCCCTGCTATGGCTCAGGCTGATGTCCTAGACCCATTTATAGCCGATGCCAGCTCATGCATGCTTTTCCTACGCTCTGTAGAGGACGTGAAGGTGTATGTATGGGAAGAGGGATCAGCCTCGCAGGAGCTGGTCTTCTCAGCCAACATGGATGACATGACGGAAGATAAAAGAAATCAAAGAAAGTCACAAATGGCCTTGCTGAAAAAGATGTTAGACGAAGCAGAGGCCAAGCTAAAGAAGGACAGAAGTTATGAGTGGAGTGACATCGAGGCAGAGAACAAAGCTGCTGCCTACCTGATGGCCGTAAGGCAGATGAGGGCCATGCCAGAATGTGATGTGCCCCGCCCTTTGATCTCCTTTCGCATACACAGCCAGTGGGGCCGCACCCAATACCTGCCAGAGGCCTTGAAGAAGGTATTGTCTAGTGGGGGTCCTAGTGGCAGTAACCATAATGGTCGAGTGCGTCCTGCTCTGGTAGAGCAGTACGCCATTTCGTGTGGATGGGGCGCACATGCTGATCTCGACTTCGTCATCAAGGTACTGCAGGGCGGCTCAGGCATGACCCTGGTGCCTTATGCAGCAGTAGCAGCTCGTCTAGCAGCCTCCCTAATATTCTATGGTGATGATAATAATAATGAGCGTGCCACCGGTAAAGCCCCCCACACTGAAGCCGTGCCTTTGGAGTCCTTCCCGCTCGATGGCAAAGTTTTCTGTTGCTTGCCCACTCCAGTCAAAACCCGACTACCAGTACATGTTGACGGCCGCTGGGAGCTCACTAGGGATAGGAATTACCTAAGCGGTGTAACGGCTCAAGCGAATCGTGGTAACGATGGCAGCAATGCTAGTGACGATGCCATCAGAGGGGAGTGGAATCGTCGTCTGGCCTCTAGTACAGTCAGTGCCGCTTACGCGCGATTACTTTCATTTATATTAGATCCCACTTTCCGGGATACGCTACCGAAGTTGACTACTGCTAGCATCACCACCATGGACTACTACTCGCTGTTCCCATTGCAGCCTAGGCTGGAGGAGCCCTGGGACGGCATGGTGTCCGCCTTCTTTGCCATGTCTATGCAGCCCTCTCATCCTTCATGGGCACTGTATAGTCTATCCACCATGAACAAGGGGAGGGGGAGAGGGAGTAGAAGTATGACAGGGCAGTTCTTACGAGTGTTACAGCCAGAGAATGATCTAGAGAGCGCTGTCAAGAGAGCTTTGTGCTTTGGTAGCTCTTATGCGAAGGCAGCACACAGCATGCCCGGCACCCTCCTCTACGACCCTGCGAATCAGTGGTGTGACGCCACTGAAGCACTATTCCTCGACGAGAAAGAGGCTAGTGATGGCACAACCTCGTCTGCCTCTTCCTTATGGACTCATTTAGGCTTACCCCCTGGGATAGTCCAAGGCAGGGGAGGCGTCCCTGCTCCCATCACCAGCAGTACTGCCCGGGCGCCAAATGAGCCTGTGCCCACAAAGAAGAGCTCTATGCTATCTAGAGTCAATAATCTCTTCGGCGGCGGGAGGAAGAGCAAAGAGGGGGGCATGGAGCCAGGACGGGACCGGGCTCGCCCTCCTCCTCCTCCTCCTCCTCCAAAGCCCCCGAGTCATTCTACCGACCACAAAGAGAGTAGCGATGACACCGCGGTGGAAGAGAGCTTGTTCCTTCTTTCACTGATAGTGGGATGTGGTGCAAGTGTGACAGATGCCCCTCCTCTGCTGCTACAGGCCCTCCAGCGGAACTCCCAGCCTGTTCTAGGAAGTATCTCTCCTTCGAGCGTGCGACAGCTCATTGGTTGTGGCCTGATGCTTGTAGAGGGCTTAGCAGAGCCTACTCTAGGAGTCAAGGTCTATCGCGTGGACACGATACTGCCTTTGCTCAAGTACGTCACTGGCGATCTAGCTGCGGATGATGGCAGGATAAGCAATGGGAGGAGCTCAGCGAAAGAGCTGCGCGACTTGCCCTTGTTGCCTTTGGCAGTTCCTGCTAACGTTCACAAGGGTAGTGACAGTGATTTGGTGACATTGTCACGATTTTCTGAGTATAATGGCAGTATCACAGGCCGTCCTGTGCCTGTGCTAGACGTGCACAGTGATGCTAGCGGGTTACTCCTCCCCTCGCCCGGAACAAAATTCTTACCGCAGTCACAGTACGCGGGGGCAGGAGAATTTACAGGGGGCACAGGAGACGCTACTACTACTACTCCTGTAGTGCCTTTCCCTCTTGCGTGCATCCTTTTTCCTCTCAAAGTAGCGCTGGGTCTCCGCATGGCCAACCTGGACACCGTGGTTGCAGAGCTGCCCTCGTTGCTAGTGCTGGCTGGGGACCGAGTTAAGAACAATGTGCACGGGCAAAGTAGCATCAAAGACGTGTGTCATATCTATCCTGACCCTCCTATCCCTGGTACTACTACTACTGCCTCTATGACAGAAAGCGACGCGGATTCGGTGCCTCTGAGTGTGGCCCACGGCCTCTTCCTGCACCCCCACCTTCTGCCCTTCCTTCGCGTCTCTGGCAGCGATTATGATGGCAATAGCAATAGTGGGAAGGTGCGTGGGACCTCTCCATCTGTTATACGCCACTTGCAAAGCAAAAAGAATCATGTTAGTCAAGCGAAGGACAAGCTTCTCGTGAACACTGTCTTCCTGGATGAATTATGGCTGTATATTGAGGACCTCTCCCAGTGCAGCCCCGTTGACGAGAAAGTATGGAAGGCATTGCTAAATCTGCCTTTGATACCTATGCTCAAAGGAGGCAAGCAGTGGCTAGGCTATGCAGAAATCCTGAAGAGTCGTCTCTTCGTCCTCTATGACGCGATGGACGGTAGGAGCGTTGGAGGAGTCTCCGGAGAGTGGGTTGATGAGGACGTCGTGGAGTGTCTGGAGACCGCATTGTGCCAAAGTGATGGCTGGATTGCTGATATTTCATTTTTGTACCGCTTTGCTTTTCCCTCTTCACAACAAGCAGGAGCAAGAGGAGAATGTGAGCCGAGGAAGATGGCCTCTGGGTTGCCTGGATGCGGAGAGTACGATGTCAAGTCTTGCTCCGGGAAGAGCGTAGTGGACCATCTGTACAATCATCATAGCGCTGCTGTCAGAGAAAATAGAACGAGTCCTATAAATAGGCTCACAAAGAGAGAAAAACAGGGCTTGATGCTCTATCTCTCTCTGTTCAGCAACACATACAAGCCTACTCAGCTCTATAATATCTGCGCCTTGCCTATTTTTCCAAGGGAGGTAAGCCAGGGAGAGGAGGAGCAGAACACCAGAGACATAGACCTAAATGCAGGCTTCACGTCTCTTGTAGTGCCCAAGTACGAGGCTGGCACTAGTAGCGAAGAGGATAAGTTGGCTATGGTGAAGGCCGCCACAGAGAGCTGGTTCACCTTGCCTGAGTTCGAAGAGGCCTTCAACGTTACGTTAGATATGCGCAGATTCATTGCACGCGCACCACCTCCATGTATGCCCTTATATGACAAATTGCAAATCACTAGCCTTCCAAGGCATGAATTTTACTTCACGTGGGTGTTAGCTGCGGAGACATGGCAATCTCTGGACGAGGCGGCCAGGGTCACCATGCTCCTGGACATCAGAGCAAACTATGAGTTCATGAGAGAGAAAACGGTCCACAAAAAGGATAGTGATGGTACTACTACTACACGCACTTTCCACGATGTGTTTGGGGAGCTGCAGATTTTTTGGTCAACAACGGGGGCGGAAGGGCTACAGTCGTCCACAACACAGTGGCTTGGCGCCAGAGAGCTAGTCGACCCCAGAGTGGGATTGTTGTCTGCATTTTTTCCTCATAGACTTCCTCCACAGATCCTTTATGGGGACAAGAGGGGTATAAGTGGGATAAAGAGAGGATCAGCTAGACTAGCGCCCTCTCCACGCGGGCCCAAGGTAAGCCTCGGCGCCGTAGGCGACTCATTTTTGCCCTGGCTAGAGGTGATAGGAATGGCTTCAGAAGTCACTCCTGCCCTCCTTTATGACTGTGCAAAGAGAGTGAGTGATGAATATCTTCGCTGGGAGAATGTGTTGCGTAACTACACTGTAGAAGGGGGTACTGGTACTGGTACTGCTACGGCAGCACAAGCACAGAGCATGCCCTCATATGTGGAGGACGAGCTCAAAGCTTTACTGAAGACAGTGAAGAACAATGCCAAAGACGTGGTAAAACACTTCCTGGAGAACCATCGCGAAATAGAGGCCTTCTTTGTCCATAAGGATGATAAAGATGTCCATCAAGGTCACGGAAGAGGGCAATTCTCGTCCTATCATGATTTTTTAGCTGCATTCGGGGAACTGCACATTGCCACAGTATGGCAGGAACCACCAGAAAACTGCCGCCATTTAGTGAATACAACTACCCCTGGTGGTATCTGTACCTTCCAGGGGTCTATCATGCCTACATCTCTCTTGACCAGCAGTTATTGCTGTTCATGGGCTATAAAGAGGGTGGTACGCGTCTTTGGCGTTACTTCTCTCCCACGAGAGCTCGTGAGAGGTCTGGGCGCCGTAGAAGAGCCTAGTTTGACGGAGGTCATCCAGCAGCTGCTGTTTATCACGTCTCTCCCGGAGCCACTATTAAGGGAGTGGTCGAATATGGGAGACAGAGGTAGTGCAGGTGCTGCCCTCACCTCTGGCCTGGGTGGAGAAGACGAAGACGATACTGCGCTAGCCAGAACAAAGTATTCCCGCGAGGACTTCTCGGGCACACTTGCCTACATCTACCGTGAATTGGGTTACTTTGGTGACTTTAATATCGGTACAGCCGGCAAAGAGACCGGTAACACGAAGAATTTGGAGGTCATCACAGCTGCTCTCGTCGACAAGCCAGTGATCCTCGTCCTTAAGTATGAAAGCACGAAGGGTATGGCCAGCAGCAAGCAAGTCCCTCTGTTCATTCGAGCGTCTCAAGTGTTCAGTGATTTGGATGAAAGGTCAGGAGAAGGCAGAGGTGATGGAGATATGGCCCCCTTTGGCTACAGACTGCAGTCTTTGCATCCTGCTTTACGAGCTGGAGACCGTGAACTTCGGGTATTACAAAGCCTGGGTGCTCGCAACTCTCCCACTCTAGACCAGGTGCAGAGCTGGGCTCATTCTATGTATAAAGATCATCTCCAAAAGAACCACAACAAGCACGTGCCTCTTCATGAGGATCAGCTACGACTCGCATTACGTTTTGCCCACATATGCGCTACACTCATTCGTGGCGGCACAACTGCTGATGCAAATGGCGATAGGGCTAGCAATGGTGGCTCTAGTCCGATGCGAAGAGGGCTCGTGGAATCAATGTATATTCCTGATGGAGATGGCATTCTCCGTAAAGCTTCTGCAGGCCTCTTCCAGGACGACGCCCCATGGCTCAGTGGTCGCATCGATAAACAGCGTGTACCAACAGTCCATGCTGGTCTAGGGACGGATGTCGCAACAATGATTGGGGTACGCAAATTATCGATGGCTATACGCGAAGCCCCACTGGTCGTTGATGGCAGAGGCCATGCTGCTCTAGTTGAAACCATTCCACGACCCCTTCGTGAGGCTGTTTCCACGTGGGAGACGAATCTGCGGTCCGGTGCCTTTCAAGGCAGTCTGCGGCGTGCCATCCATGCGGCAAACAAACAAAGCCAACAGCAGTCCGCTGGACGTGACCATGTCGTTAGAGGGTTTGACGACCACCTGTCTCCCGACGCTCTTAGTCTCCGTATTGGCTTGCTTGCCCAGGCGAGGTTCTCCCCCCTGTACGTCTCTCTATTCGCCTTTATTCGCTGTCTTTATACCCCCTGCTTATCTAACCTCTCTCCCTCCCCTCCCTCTCCATCTCCTCCCCTTCCTTCCTTCCTCACTAGGTACGATGTGCAATCACGATTTCTGCTCGCCTTAGATGGACAGGAGATAGATGTGACCCTCAAGCCCGAGGGTAGCTTAGCTGTCATCAATCCAATAGTCCCACGTACTACCTCTGGGAAGCACACAGCAACACCACCCAGCTATCCCCCCTCTACACGGCATGACGACGACGAATATGACTTGGATCCATTCACACGAGATGGACGACTCGTGCCTGAAATCTGCTTGTTGGTGGAGTTACAGCCAGCAGACAAAGAGAAACTCAAAAGTGGTTGGAGACGAAGATTACTTGCTGCAATTGCCATTCAACTGAACAAGTATCTTGGCTTTAGCTTGAGTGAGAGGGGCCTCATCCCGGAGCTGTTGAGTGCCGATGACAGTGCCGAAATGTCCGATATCCTCAATTGCTGGCAGGTACCCAGTGTCAATCTGGACTTGTCTCTGGGCAGTGTCACCTCCCTGGTGTATGACGGGGATGATGGCGACGACTTCCTCTCTGAGAGCATGGGCACTAGGAGAGGTAGTAGTGGCAATAAAGGCAGTAGCGGGGACCTGACACGATGCCAACCTGTAGAGGGAGAGGAGAGCGGTGGCGTGACAGTGGGCACGATCGTCTTCTTTCGAGGCGATGGTGGCTGGTGCAAGGGCAAAGTCGAAACAGTCCTGGCTGGTGGCAAAGGTGTGCTTGCTGCTATCTCGCCCGAGGGCGTAACGAGGCGATTTGAGACTGCCTCTCTACTCAAGATGATCAAGGGGGCAGAGAGGCAGACGGTGGACATGGAGCACCTGGGCGAGGCGACTGGTGAAGGGCGTCGGTATAGAGGGCGTGGGGAAGACATGGATAATTCTGCAGAGGCAGAGGCAGAGGGCGACAAGGAGGACTCCTCTACCGCTGCTTTCGATGTGCGCGGTATCACATCTCATGACCAGGGCCAGGGCCAAGCAAAGGGTGCTAGGCCCCCTGGAGACATTCTCCCCCAGACGGCCCCTACTGCGCAGCCCACCACCTGGGCCTGTGCTACCTGCACATTCCACAACCCTATCGCCGCGCAGAAGTGTGAGATGTGTGAGAGCAACCCGCCCCCGCTAGGAACAAAGGCTACTGCTACTGCTACTGGAATGAAGGAGGGTGGCAGACCTCTACCAGTAGACATGGGCAATACCACTGTGTATCGTCCAGCAAACGCTGAGATGTGGGAGCAGCAGGAGGAGGCCATCTTGCACCAGATGCAGAGTGATGATGAAAGGCAGAAATCAAGACCTCTAGAGAGAGAGCCAGCTGGCATCGATCAATTTATGCTTGAGAAACCATCTGAAGAGGCTTTAGCTCTCTATAAGAGCGAGGATAAGACCATTGCTGCTGTGGATAAGCTCATCAAGTCCAATAATAAGGATGCGGCGCAGATTCGCACCAAGACACAGGTTAGACCAGGCTACGATCTGTTGAGGGTAGGCAACTACCACGAGGACCCTGCATACCCTCTGCCTGACATCGCCTTCTTCCACCACCGCCTTTCGATGGACAAGGTGCCACAGAGAGAGGCACTGATCCGATCAGCTTGTTTAGCCGTGCGAGAGCTATGCGTGACGGTCTTTGACTACGACGCTCGGTTGGTGACCTTGTTCTTCGAGGAGGGGGCCCCGTCTCGCTTCATTCGTCAAAAGATCATGCTCAATCTAGCCCCTCTCGAGCAGCACTATGGGGCTAACAAGAGCATGTCTATCTATCTCTCCGAACCTTTCACGTACACCTACATCTATGGCCTTCTTATACACAAGCTAGGTAAGCGCCTTGATTGCGCTCATTATTCATTGGGCTCTCTTGGTGGCGTACTATTTGCACTAGGATGCAGTCTGCCTGTCTGTGCAGTAGCAGAGTAACAGATATAGCCCTTTAAGAATGAATGGCAGTAACTGGGTCTAACTTCTCCTTCTCTCCATTCTCTCTCTGCACCTCTTCCAGCTCACTTTTTCGATATCGTCCACGGCAGTCGCCACAACTTCTTCATGACAGAGTACAGGAGCCTGTTCATGATGCAGTGGATAGCCCTGCTAGAGAGCAAGGGCTGGGACCCAGAGACCGTGGAGAGGTTGCCCTACGCCGAGAAGCACTTATACAACGTCGTGGTGTAGGGCCGACTAGACACGAAAGACGACCATCGTGGGAAAGGGGAGAATGGGAGATATTTATTACTTTGTGACCTACTTTACGAGTTATGAAGACGATATATGTACATGGTGACTCTCCTGGTCTACTATTATTATATATCTCCTTACCACTGGGCCTCTTCGCGGGGCACCTCAAACGTGGGCTCCGTGCTCCTGCAGGAGCTGCATGATGCGGGAGTGACCCAGACGACGCGCAATCAGGAGGGGCGTGTGCCCATTGTTCATGGCCTCGGTGGGTCCGCCCCTCCTCTGAAAAGCTCCTCCATTGTCTCCAGGTGATCCTTCTCGCACGCTATTTACAGAGGCGTAGAGCCAATGTCCTTGGCCTGATCAACAGATGCCCCTGCCCGCACTAGCTCATTCACCACTTCCAGGTGACCATACTCACTCGCTATATACAGAGGTGTACATCCATTGTCCCTCGCCTGATCAACAGATACCCCTGCCCGCACTAGCTCTGTCGACATCCCGAGCATTTCAAGGTCGTTGGCTTCTCTCACCATTCACACGTCATCGATGTGGTTGATTTGATACCACCTCTCATCTCACACTATCAGAGTGTCTAATTTATACCTCAGACGTCACGTGCACACTAAGATGGGGGCGCTACGGGGCCGCTTTGGGAGGAGAAGTCGAGCCAGTTCGATCCACCTTGATTCTTCCGCGGGTAGAAAGAAGGCGTGGCAGAAGAGGAATCGAGTGTCGATATTTACTGTTCAGAGAGCTCTCAGTGAGACCAGAGACTTTGAGTACACGTGCAGGCGTGGCATTGGACGCTAGACGAGTCGGAGGCTGAGGACGGGCTGGGGGCCACTTGATAGAGAGCTTGGAGGCAGAGGTGAAGCCGTAGATACAGCACACGCACACAAGGTGCATAGAAGCGAGCTGCGAATTTATAATGTCCAGTGACAACGGGGAGTGGGTGCTTGAGAAGCTGATAGACAGTATCATTTTCGAGGATGCTATCGAGATGCACTGGCTTGTGAAGAGCGGCACGATGGACATAGACGAGCTCTTGGGGGTAGAGCCTATTCCGAAAGACGGATATAAAGTTCTGGCGAAACGAAGCTCGCAAGGCGTGAAGAAAGTAAACGGGGGCAGTGCGGGGCTACAGGCGGCGAAGAATGGGGCCATCGCGAAAAAGAATCAAGGTTTCGGCCTTAATACGAGCTCCTTTGGGTCACAAATAGCACAGTGTCCCATCTGTAGTCAGATAGTCGCGGGGAGTCGATTTGCACCGCACTTGGAGCGGTGTTTAGGTGGAGGGAAGAGAGTTGGCCGAACCCACTTCTCCAGTCTGGAGGAGGTGGCCATCAAGAAGGTCAAGCCCCAGCCATTTGTAGACCCGCATCCGAACAGCGCCATCGTGAGAATAAAGCTGCGCTCTACAGACGGCCTGCCACTGGCCAAGCAGGTGCGTGAAGGGGTGAGTAAAGAAGAGTGGCAGGAGAGCGTCGCTGAGACGAAGAAGCGGAAGAAGTAGCTTTACATCAGAGCCCCTAGGGAAGGGAAAGGGGGCCAGAGTATCAGAAGTTTAAATTTGCACGCCCAATGTCTACTTTGTTCATACACTATGCAATTATAAAGCTACAAGACCATGGTTTGTCATTATTTCACAGTGGCATCATTTAAAGCCGAGTCGGCTTTAATTGGTATCCCTGGCCATTCTCTGTATTCTCGTACTATCTGATCACCCGAAGGACGCTGTAATAAGGGCTCTGGTTGTTAACTCTCCTCTCATCGTGGCGCTCCTTCTTTGAAGGTGTTCTACTGCCGTCGTCCTCCACTTGGGCCCAATGCATCTCATCTACATAATGGCGCCATGCGATAGCGAACTTCTGCGCAGAATGAGTCATGCGTGATTTCTCATATTTATGCCGAATCCCATCCAGAGCCGCCTGCCTATTCCTTTCGAGCAGTCTCACTGTGGAGGCGAGCTCTTGTTCAAGCACTGGGATGCGCTCGTTGTCAATGTTGAGGCGGTTAATCTCGTTACGTAGAGAGTCAATCTCATCCATGCACTCTCTCTCCAAGGCTCGCATCTCCTCTTTCCATGCCCCTTTTGCTCTCTCTATCTCCCTCTCCACATCCAGCACCAATTGCTCCTGCAGCGTGAGCTTCGCAGTGGTAGCAGTGGTGGTGGTGGTGCGTGGACTTGTGCTGGAAGAGAGGTTCGATGGCACCACCATGGCCCCACTCCCTTCTCCCTCCTCCCC
>MDTE01204074.1_pt1 | contig 12343 bp, 9 predicted proteins | sample 811231 | NCBI WGS metagenome assembly MDTE01 (sample SAMN05326651, study PRJNA326480) | marine metagenome | isolation source: seawater | place: Indian Ocean: Red Sea | collected 2010
AAAAAGCAAAACACAAACTTTTTAATTCAACTTGTTAGAATGGGAAGAGGAACTCCTGAGATATTTGAAGAGTTAATGTTACGAGATGTTAAAGGAATTGATTCTCTTATGTTAGATGAACTTGGTGGTAAAAAATTAGGTAAACCAACAGAAGTCTTTCAAGTTAATGAAGAACAATTAGGTATGTATGATCCTAGAAAAAGAAGTGTTATAGAAGATTTTTTATATGATTTAAGAGAAAGCAATCCTGACATTTATGGAAATTATAAAGAGCCTTTGACATTTAGGCCTGTAAAAGGTCCTGACAATAGAGCTCAAGGGGGAAGAATAGGTTTTGATGAAGGAACACCAAAAGGTGGTATTGATATGATAGCTTTAGAGAAAAGTGTTATGGAGTATCCTGAGATGGTAGACATAATTACAAACATCGAACCTGGTGTAGCAGAAGCTGGTGAGCCAACAGACCAAGGTTCTTTTATAAGATTCAACAAAGAAAAAGAAGAAGCTGAAATGTTAGAAGAATTATTAAGAGAGTTACAAGCTGACGGTGGCAGAACAGGATTTTTTGCAGGGATGGTAGTAAAAGAAGGAATAAAACAATTAGGTAAAATAATATTTTCTCCAGCAGAAAAAACATTTTTATTTAAAACTTTAGGTAAACTGGGAGGAGCAGACAGAAGTTCAACTTTTCCTAATCTGTTTAAAATATTAAAAGACCCTAGTAAATTTCCTAAAGATGCAATGGCATTAAAAGAATTTATTAAGTTAAGAATGAAAAAAGCCAAAGGAGGAATCATGGATATACCTGTAAGAAGAAACGAAGCGGGGGTTCAAGAATTAGACATGAGATCTTCAGGTGGTTTTGTTCCTATAGGAGTAAAAGAAAAAGCAGATGACGTTCCGGCAATGTTATCTAAAAATGAGTTTGTTTTAACAGCTGATGCCGTAAGAGGCATAGGCGGAGGCAGTGTTGAAAAAGGCTCAGAAAAGTTATACAACTTAATGAAAACAGCAGAACAAGTAGGTAGAGCATAATGGCAACAACATACGAAACACTTAGCAGACGAGCACCCTTTTTAGAAGCGGCCCAGGAACAATATATAGATCTATTAACTCAACAGGTAGGTAGAGCACCTGGTTCAGCTGGTGTTCCTACTTTAGCTGAATTAGGTCCACGAGTTGCTGGTCAAAATGTTTTAACTCAAGCAGCACAACAAGCTGCAGCTACTCAAGCAGGTCTTGGTCAATTAACTTTTGGAACAGAGGGACAATTAACAGGAGCGGGTCAAGGCACAGGCGTAGCAGGGTTTCAACCATTTTTAGATCAAGCGGCTGCATACTCAGGTCCACAAGCTTTTCAAGCTTTCATGTCTCCGTATCAACAGCAAGTTATTGACACAACTCTTGCAGAGTTTGATGTGCAAGCACAAAAAGGTATACCTGCATTAAAAGCTCAAGCCATTGGATCAGGGGCATTTGGTGGTGGAAGAGAAGGTGTTGCGTTAGCAGAATATCAAACAACATCAGATAGAAACAGAGCAGCATTACAAGCACAATTATTACAACAAGGATTTAGTCAAGCAAATCAATTAGCTTCACAAGCGTTCGCACAGCAAAGAGGATTAGCTTCTTTACAGCCATCTTTAGTAGCAGCCAATGTTCAACAGTTAGGTTCAGCAGGCACAAGTGGTTTAGCTTTCAATCAAGCTTTATTAGATGCAGCACAACAAAGAGCACAATTAGCTTACCAAGAACCTATTAGTAGATTAAATGTTTTAGGCACAGGCTTAGCATCTCAAGCTGGAGGTATACCTATTTCAACACAAACTGTTCAACCAGGCGGCGGTTCAGCTGGCCCATTATCACAGGCTCTTCAAACAGGTTTACAAGCTTATGGCCTAGGGACAATATTTGGAGGTAGAGGATGATATTAAAAAGACCTTCTTTTAGACGTGGTGGTAACTCAGGTATAGCGATGTTAAGACAAAGATATGCAAGAGGGGCTAATCAAAACTTTTTAAACCCTGGAGCACCAAAAACTATACAAGATTTCTACAAAGACAGAGCTGCTAGAATGCAAGAAACTGGTGAAGGTATTGCAGAATTTATTAAAGCTAAACCAAGAGGTCCAGGAACATTTAGAGGATATAAAGTTCCTGAAAAACCACCCGTTATTGCTGAAGCAGTAATAGATGATCAAGAAACAGAAGTAGGAAACTACCCTCAAGAGTTTCCAACTACTGAAGAAATAGCAGCTGTAACAACAGCACCTAAAACTGAAGCCAAAGTAGAATCTCCTGAAAGTTCTATTACATTAGACCCTAAAGAAGAAATAGCAAAAGAAGCAGAATTTATAAAAGATTTATTAAAAAATGAAAATCTTACAAGAGGTGAGAATGCTTTAATATTAGCAAAAGCCATAGGGACACCAGGTTCAATATCTGATAAAATAAGTAAAGCCGCAGATCTAGCTTTACCTGTAGTTAGAAAAAGAGATAAACAAGATAAGGCAGTTACTTTAAAAGCTTATGAATTGTTTAAGAAAAAAGAAGCAGAGCAGGCTAAAAGAGATGCTCCTACAAGCACTCAAAAAGATATTGAATCCGTTGCAGAGGCACTAATAAGACAAGGAGATAAAAGATCTAAAGCTGATATTGTTGCTGACATTAGAATTAAAGCCGCTGGATTTGATAAGGAAGGTAAAGCATTATTATCTAAAGGTGGTGGTGAGGTTTTTGAAATTGCAGAAGACATTAGAAAACAAAGAGACAAATTAACGATTGCACAAGGTAAGAAAAAACCAAATCAAAAAGATATTGAAAAAATAAATAAAAAGATTTCAGAACTTCAAGCTAGATTAAGAACAATAGCTAGTGTGCCTGGATTTGACGAAATATTTGTAGGTATTAGAGAAGAGTATTTAGCTAAAGGTGGTAGAATAGGTTATGCAGAAGGCACACCGGAAGAGGAAGTAAAAATAACAGAAACAGTTGTTGATACACCAGGTGCTCCCACACCAGAAAGACAGGTTCTTAAATTATCTTACTCTGAACTAAGAAATAAATTACCAAAAGAAATATCGGATGACATTGTTGAGTTATTAGCAAACAGTACAGAAGCACTACAAGACTTTGCTTATATTACAACACAAGATGATGTAAGTAATTTTAATGTTAAATATGGAGTCAACTTAGTCATTCCTCAAACAGCATAGGAGAAAAATGGCTTTTGAATCATTTAAGGGCTTTAGTGAAAATCAAATCGAACAGCCAAGAGGCAGTGATGTTGGCTTTACAGATTATCTTATAGATGTTCCTGTTGGTGCTGTTAAAGGTTTAAGTCAAGCTGTTCAAGGTTTGCTATCTTTAGGTGCAATGCCTATTGACTATCTTGCTAACACAGATCTTCTTAATGGTATAAATGATCTTTTTGATAAAATAACCCCCGACACTAAAACTGCCGTAGGTGATATCACATCTGTTATTACACAGTTTGGTATTCCGTTTGGTGCAGCCGTAAAGATAGCAGGTGGTATTACAAAGTTAAAAGGTATAAGCACCATGACTCAACTAGGTTCTTTACCCACTCGAGCAGCCAAAGGAACAGAACTTGTAAAGAGAGCAGGATACTATGGAACTTTGGGTGGTCTTACTGATTTTGCGGTATCAACACCAGGTAAACTTGGAACACTATCAGACTTAACAGGTCTTACACAACAAACAGATTTTGAAGGATTAACAGGTAAAGATAGAGCCATTGAAGAATTAAAAGGTAAATTAAAGTTTGGTGCTGAGGGTGCACTGATTGGTGGTGCAGTTCCGTTATTACCAACAGCTGCGAGTTTAGGATTTAGATACGGTATTGTACCTGGTGCAAAAGTTGTAGGCACAGTCGGCGGTAAGGCTTTAGAATATGTAGTTGATAAACCCTTATCGTTTGCGATTAATAGAATTGTAGGTTCAAAAGAAAAAAGTATTTTACAACAATCTTTAATTAAATCAGGATCTCTTATTCAAAAGGGAGCAGAAAAAGCTGGTCTAGCAGGGGATTGGAGACACCGACCCATAGAAGGTGGAGCAGTATCTTATATAAAAAGAAATCTAACAAGATTAGCAGATCAATTTAAATCAGCTAGAGGTTTAACAGGAGAATTAAAATCTGTGCAGGACTCTGCGGTAACTAAAATAGCTGGACAAGAAAAAACATTAAAAGCCATTGGTGGTCGAATTGAAGATGCTCAAAGAGCATTGATTAAAAATTTTAAAGTTAAATTTGATAATGGAGAGTCTATTTTAAAATTACAAATAGAAAATAATAAAGTTAAAGATTATATTTTAGCATCAGGACAAACAGCAGACGATATTTTAGCAACTATACCAAAAGACATTCACAAAGATGTAAAAGCATTTAAAGATATTATCGTTAAGACAAATGATAAATATAAAATTTTTGGTGCAGATCTTAAACAAATGGCTATGCTAGATTATGATAGTTTCTCTAAACAAAGATTTGGTGCTTTTAACAATAAAAAATTTAGATTTAATCCTTTACTAGAAAATAAAGCTTTTGATTTTTTTAAAGAACAAATTAGAAAAAATCCTGAAATGATGACGGCTATAACTAATGCAGCAGCAAAATCTAAAACTAGTGTAGATGTAATATTAAATCAACAAACAAAAGATAAATTATTAAATTTTAAAAACACAGTAATTCAAGATAACGCAAACCCCGAATCTTTATTTAAAGAAGTGGCTAAAGCTTCAGGCATTGATCCTAAAGATGCATTAAGAGGAAACGAACAAGTGCCCGATGTAATTAAAAAATTATTATCTGTTGAAGAAGGTAGAACTGTAGGTGAACTAGCTGCAAAAGGAGTAAAAGTAGATAAAGATGTAGCAACATTTAATGCTTTAAATGCAGGTCTTGATGTGGTGTTAAGTCAAGGTAAACAAATGTATGGTAAGTTAGCTTTTGATGATTACCTTAAAAAAGGTTTAAACACAATTGATAACCCTACAGGATTAATACACACGCCAGAGTCGATGGCTAGATTAAGAATACAATCTGGTCCAGGTGCAATGAATAATCTTAAAAATATAGCATCTAGAGAAAGACTACCTGATATCGTTACAACAAGTGAATTATTTAACGGCAGATACTTTGCAGCTCCTGAGATAGCAAATGCATTGGTTGGTGCAAAAGAAATTACATCAGGATTATATAGTATTCCTTTTTATAAATCATTTATGGCTTTAAAAGCAGGAGCACAGATCTCTAAAACTATTTTATCTCCAATGACACAAATAAGAAACTTTACAACAGCTTCTATGTTTCCGCTTGCAAACGGTTTGATAGGGGGTCGAATAGGATTCAAAGATGCGTGGGGATTAACGATAGGTGATATTTTTCAAGGGGCTAAAACAACTCCTGAAAAAATAGCTAAGATAGAAAGACTTATTGAACGTGGAGTTATTGATCAAAACATAAATGTTCAAGAGATGAGAAGAGTTTTAGAAGCGACTAAAGATGGCAAAATAAGTTTTAATAAAATGATGAACACTCCTATCATGAGAAAGCTCACAGACATCTATCAAGGTGCTGATAACTTTTGGAAAATATATACAGATAATTTTTATCAAGGTAGTTTAAAATCTGCCTTTGGTGATCCATCAGCTATAATCACAGGAGCAAAAGCAGGTACGCAAGCAGCTAAGAATGCTGATACATTTTTTAGAAATTACGATGATTGGTTTAGAACTGTTGCAGGTAGAGAATTGGACAGAATAAATCCTCTAACAGGTTTACCTAAAACACCTTTAGAAGTAGCAGAAGAAGCATCAGCTTATCTCGTAACAAACACTGTGCCAACTTACAGTAAGGTGCCTATGATAATTGAAAACATTAGAAACTTACCACTAGGTAATTTCGTAGCGTTCCCTGCAGAGATATTAAGAACTACATCAAATATTATATCAATCGGTGCAAGAGAACTAACAAGCACAAATCCTTTTATAAGACAAATGGGTGCAAGAAGACTTGTAGGTGTTTCTACAGTATTAGGTGGCATTGGATACACAACTAAAAAAGGTGCACAATATTTAACAGGTGTTGATGATGAAACTATGAATTCTTTCCAAAGATCTTTTGCTCCACCGTATCAAAGAAACTCTACGTTAATTCCTGTGTCTGCTCCAGATGAAAATGGTAAATTTAAATATTATAACTTTTCATATTCTAATCCGTATGACACTTTGGTTGCGCCTGCAAACGCTGTGCTAGCAGCATTTAGTGAAGGAAGATTAAGAAAAGATAACGTAACTTCAATTGTTATGGATGCTTTGTTTGGCGGTGCTATCGATCCAAACAAAAGAAAAGGTGCTATCACAGAATTTTTACAACCTTTTATTACCGAGTCTATTGGTACTGAGAGAGCATTTGACGTAACTGTAAGAGGTGGTCGAGACTCTAGAGGTAAAGTAATTTACTATCCTCAAGATGGCGCTGACGTAATTATAGCAAAATCATTAAATCATATTTTAGGTGGTTTATCTCCAGGTGCTTTAACATCTTCAACAAGAATATGGGATGGCGCTACAGGAAGGTTTAGTGATTACGGAACTCAAAAAGACATGAGTGATGAGGTGGTAGCTTTATTATCAGGAGTTAGAGTTGAAGAAGCAAAACCTTTGGCTAGTGTTCCTTTTATTCTTACATCATATGGAAAAGATAAAAGTAATATTAGAAGTAAATTTTCAAGAAATGCTTACTCAGCACGACGTACACCTGAAGAAAAATTAGGAGCTTACGCTCAATATGTTATTGAGAGTTATGATTCACAAAATAAAATGTTTCAAATAATTGAAGACGCACAAAATTTAGGTATTGATGATAGAACTTTAAAAAAATTATTTGAAAAAAGACTAACTAAAACAGAAACAAAAGCTTTATTTAAAGGTGAGTTTAAACCACCAGCTTATAGTAAAGATGCTTTCAAAGCCACTGTAGAAAGACTCGAAGCTGAAAACCCACTTGAGGCCGAAAAGATAGAGGAACAAAATGATGTGGTTATGGATATCTACGATGATGTTCAAAGAGATTTAAGAAAATTTGATTTGGGTCAGTCATTAACTGATTTACAACGTGAACTAGATGAATCTTTAAGTCCAGGTGTAGAAGAAACAAGAGATCTTAGAAGCGATTTAGTACCACCTACAACAGGTATTGAACAAGTTGCTGAACTGCCACCGCCTCCACAAATAGGAACACCGGTAAATCAACAAGTGGCTGTAGCAGGTAACACTGTAGGCAATCAATTTAATTTATTTGCAAACAACCCTAACGCTAAGGTATTATTTCCTTTTGGATAAATTATGATTAAACCGATACAAGGATTAGAAGAGATATATCAAACTGATTTTTTTAAACCTGTAAGAACAGGTGTAGATTTTGTTGCTAGAAATTTAACAGGTATACCTTTGGTTGGAACAATAGCATCAGGTATAGGATCTATGTTTCAGCCCATGTCACCAAGAGATCAACTTATGCAATCTAAATTTTCTGTGGGTGCCAACCCACAATTAGTTTCTACTTATGGTGATAACAGAGGTGGTAACTTAGGTGGTCAAGATCCTTATGGTATTAATACTGTTTCCATGCTTGGAAACTATCCGGCTTATGCAGCTGATAAAGTTGCACAGTTAGCGGCTAAAGGAAACTTAACACCATTTCAACAACAAAAATTAGAGTTTTATGAAGATGTTGTTAGAGAAGAAACAGCAAGAATAGATAGAGATTATCCAGGCGGAACAACATTTGATTTTACTGATTATGAACAAGACACAAACGGAGGAAATGTGGGAGGGGGCACAGGAACAATGAGTGCTTCAGATTTTTCTGATGATACCCCAGGAACACCTTTTTAATTATGCCTAACGGAAAACCACCAAAAACAACCGGCGAACATTTAGTATCTCTTTACGGATATGTAACAGGATTTAAAAAACAAATAGATCACTTACATCAAGATCTTAGTAAATTAGAAAAGAAAACAGACACCGTTATTTATTGGATAGTAGGTGGAGCATTTACAACAATACTTACATTAGTAGGTCTATTTAACTTGTTCATGCACTAGATCCAATCTTTTAATTCTTCACCCATAATTTGAGAAGCTATATTAATTTTTTTACGTAAAGCTTTTACAATCTTCTCATCAACAGTTTTTTCACAGATAATATCCACGTACGTCATTTTTCTTTTCTGACCTATACGATTTATTCTAGCTTCTGATTGTGTTCTTTTCTCTAAATCATAACCGTTAGAATAATAAACCATCGTATCAGCTTCCGTAAGTGTAATACCATAACCACCTGTCTGTGGTGTGCCAATAATAAATCTAACATCACTATTAGGATCTTGTATTTTTTTAATAGCTTTTTGTCTGTCTTCTGTGGATGTATCACCATAATAAGTTACATATGACTTATCCCCAAATGTTTTTTTAACATGTTTAACTATTGTTTCTATATCGTTCCTCCAATGTGCCCATATTACAACTTTACCCTGTGCTTCGTTTAATACATCAATCAAAGCATTAACTCTGTCGTTTTTAATCTCTGTAACTTCACCCGTATCAGATTTAAAATGTCCACAAGTAATTTGTTGTAGTCTCATGAGCTGCACTAATGCTGTAGCTGTGCTCATCGTTTCACCATCTTTAATAGCTAAAGCCATTCTTTTCATTTGATCATAAAGTCTTTGTTGATCAGGCGTAAGCTGTATAATTCTTTTTTGATAAGTATAAGTAGGTAGATCTAAACAATCTTCTTTTAGTATACGGAAAGAAAAGGGTTTGAGTTTCTCTGATAGTTCTTCTAGATTTTTATATCCTACTACAATCTGCACAGATCTGCCACCAAAGTTAGCTGTAGCCATTTTAGCATAACGAGTTCTAAACGTGTAATAAGATGAATGACCTAATAACCAAGGATCAAGGAACTCACATTGTTTGTATAAATCAAGAGGAGATTTAGTTACCGGTGATCCTGTAAGTATTCTTCTGTATTTAGATTGTTCTCCGAGCTTTACAATATTTTTAGTTCTTTTAGCATCAGGGTTTTTGATAGTTGTAGACTCATCAATAGCCATTAAAGTATTATGTGATCTTAAAAATTTAGCTGCAAAGTCAACTCCTTTTTGAGTTGAAAAAGCCTCTACGTTCATGACTAAAATATGGAGTTCTTCTCCTGTTTGAAATAAAGTGCCTAACTTTCTTGATTGACCTTTAGTTATATTAGCCTGCCACAACACAACTTCTTTATCTATATGATCAGGCAAATGAGTTGGTATTTCTTGATCGAACCAATTTTTATACACACCTTTCGGTGCAACTAATAAAGCTCCATTAATTTTACCCTTGTCATAGAGCATAGCGATATTATCAAGAAGTACCTTAGATTTACCCGTACCCATTTCCATAAAGTACGCAAATACTTCTTTATTCCAAGACATTTCTAATGCCTCAAGCTGATGCCCATAAGGCTTTGTTTTAAATCTATAGTTCATTTTTCTTTCTTGCAATCTTGTACAATAATTATTATAACTAGTCAAGAAAGGTTATGAAATGTTAGGATCTATAAACACACCCATGAATAAAGGTGTATCTACTGTAGTTTATGTAATACAAGAGTTACCTGGAACCAGAATGGGCGCTCCAAAATTTAATATTATGGGAGCTAGCAGGTATGGTAAAATAGTAACACTATTACCTGAAAACTCACAAATCATACTATCACCAGGACCGTTAGTATATAAATTAAGAAAGTTATTAAAAAATTATAAACCAACAGATTATTTATTATTAACAGGAGATCCTGCTATTATAGGTGCAGCCTGTTCAATTGTTTCAGATCTTACCAATGGTAAATTTAATCTTTTAAAATGGGACAGACAAGAGAAAATGTATTATCCCATAGAGATCAATCTATACGAGAAAGGTGAGATTGAAGAATAGCCTTGACATAGGATATTAAATCATTATATATAACCTACGAAAGGAGAAAAATAAATATGATAAATCTCGAGGAAGACAAGTTAGAGTCGTTGGCAAATGTTAATGACGCTAAATCTTTATCTGCACAATGTGTGAAGCTTCAAGCAAAAGAAACTGATCTCAAAGCTGCAGAAGAACAAGTTAAAAAACTCAAGAAAGAAGTAGATCATTTATCAGGCGAGGTCATCCCAACGATGATGCAAGAGATGAATTTATCTACTTTAAAATTAGCAGATGGGTCAGCTGTAGAAGTTAAACCCGTCTACGGTGCTTCTATTCCTGTAGCAAAAAAGGAAGAGGCATTTAACTGGCTTCGTAGTAATGGCCTAGGTGATCTTATTAAAAATGAGGTTACCGTTTCCTTCGGTCGTAACGAAGATAACAAGGCAGCAGAATATGCTAACCTTGCACAAGGTCAAGGGTATCAACCTGTCCAGAAATTAAAGGTTGAACCTATGACACTTAAAGCATTGGTTAGGGAGCGTATCGAGTCTGGACAAGATATGCCCTCTGACCTATTTAACGTGTTCGCAGGAAACAGAACTAAAATAACAAGGAAATAAGAAAAATGAGCAAAGAACAGCTAATGAAAAAGACTAGTGCAGGTGCACTAGCCGTATCTAACTTAGAGGCAGATGCGAATATGGGAATGGGTAACATAACTCAAGAAGATCTTGCGTTACCATTTCTAAAGATCCTTGGACAGCTTTCACCGGAAGTTAACAAACGAGACGGTAAGTATGTCGAAGGAGCATCACCTGGCATGATCTATAATACAGTTACAGGTGATTTGTTTGATGGTGAGAAAGGTATTCAAGTTATACCTTGTTACTACAAACTAGAGTATGTTGAATGGAAAGACAGAGGTAAGGATGGATCAGGTGCTCCGGTAAACATTTATCCTTCTTCAAGTGATATACTTTCAAAAACAACTAGAGGTGCTGACTTCAAAGATAGATTACCAAATGGTAATTACATTGAGAAGACTGCACAGCATTTTGTTATTGTGGGTGGAGACTCTCCAGCAACAGCGTTGATCGCTATGAAATCTACTCAGTTAAAAACTAGTAGAACTTGGAATAGTATGATTCAACAAATTAAGCTGAAGGGTAAAGATGGAAAACTCTTTACTCCGGCTGCGTTTAGTCATCAATATCATTTAAAAACTGTACCACAGTCTAACGACAAAGGTACATGGTTTGGATGGTCCGTAAGTAAAATAGGAGTTGTGCAAGACGGTGCTCTTTATCAGCAAGCCAAAGCGTTTGCAGCTAGCATTTCTAAAGGAGATGTTAAAGTTAAACATGGTGAAGAAACTACTGCGCAATCTGATACGGGAACGCATTACTAGTTTCTCCCTCGAGAGAAACAGGGCCGGTGATGGGAGACTGGATCCGGCCCTGATTGATGACTATGGAAAAAAGATTTGTTGAGATATTTACAGGATTAAAAAGAGATTATGGGTATGCTGACCCACAGTCTGCGTACAAGGACCCTTCTACCGGTAAATTAAAGATAGAACATTTTTGGGCAAAGAAACCTGTTACAGAACAAGATTACGAAAATCATTTAAAAGGTATCAAGCCAATAGGTATACAACCATGTGATGATGAGGGTATGGCTAAGTTTGGTGCTATCGATATAGATTCAAAAGCTTATGATCAGTTTGATACAAGAAAATATTTAGAAATTATAGATAAAAATAAAATACCTGTCATACCTGTAAAATCAAAAAGTGGTGGTTTACATTTGTATGTGTTCACAGATAAACCTGTCAAAGCTACATTTATTAAATCATTCCTAGAAAAATTATTATACACATTTGATCTCAAACCAAGCACAGAAGTTTACCCTAAACAAACAGAACTAGATCAAGGACCAAACGGTACATCAGGTAACTTTATTAATTTACCATACTTCAAGAAACAAGAACGAGTCGGTCTTAATTTAGATGGAACGACATTTACATTTGAACAGTTTATCAAAGTTATAGAAGCGAACACTAAAACAAAAGAAGAGCTAGACGAGTTTATTAACGCTCACATCAAAAGTATTTTAACAGGTGGTAACGAAGAGTTTGCAGATGGTCCACCATGTTTACAAATTATAACAAAAGACCTCTCAGCTAATAATAAATTAGCAGATTACAGAGATAGATTCTTATATAACTATATGGTTTTTGCTAAGAAAAAGTATGGAGACATATGGGATAAGAAAGTCTTACAAGCTGCTAGAGATTATATTGTTTATGATAATGAATGGGGTGATGAGAAAGTTAAAAAGAAAATCAAA
>MDTE01039287.1_pt1 | contig 12342 bp, 8 predicted proteins | sample 811231 | NCBI WGS metagenome assembly MDTE01 (sample SAMN05326651, study PRJNA326480) | marine metagenome | isolation source: seawater | place: Indian Ocean: Red Sea | collected 2010
CCTTGTAGTCATCACCATCATTGTTGGTAAGATGACTCAACCGAATGTTCTCTTCAGCAGTCACAATAATTGTGCCACATGACTTGTAGAAAATATCACGGAACACACCGAAGTCACTGAGATACATGTCAGGATGATCCAGGATCATGCGACCAACAAACTGTGGTGACAGATAGTGATCATGCACAGTCTTTCGACCAAACTGCTTATTGCTGAAAGCAGTCTCACTAATCAAACGTGTATGATTGGGATTGCCGCAGTCAAACACACCCATGTAATAGATGCGAGTGAGAGGACGGAAGAACTCAGGTTTGCCCCAGTTGTGAACATTTGCTCTGAGGGAATTGTATGTGGTTTCACAATACTCTTCCCAACGATTGGTGCGGCGTTTCATTGTTTGGAATTAGGAAAAACAGCGGTAACTCCCATGATGCGAGCGTTTGGATGTTGAGCAAGTGCTACTTGCTTCGCCTCATCATAGTCTTTAGCGAGGCATTTCACACTGAATACCTTGCCACTGACATAACACTTAACATCGCAGTTCATGAACTTGCTCCGAATACTTACAGTATATTATAGCATAGTTTCTCATCGGCGCACCTCAGAGATAGCAGGTTGCCCCTCATTGAACACCGTGTTGACTACACTTTGTACGCTTCTAGCAGTGCCGATACCAACTTTGTCGAAGACTGGTACACATACCAGTCCAAACGTCTTCTCAGCGCCACCCAGGCGGATCACACGACCGATTGATTGACTGATACCGATATAGTCCATGTTACGCATGAACAACACCGCTTCAAGTCCCTTCACATTGATGCCTTCAGATAGGATAGAATGGTGCATCACAACAAATCGTGTCTCGTCCTCACCCCACTTGTTGAGAGTGTGGAAGAACTCCTCACGAGATACTTTCTTGCCATTGATGATAGCACCAGTCTTGCTGGTGATGAACATCCAGTTGTATCCACGTTCCTGTAGTTGATTGCAGAAGTCAGACTCTGCCACCAACTTGACAATCTGCTTGGTTGAACGTGCAGCAATCAGGATCTTGTTCAGTGAGTTGTCATCAATGGTATCAATCAGATTCTTACAATCAGACTGACGTTGATCACCAGTAGGCAACTCCTTGACAACAACCTTGGGAGGCAGGATGTAACCTTCCTCGACAAGATGAGGTGCAGGGACATTACAAATGACCTGACCATACACCTCTGTGTCATTCATGCCAGGTTTGAAGACGGTAAGAGAGTGTTTAGGAGTAGCAGTGAAAAAATAGCAGCGGTCAGCGTCAGCAGAAAAATGTTCAGTGGCAGGGAAGAAATTACGCTGGACAGAATTGTGCGCTTCATCAAAATAAATGGTGTCTACGTTGATACCTGCCTCTTGAACTTTGTGCAGGGAGTGATATGTGGTAAAAATCAACTGATTTTTGTATGCTTCCCAGCACCACCGCTCAATATAAGCAGGTTTTGTGCTGCTGAAATGATCAGTTTCACCACTATGAACGTGAAACACAGCAGCATTGTCAATCAGTTCCAAGAACTCTTTGCAGAGTTGTTCTGCAAGCAGAATACGAGGAGCAACCACAACAATCCTGGTAGGACCGTCAGAATCAAAACGTTTTTTGGCGTCTTTGATCATACAAATAGTCTTGCCACCACCCGTAGGGATGATAACTTGACCTTTGTTGTACTTCTGCATCGCTTCCAGAGCGTTCTGCTGATGGGGGCGAAGAGTGATGGTCACGGTTGCCTGTTGAACTTGAGATAATTATAGCAGAAAACCGCCCACCAGGAAACCCAGTGGACGGTCTAAAGATTGGATTGGATCAGGCGAGGAACTTACGATAAACTCCCATCTTTTCCATTACTTCGTGCTCAAGATCTTGAGGCACGACATCCAGAGCAATCATTCCATCATCACGCATAATGATACGATCAGTTGCTACACAGAGCATAGAATAGAGAACATCCATTCTCTTTTCATTACTCAAATCTACAGCAGTAGAGTTCCAGAACTTCAGGAATTGAGTGGTAAGAGTAGACACTGGAGTGTCTGCATCTTCTTCAAGTTCAGCATCAAGAAGTTCAAGGAAAGTTTTACACTCTTCAAGATAACCAAAACGTTCGCAAAGAGCAATATATGCACGAACAGTCTTACGTTGAAGGGAGAACTTGGTGAACAAATTCTCATAATCTCCAGCAACATTCAGAGAGTTGGAGATATTCTTGAACCAGTTCTCATAGGTAGAGATAGCGTTCTGCATCTGAAGACGTTCGCCACGACGACGCTTCAAAATATCACCAAGAATATAAACTTCATTTGCGTGTGCTTTGCTATACTTACGTTGAATTTCATCAATCGGTTTGCGTGCCTTATTGGTAGCAGTCTTGGTGAAACAATCAGGTTGAACACCAGTGACAACAACAACCTTGAAGGTACGATCTTTAGCACACTTTGAGATTGCTTTCAGACGATGTTGAAACTCTGTGAGATTACCATCAGTATTAAAAGTCATCGGTTGTCCATCAAGCAACCAATTATCATTTTCAATGCTACGGAAGATCTTATTTACTTGAGAGTTAGACATCTTGCGATTATCACGATTGTGATAGTCAAGAATATATTGTGCTTGAGTAGGAGTCAAATCAACGATAAAAGACTCATATTCATCAGTCTTTGGGTTGAACGGAAGAATGTTCAGAGCATTTGTTGTAGCGGTCATAGTGGGTTGAGTAAGTCAACGAGGTAACTATAGCACGAAACCTTTGAACTGTGAACCCAGTAGACGGTTGATAAACTGGCACAGATCAATAGACTCTTCGCTCTTCTCCGTATAGTGTTACGATTGCATTGAAAGAGATTGTTATTCTTGGTTTCTCAGTTCTCTTGCCAGGTGGCACACAATGCTGTAAGTATGAAGGAAACATCAACAAGTCTCCCTCTTCAATCTTTGGTACATAGACTTCACCACAATTATTTGATTTCATCTCCAAACTCAAATATCTCATAGATCTGAGAGGATCCCAAAATTCAGGTGGTTGATGTTCGTCCTTATCAAAAGATAAGAAGTGAATGAATGAAAAATGAGAGTGATTTACCTTTGAATAAAGGTGATCGTGAATTTCCTGATACTCTCCATCTAGATAAACATTATACCAAAGATCAGTGAAGTGTAGTTCATATTGATCGTCAAAAAATTCATCAATCGTATGATGATAATTGTCTAGCAAGATTTTTTTGTTTTTCTTGATAAAATCTTTTTCTTGGTCAAAAGATGTAAGAACTTTGTTTGTAGTCCAGTCTTCAGGTATTTCTAGTTCATCAATAGAATCTAGTACAGGTTGAACTAGATTTTGTTTTAGAATCTCGTTACCATTAACTCTAGATTGAAATATAGTTACTGGAAATACTTCCCTCTTCATATACCACCAACTTTATCATTCCAGATTTTATAACTTCTAGGTTCCCAATGAGCATACTGATAACTCTCTGAAAGATCTTCACCAATAAGAGATGGAGCATTGATACATCTTTCAATATATTCTGTTATTGTATTTTCATTATGATATGGCAGAGATTGTGCATAATTCCAGAAAGGAGTATCATACTTTGATCCATGTTTATAATGCCACAAGATAAAATCTGAAACCTCGTGCATTTCATTATTCAAAACTTTATTAGCTTCTTCTTTAGTTTTCTCACCAAGCATTACATCATAAAGAGACTCAGATATATTATGATGAATCTCAGAAGAAGATGCTTCCATTGGTTCAATAAATGCGTAGAGATTTCCATTTAGAATAGTTCTCTCACCCCTCCATACATCTTTAGCAACATAGTTATCAAAAGAAAGATATCCATTAGGTTCTACATCAAATCTTTCAACAAAGTCCTTCTCTGCTTCCTCCTTAGTCGTGACTGTATCATTATACATGTAACCATAAGACACACTATCGTGATTAGGAATCACAAATGTCCAACCGTTTGGTGTTGCAATATGATCTGTCCACAACAAACTTGGATCTGGACCATCTTTTTTGGCAAGAATTACAGAATTTAATGGATTTGTTAGTCTGTCATACGAATCATCTAACTTATCTGGTCGTCCTCTACAGTCAATAATATAAGTTGAATCAATTTCTTTCTCTGGATCAGTAATGGTTTTTTCAACAACATTGAACAATCCAGAATTTAAGACAGTCTCAGAAAAAAGTTTTGGAATATAGTGTGTTGCAACAGCTCCACTGGAGAAAGAATGAAAGAAGTTGTCTGTTTTCTTTCCCCAATTTTTATATCTAATCCCTTGCTTCATTGTTGCCTTAATAGGATTATTTTCAACCCAATCTACATTAAGAACTTCAAAAATAGTCTCACAAACATTTAGTTGAGTTCCCTGACCAACTCTTTCAATCGGAACATTGGGATCATAGAGAATTTCAATTTCGTCTATATCATATTCCTCAGTTATATTGAGATAGTGGAGATTGAGTGCAGAAATACAACCCGCATTACCTGCACCAACAATAGAAATTTTGGTCTTCATTTTTCAGTAAAAGTGTACTTAATTGCAACGGTGAATCTATATCGAGTTCTATAACTTGTTGCTCTATGCAAAATCTGTGCTGGAAAAGATACCAAACGATTTGGAATAGCAGAAACACCATAAAGTGCTCCATCAATTTCAAATTGTGTTTCACCACCATCATTTATATTATATCCAGGAGTGGGATAAAATAAAAATGTTTTAGAGTCTACACCTTCAACATCATCAGTGTGAAAATAAGGATTATCATTAGGTGAGAAGCAATTTACATACAATCTAGTAATATACTCTTTATCACACTCTGGATACTTTTCTTTAATTTTACTGGTAAAAATATCATAAAAACGTTTGGTTTGAATTGCATCCGTACCCATTGCACCGATAGGAATGATTTCCTCTGGTAGATGAAGTTCTTCATCCATTCCATCATACCAGACGTTATGAACCATTCCCGTAACTGGTGTATTTTGATTGTCTGCTTCACCATAAAAATATGGAGCATCAAGACAATAATTGATCACGAAATTAAATTCTTCATCCGATAAAAAATCATCAATAATATCAATCATTTGATTCTCCTTGATACTTTAATACTCTAAAATTAAATGCGATTGTAATTCTTGGATAGTCTGGAGTTGGTCTTCCTGCTTTGACGCAATGAGACAAATAAGAGGGGAACATAAGAAAATCACCTTCTTTAACATCTGGCATCCAATGATGTGAGTAATCATTTCTATCTAGTTCAATACTTAAATGGCGAATTTGATGACTTGGATCATTAAATTGAACTGGTTCGTGAATTTCTGGATCAAAAGATAGAAAGTGAATACAAGAAAATTGTGATCCATATGGTCCACCAATGTGATCATGATCTTCTTGATATTCTCCATTTACATATACATTATACCAGATTTCATCAATAGCAATCTCATACGGTGCATCAAACACAGCATCAATACACGCTGCATACTTTTGTTCTAAAATTCTTTGAAATGTTTTATCTTCACCAAAAAATATTTCTTTACCGCGAGGTTCACCATCAAAAGATGTCATTAACTTATTGGTAAACCATCCATCAGGAATAGGTAATTCCTTAGAATCCTCTACAATCTTATCAAGAAGAAGTTCTTTTATCTTATCATTATCAGTAATTGATAAATGATAATAAGTTAATGGAAAAATCTGGCGTTGAATACCATCAAGATAATTTTTTTTCTTAGTAGGATCTTGAATCTGTCCAGTGTTTATCCTTTCACGAATTCTATCGGTAGAGTCTTTATCAACAAAATTAAATTTGTTTGATATATCTACCGGATTTACAGTATTTAAGTATTTCATCTCTTCAAAGGCAACAAACCAATTCTAATCATAATATTGAATATTGTCAAGTATTGACAATTATGATAGAGTCAGTGAAGTAGATCCAACACCATTAACTGTAAATGTAAGAGTGCTTCCATTAACTTCAATCTTCACAGGTGCTTCTCCAGCACCACTCATGAATCCCATCTGTGCTGTTACAATACCTACTGTGTTAATATCAGCACTAGGGTTTCCTGTACCACCCGGACCAGGCGCACCAGTTGAGACAAGAATTGGTCCTGTTACATTAAGGGCAGCAGTTGTCATTTCAGTTACCCCAACACCTATTCCAAGGCGCTCAATAACAGAATCTCCATAAACTAAGAGAGCAAGTGATTCATCTTGTGCAGTGGTACCGATACCAACAAAACCACCATCTACAAGTGTGACCGCCTCTGCACTTAAGTTATCAACAGTTCCACCGATACCAAGTGGATCTCCAGTGAAGAAATCAATAGGATGACCTATTTGTAGTGCTGCAGTTGGTGGAAGTTCATATGATAAAGAGTTAATAGAAACACCACCACCAGCACTTTCATCACCATCAAGACGAGTGATACCATCATTAGATATTCCAGCAAATGTAGAAATCCCCGATATAACATTCATAGGAACATTATTAGCTGGAGTAATAATTTCTGTTCCATCCTGATCTAGCAGACCTGATTGTCCTTGCTGAATGTAAATCTGCCTGACAGTAACAGATGATGCTGTACCTACTGCACTAATATCACCACCTACTGTTAGATCTGTTCCAAGATCAATACCATCTTGTACGAAAATTTGTGTTGTACTTGTAAGACCAGCAACTTCTAATTTTGCAGTTGGATTGGTTTTACCAACTCCCAAATTGCCCCCATAAGTGAGAGTCATTATATTATCTGATCCTGTATGATGCCAACGGAAATCGCCAGTATTAACACCAACAGTTCCTGCCTGGAGATAGAAATTTACATTACCATTTCCAAAATTGACAAGATCAAATGACTCATAAAGACTATATGGGAATGAACCAGAATTGTTATTATATCTGAGTGCTCCACTAAGTTCCCCTAAGGTGTTACTTGAACCCAAAGATACGATAGATGGAACATTAACATCGGTACTGAATCCGCTTGTTACCTGAATGATGGAAGATGTAAAGTCCTTTCTGACTGTAATATCACTTACAAGTGATGTATTTGTTCCGATAGCAACTTGATTTGATTCTAATAAAGTTGTAACTGTTGCAATACCAACAGAAAGATCTGCAATATCAACAGCTGCGTTTGCAGTTAAACTTCTTGCTGTTGTTGCTGTTCCAGTTACATCTCCTGTGATTCCACCAATGAAACTAGATGCTGAGACTGCGTTTGCAGTTAGAACTCCAACTACAATATCTGGACCTCCAACTAATCCTTCTGCACCAGTTGCAATACCCGTAACATTACCAGTTAAGTTTCCAGTGACGTTACCTACTAATGCACCTTCAAATGTTGTAGCAGTGATGATTCCTGCTATATTGAGATTTGCTGGTAACCTATCATTGTCAAGAACAGGAAGTCTATCGTTAGAAATAGTTCCTAATCCAATATTTGCACCATCAAGTAATGTTAATTCAGATCCAATACCAGTATAGGAGAATGCTGTTATGATTCCAGTTGCAAAAATATCTCCAGTGGAATGAATACCAACACCAACATTAAACGCTGTTGTATTGATTCCACCACCAACTTGTAGTGTGAACCTAGGATCGTCGGTTGCAATACCAACATTGCCTTTATTGTATATACTTGTATATCCTAAACCAATATCAGTATCAATCCATTGCGAGGTTGGCATACCTTGCAAGAATCTCGCATCACCATAGTATGTTACGATTCCAGAAGGATCAGTTGCAGTTATAAATCCAGACGCAACACTGACTCCAGCACCAATAACTTGATCAAAGTTGACAGTACCAAAATCACCTGTTCCAGATACTACAAGTGATTGCCCTCTTAACTGAGTTGCAGTAACAAATCCACTAACAGTTGCGTTTCCACTGCGAACATCTAAAGCTTCTGTCGGAACTGTGGTTCCAATTCCGACCAGACCAGTAGGACTTACAACTAAATTATCATTATCAACTTGTACGCCATTGCGGAAGTTGAATTGCTTTCTTATATTCGCCATCGTATATGGTGATTTTTATCTATTTATCATCAAACGTAAGGAGCACCATTATAAGTAGCACCACGAATATCACCACTCACCTTATATGTGATACTTCCACCTGAGATCACGATTGCTCTTCCAGCAGTACCACCACCAGCACCATCTCCAGCTCTACCATTTTGACCTAAATTACCTCCCTTGTGACCACTTCTGCCACCATCACCGCCGCCGCTGCCGCCGTTTCCACCATTAAACATAGTTCCATCAGCACCCCGCTGACCGCCACCTTTTCCACCAGATCCGCCACCGCCGAAAGGAAAACCAGCGCCGCCGCCTCCGCCGCCGCCACCTTTTCTTCTTCTATCTCTCCTTCTTATTCTACTTCTACGGGAACACCACCATCCACATCTTCTATAATTACGACCTCTTGAATCTCTATCTTTTCTCATTCCGCTTCCGCCAGCGCCACCACCACCGCCACCACCTATGATGCCATAGTTCCAAAGATCAATGGGGTATTGAACACCAAAACCAGATGCTGCTCTTTGACCTCTTTTATTTCCGCGATTTCGCTCACCACCATCTCCACCTCTTCCACCTTGTCCAATAATCCTTCCTTGCGTTCCAATATGGACATCAAGATTAGTTCCAGATTCCCAAGGACCAGTCTTAAATGAGCAGACAAAACCTGATCCATCAATTCCATTACCTTTAATGGTTTTGTTGAGATGGACAATAGCTCTAGTTCCAGCAGATGATGCAGGTTTTCCTCTGAAACCACCAACAACATTTACACTATTATTATTCCACTTCGTTCTTGCATACAGGTGAGCTTGAGTACCACCTGTATAGCAATTAACGACTACATTAAGTTGTTTATTATAAAAGTCACTAAATTTAATTTGACCACTTTGGGGCACACCAATATCAAGAGGCATATTTGACATTTCGCCATAAGATTCACTTACGCGATATGCCCCTATATTTTTACCTGGGGGAAGACCAAACTCCGCAGATATATTACCAAAAGATATTGTTCCAGAACCTTGTAATGCCATATATCTTTTTTAGTTATTTAGTTTGTCTTCAAGAGCAGAGACTTTATCAGAGAGTTCCTTGATTGCTTCAATCAGCAGAGGAACAAGTTTTTCATAACGAACTGCTTTGTAACCATTCTCTCTTGTAGTGACGACTCCAGGTAATCCAAGTTTTTCAACTTCTTGTGCGATAACACCAGTATCAGAACCTTCACGGTCAGATTCTTTTCTCCAATCATATGTATTACCACTGATTGAATTCACTTTCGCAAGTGAATCATCGATTGGAGTGATATTGAGTTTCAATCTTTCGTCAGAACCAGTGAAAGCAAGAATATCACCAGTAACATTAAGTTGACCAACGATTTCTACACCATAAGTTGTGGTAGAAAGTCTTCTGCCAGTAGTATTATCAGCAATCGATGTAGAACCACCATAGAATAACTGAACACCTGCTGTGCCTGGAGTACCAGCAGTGCCATAACATCTCATTTGGATTTGACCTGCGGAACCCGCAGCAAATACCATTGCAGTTCCTTGACCACCACCATTACTCTTAATAACTAATGACCCAGATCCAACATCTTGAATAACACTATTAGTACCGTCATGGACAATCTCTAAGTCACCACTATCACCAAACTTCAACTTATCACCATCACCAAAGACGAGATCACCATTGAGATCTAATGTGCCGTCAATAGTTGTATTATTAAGTGTTGTGTTACCATCAACATTCAAACTATCAAGTTCTGTGTCTCCATCAATATCAAGATTGCCAGCAACATCAAGATTGCCAGAAACATCTAAATTATCGTTAATATCTACAAGACCACCATTAGAATCAAGAACCAGATTACCTGTTACAGTGTCAATAGTATTATCATTGGCACCGTTACCAATTCTGATTTCACCAATGTGTGCTTCAGACCAAGGTTTAGTTGCAGATCCAAGATATGCACCTTCATCAGCATCAGGGACAATACCTGTATCAATTCTAACTTCACCAGACAACCTAGAAGTGCCATCAACTACTAAGTTGCTACCAAAGTCAACATCACCACAGACAAATAACTTCTTACCGATTGCAGCACCACCAAGAATTCTCAGAGAAGCATTTGCATCGGAACAGGAAGTTGCATCATTTGTATTCTGGAAGTCGCCCTTACCAATAACTCTCAGATCACTGTTAAGAACCAGTTTTGCGTTCATTCTAACGTCACCGTTGAAGGTGACAGGACCGTCAAACTGAGACAGAATCTGCTTAGACTTACCACCCTCAACCAGGATTCTTTCCTTAACAATAACTTCGTCAAATACAACAGAGAGTCTGTTAGGATCTTCACCAGTTACAGTAGGTGTTGGAACATCGAACGTGGTTTGTTCACCAGACTGTGCAGAATACTTGGTGTTTCCAATATAGAAGTCACCATCACTGTCCATACCAGTGTAGAGAACAGTGCCGCAAGAGGTTTCCTGTGCTTGAGATAAGAACTCTTCTTTCTCAGAAAGAGTCTTAACTTGGACCTGTGGAAGACCAGTAGAGTAGTTACCAGGACCGTAACCAAGATATTCAAAGGTGTGACCAGAAGCACGAAGAATCGAAGGTCTACGAAGTTCAATAGGTGCTAACTTAATCTTCTTAATCTGAGTCCCATTAGTATGTGGTTCAATAATGGTTCCCATAGAACCACGAATAACTTGAATCTCATTATTACCACCACCAATAAGAGTCTTGGACTTGACTCTCATAATCTCATTGCCAACTTGGAGATAAGAACCAAGTGGGAATCTTTCAATTACTCCGCTTGCACCAGTTGGAAGATTAACAACGAAGTTTTCTTCGGTTGTAATGGATTGACCCAAGAACAATACATCATTATCATAGTTTGGAACGCCTCTAGTTCCAAGATTCTCACCCAGAGCATCGGCACTTGCATTGTTAGCAGAGAATCCGTGCTTAAATATGTGAGCTGGATTTGAAAGTGACGCTGCAGATGTAAATTGGAATGCTGTTGCCGTAGCATTATTAACGATAAAATCACCAAGAACAGTGTTTGCAGCATCGGTAATTCTTATCTTATTACCAGCAATGAGTCCGTGACCTTCTGTTGTTTGAATTGTTGACTGACTACCCTGAGCAGTGAAATTGTAAGTATCAACAATAGCAACTCTACCAACAACCATTGCATACTGACCTGAAATAATAACAGGATCACTTCCAGTCTTTGCAATCGTTAATTGCTTCTTAGCACTAGCATCGGTGATTCTATAGTACCCATCAGTTGCAGTACCGATACCAGTAATTTGAACATAGTCTGCTGTTGCAGTTGAAATACCAGACAATGCAGTTACTATGTTTGCTGATGGAGTACCACCAATAGCACTAGAATCAAAGTAAAGTGTCTCTGAAGCAGTGTATCCAGATCCAGGTTCTTTAATAGTTGCAGAGGTAACAGCACCACCACTAACTGTCACGTCAGCAGTTGCGCCATCCCACATTGCATTGGCAGGTGCAGCATTGTTATTAAAGAGTCTTACATTGAAGTAAGATCCATCAGTATGACCCGATCCACCATTTAGAGTTGTATAAGCGTTCAGACCATTTAACTGGTGTTCATCGTCAAATACGATTACGGCAGAAGCACCACTATCAACAACACTAGTAATCTTATTGCCAAGAGAGAACGAATCAACGAACTTATCAAGAGTTTCTCTAGTAATACTTCTCTTCAGATCATTGGTGACAACATCACCAATAGGACTTCTCTTTGCAAGGCTAACTGCTGTTGGTGGGTTATCATCTACATTATCTCTATCTAACTGTGGATAGAGGTTTGTAACTTTCTGACTGTATTTGGAATTTACAAACTCACTACCAATCGCATTTCCACTGTTAAGAACATACAGATAGTAAACACCATCTTGAACATTCTGAATGTATGGTTTAATAACTTCTGTACGGTAAATGTAGAAGTTTTGATTGTTATTGTTTCTCTTGAATCTTGGAAGTACCTTATCTCTGATATTGGTATCATTCAGAATAGTACCAGGATCGTGAGTAACACCGAAGACATCAACATCATTAACAGTGAATGTCTTATCATCCACAATATCCTCGACGGCAAATTCTCCGTTGAATCCAAATTCTTTATTCGCAGCACCATTTGTGGTACTGGATACATCGGAGATAATGACAATATCATCGTTCTTAAGATTGTGTGCCTTATCAGATCTGATTGTAATTAAGTTTGCCCA
>MDTE01018375.1_pt1 | contig 12341 bp, 9 predicted proteins | sample 811231 | NCBI WGS metagenome assembly MDTE01 (sample SAMN05326651, study PRJNA326480) | marine metagenome | isolation source: seawater | place: Indian Ocean: Red Sea | collected 2010
CCATTCTTAACTACAGGCTTTTGAATAATTGAGCCAACAGAAAGAATAACCGAATTAGGAGGATTAATTATTGATGTAAAACTTTCTATATCAAACATTCCCAAATTTGATACTGTAAATGTACTCCCTTGCATTTCTTCTGGAGTTAATTTTTTTTCTCTAGCTCTCCCTGCAAGATCTTTTACACTTGAATTAATATCTACTATACTCATTTGATCAACAAATCTTAGAACTGGAACTATCAATCCTTCATCAACACCCACAGCTACACCAATATGTATATGATGGTTATATCTTATCCTATCCTCAAACCATTGTGAATTTAATTTTGGATTAGCAGCCAATGCCAAAGAACAAGCTTTAATTATAATATCATTGTAGGATATTTTTGTATCAGGAATTGAATTATACTGTTCCCTAATTATAATTGCATTAGACATATTAAATTCCACTGTTAAATAATAGTGGGGTGCTTCGAATTTAGATTCAGATAGTCTCTTGGCAATAGTTTTTCTCATTTGAGAATGAGGTACTTCTTGGAAATCTTCAACTCCAACAAATGTTTTAGACTTAACACCTTTTGAAGATGAAGTATAATTTTCTATATCAGATTTTATAATTCTACCGTTCTCACCTGAACCATTAATTTGACTTATATCAATACCTTTTTCATTAGCTAATTTTTTTGCTAACGGGGATATAAATATTCTATCGTTAGATAATGATGAACTAGTTTTAATTTCTTGAACTTTAGTCTCTTTTTCTATAGTATCAATAGCTTTCTCTTGCTTTTCTTCTTGTTTTTCTTCAATTTCTTTCTCAACAACAGGTTCAACCTTTTCCTCAACCTTTTCCTCAACAACAGTCTTAGAAACATCTTCTAATAAAGATTTATAATCTTCATTTGCCTCACCGATTATAGCCAATGGTTCATCAACTTTTGTTGTTTCCCCCTCTTTAACTCCAATGTATAATAAAGTGCCATCATAAAAAGATTCAAACTCCATTGTAGCTTTATCAGTTTCTATCTCAGCTAAAATATCTCCTTCATTTATTTTATCACCTACTTTTTTGAACCAAGTAGCCACTGTTCCCTCTTCCATGGTATCACTTAATCTCGGCATTTTAATTAATTCAGCCATAATTAAAGTTTGTGTTTTAAAAATGGATAATCCTTTTGCTCATATACAGCATCATAAAGTAAACTTTTATCTGGATATGCTGATTCTTCAGCAAATTTTTCACATTCTTTAACCCTATCTTTTACTTTGGCATCAATTTTCTCTATCTGTGTTTTAGTAGCATATTTTTTATCTAATAAAATCTTTTTCACCTGTGAAATTGGATCAATCTTTCTATATTCCTCAACTTCATCCTTAGTTCTATAATGTTGGGCATCACTCATTGAATGACCTCTATATCTGTATGTTTTCATTTCTAGGAAGGTTGGACCATCACCCTTTCTAGCTCTAGTTATCGCTTTATTTACTCCCCTTGCTACTTTGGCTGGATCCATTCCGTCAACAGGTTCAGCTGGCATTTCATAACCAAGACCTAATTTCCATATATCAGGATTATTAGAAGTTCTTTCAACAGAAGTTCCCATTGCATAACCATTGTTTTCACATATAAATACTACTGGCAGTTTCCATAGCATAGCCAAATTAAATGTTTCATGTAATGAACCTTGTCTAGCTGCTCCATCACCAAAATAGCATAAAGTCACAGCATCACTTCCATGATACTTGTCTCCAAAAGCAATTCCAGCTCCTAAAGGAATTTGTCCTCCTACAATTCCATGACCACCATAAAATCTGTGTTCTTTTGAAAATATATGCATCGAACCACCAAGCCCCATAGAAGTTCCTGTCTCCTTCCCGAATAATTCTGCCATAACCCTTTTTGGATCAACACCCATACCAATAGGCTGCACATGATTTCTGTATGCAGTAATCATTCTATCTTTACTAAGATCCATTGCATGAAGCGATCCAGCTAAGACAGCTTCCTGACCATTATATAAATGTAAAAAACCTCTTACTTTTTGCTGAATATATACTGCCGCAAGCTTATCCTCAAATTTTCTCCAGAAGAGCATGTCTTCATACCAAGACAAATATGTTTCTTTAGTTATTTTCTTCATTTACTAAATAAAAAAGTAGTACTAAAATAATATATAGTTCTCTATTGGAGAAAGATAATAATTAAATTTTATAAAAAAGACTTATCAAATTTAAACGGAAGAAGATTATTTATGGAATCTGTAAATATTATTTTACCTTTTTCACCCATAAAATACAATCCAATATCAGCATTTTGCTTCGTTTGATATTCAGAAATTACTTGACGACATGACCCACATGGGGCAACAGGTTGGTCATTAATTTTATTAATTGATCCAGCTATAATAGCCATTTCTTTAATTTTAACCTTTGGGTATTTAGATTTTGCATAGAATAAAGCTGTTCTTTCAGCACATAGTCCAGATGGATAAGCGGCATTTTCTTGATTAGAGCCACATACAATTTCTCCATTATCCAATAAAACTGCAGCACCCACGCTAAATTCTGAATATTCAGAATATGCAGACTCCCTTATTAATTTTGCTTCATTGAATAACAACTTAACGCGATCCGTAAGTTCATCAAACGAATCAAAAATTTTAAAGTTAGAATAAACCTTAATTTCTTTCATAATTAATTTTAATACTCCGTGTATTCATTATTACCAAAATTGAAAGTTAATGAAAATCTTAAAGTATTTTCTAATGGACTTGGTACTTTTGAAGCAGAAAACAGATAAGACAAATCTATTTTTGTTCCGGAAAATTTAAAACCAGCACCTAAGGCAAGAAACTTTCTTGCACCCTTGTCCTCACTTTCATTAAAATATCCTGCTCTTAAAGCAAATGAATCATCATAAAGATATTCTGCTCCAAGTGCCCATGTAAATTCTTTTAATTCTTCACTAAATCCTCCTGGAGCATCTGAAAAAGATTGAAAAACACCCGAAAGAAAATCTACATCAGTTGACATACCGTCAATAATATCTATATAAGATTCACCAACCTGCTCATCACCTTCATCAAAAACCCCATTATCATTATTATCATTAAATTCTGTATATGTACCTAATAATGGTGGAGTCGGTACAAGTAGCTTAGCAACCTCAGCAGTGACTGAAACTTTATTATATGAATCCAATATAAAATCAAAGCCTGCGCCTAGTTTAAAATTTGTTGGGAGAAAAGTTTCCCTTCCAGATTCATCATATTTGATTTTTGGGCCAAGATTTTGAATAATAAAACCACCTCTCCATCTACCATCAACATCACCATATGACTGTTCTTCACCTTGATAATAACCAGAAATATCTACAGCATATGAACTTGCAGCTTGCGCTGTTTCATCTACAGCTTGAATTTTCAAATCAGATCTTAAATATCTTAGTGAAACACCCATAGAAAATTGATCAGCAAGTCTCAAGGAATATGAAACATCCATTGTCATTTCATTTGGTTTTTCAATTAATGCCTCTGAAAATTCATCCTGAATAATTTCTATTTCACCAAGAGAAAAGTATTTAAAACTTACTGCAAATGCACTTCTTTCATTGATTCTATTATAATAAGTAATATTTCCTAGAGATATATCATTAACTAGTTTACTCAAATAAGGAGTATAACTTAAACCAAAACCTGATTTACTTTCTGAAAAAGCATATTTTGAAGGATTCCAATGCTGTGAATAGGTGTCAACAGATGTTGCAACACCCATATCCCCCATACTTGCTGCTCTTGCATCAGATGCTATAAGTAGAAACGGAACACCTGTTGTTATTACCCTGCTATCATTTGGATTAGGGGTAACTTCGGTGAGAGTTGTTTGAGCACTTAGATTTAATGTGAGAATTGATAATAATAAAGTATAAAACAGGTTTTTCATATTTTTTAAATTTACAGCCAACAAATATAATTTAATATTATAGTATTACAAGTTTTTCAATTTTAGAGACCTGTTTGTCAATTTGATCAGACCTTACAGTCAATCTGTACATATAAACTCCTTTAGCCACCTTATCTCCAAAATCATCTCTTCCATCCCAAGTTAAATCTCTAGATAAAGAAGAGCTATTAGAAGTATTTATATATCCATTAATTGTTTTTACAAGTTTACCTGAAATAGTAAATATTTGTATACTAACGTTTAAATCATATGAACTATTGTGATTAAACCAAAATTCAGTGAAATTAACAAATGGATTAGGATAATTTAAAACGTTAGAGACAACTAATTCTTGATCCTGATCGTGAACAACAAATTGTATTTCAGAAGTCGATGAATTATTATATACATCCCAAGCCTTTAAACTTAAAGTATGAAGTCCAGGGGAGACATCCCTTAATGGATAACTTATTGTTCCATTTTGATAATCATCAATGTCTGCTTGATAATAATCATTTAATCTAAACGAATTTGCAACATCATCATCAAGAACAGCCACTATATCATGTCCAATTCCACTTGAGGTGTTTATTCCATTCTCATCAAACAATTTAACTAGCAAATTAGGATTTTCATTAGTTATACCCCCACTAATAAATGCTTCATCATTCATGAATAATTCAATTTCAGGACCAATATTATCTTCAGCGGCATTCTCATTTATACCTCCGATTAATACATTTAGGTTAGAACCATTCTGATCCATTAAACCAGAAATACTTTTCGAATAAAAACTTATTTTACCATAATCTACTTCCATAACGACATCCCTAGGTACTATAAAATTGACACTAAAATCTCCATTCTCAATTGATGATTTCCCTCTAAACAAAACCTCACCCAATGTTGTAAAATCTAATATAATAGGAGAATCATTTTGAGATGTTCCATCATTTCCAAGAGTAGAACGTTCTATGTTTTTATCAAAAACAGTAGTTACTAATTCACCAGAATAGTCATCAATTTTATTCCCAAATTCATCCTCTACCTGTCCTTCAATTTTTACTGAACTTAGCCCTTGTAGAGGATCAGAAAATTCATTAATAGGAATATCATTTATTTCAGTAATTTGGATATTAGGCCTAGCTATAGCTAATTTCATAGCAGGATCGCCTATAAAAAATACTAGTCTTCTTTGATCAGTACCAGAAATTGATGGATCATTTTTTGTTAATCTCAATGCCTCAGCCATAGTGTAATAAGTATCTGAGTTTAATGAAAATAAGTAATTCTCCAAGGTTAAATTAAAATTTACTCCAACACTCACAAAAATTTGTCTTGTAGTTGTTATAAGTGCTATTGCTCCCCCATTTTTGTTCCAATAAAGAAATTCACCAGCTGTATTTCTTCCAGGATTATCAAATTTTGTAAACTCACATGTTACCGAGACAAAACAATTTAACTTGTTTTCATTCGATAATTCAGCTGCATCTATCTTATCAAAGATCCTTTCTCTTGCAATTCCATCTTCACCCCCATGTCCAAAATAATTCACCACTAATGCTCCAAGCTCTATTCCATCTATAATTTCATTATTTACTTCCGGATACCGTTCTCCACCTGCACTAGATTCTTGTACATATGCATCTGACAAGATTTTTTTAACATTAAAAAACGGTTTATTATCTGTTATTAAATCAGCTAAACTATTTGAAGTCCCTTGGATAATACTCTCCCAAGGCTCATCTACATCATCAGATATAACAATTAATTTATTTCTCCAATCTCCATAGGAATTGACATTGTAATAAGATTCTACCTTATCTACTAAATCAGTAGCTCTCTGTGGTGTGTCTGCCAAGATTCTACCTACGGCTATATCTAACTTATCTGAATTATCCATCATTCCTTCTTCATAATCCATCATTCCAAAAAAATCATCAGAAACATATGCACTTGATAAGCTATAACTATTTATAGAATGCCATGATGGAACAACATTAGTATTTTGAGAAATTCTGTCTTTATAATCATATGAGGCATCACCAAAAAGACACAAATATTTTATTCTATTAGTTGCGTCAGTTGCATTATTATAAATATATTTTACAAAATTTCTTATAGCTGCTATATCCTGATTGCCGGAACTGAATTCATTATAAATTTTTTCTAAAGTTGCAACCTTAACATTTAAATTATTATTTTCTCTATTTATTTGAGCAAGACGCTCAGCCTCATATAGCATATCTGATCTACAAATTATCAAATAATCTATATCTTGAAATTGATTTTGCTCATCTAAAAAAATTTCAGATTTTAAATTCTGATTTTCAATAGTTGTTTCTCCATCAATTATAGGTTCAAAATAAGAATTTTGATTAAAAGCTATGTAGCTCTTTTGTTCTCCTAAAACTGACTTAAAATTAGCTGTGTTTTCACTATTATCAATTAGAATTTCAGACACATTATTTAAATCACTTATTTCCCATATATTAGAAATTGTGTTAGCACTACTAATATTATATTGACCTACCCCAGTTAAATCAACTACATCTTTGTTATAAAAAATTAGTTGTTCACCATTATAAACAAGGTTTGAAGTGCCCTCTATAGAAATATAATCTAAATATGCTACAGAACTAGGATTACCATTATTATTATAACTCAAATCAACAGAGATACTAGAGTTTGATATCATTATGTTATCTGAGTAAAAATCACCTGACACCAACACAGGATCACCAATTGGAGAATAGTTTAAATTTGAAATTTCCTGATTGTTAACACTAATAGTCATAGAAGTAGAAATTTCAGAAACAGCTGCAGTGTAAATTTTAATATTTACTGGCTCTTGAGTTATAAGATTTGGAAAATCAAATTCAAATGTCTGATTTGATTCAAAATCAAATCTATTTCCAAACCATCTTCTTCCAATTTTAGCAATATTATATTCGTCTATCTCATGATATTTATAGTCCGTGTAGGCATTAATAATTGTGTTTGCAGAACCTCCTGGTTGAATATTCTCTAGAATTCTTTTTCCCGGAGAAGAACTTATATTTATATAATATGCTGTTTTATCTGAATACAAGTTTAGATTTGTATTACTTTCTGAATTAAATCCATTTGGCCCTTCAGCATAAAATAAAATGTAGTCACCGTTATTAAATTCCTCATCATCCTCTCCGTAAACTTTTATAGCATTTTCCACGGGGTCCATAGGATAATCAATTGAGTTGCTCAAAGGCAACATATTGCCTCCATTTCCAAAGATTTTAATATTTCTTGGATTTATATTATTCACATTAATTCCAAGTTGACTTAAAAAACTTCTATTTATTCTAAAAATACCTGTTTTGTCTACATAGAATTTATACCAATCTCCTGTATTTAAAACAGAATTTTGATTTCTATTTGAATGAGAACTTTTTAAAGGAGATTTTTTATATGAAAACTTTAGTGAATTTATTTTTTTAAAACTCCCATTTTGATGAATTATAGGGTTCAATTCAAAGAAAAGATAGGTTTCTCCTCTCGATATAGAAGTTTTTATGTTATAACTAAGTTCATTAGGAATAGTTTCTCTGTTTAAGTCCATTAATTCATCTGAGGAAATATCAGATAATTCTAATTTATCAATTACTATTGAGTTTCTATCAATTCCAGTATCTTCATTCCATTGAGCTACTAGTGATATTCCTTTTGAAGGTGTGAAATTATAGTTATAATTATCAAAAAATGGAATTTTAAATTCAGATGATGATGTAGAAAACACTTTATTACCATTCCAATTTATGTTAATCTCCTTTGATTGAGAAAATCCTATAGAATAAATAAAAATAAATAGCAAATAAAGAAAAAGTCTCATATCTGAGAAACGTCTAATACCCAACAATATTATTTATTATATTAAACTTGATAATAAAAAAACACATTTATCGTTTGTATATACTGAAATGTAATTTGTCAAAAATAATTGATATCTGATTATAAATTAGTATATTGCGAGACTTTTCGTTTCTGAGAAACGTAATTAAAACACTATTTGAATATGAAAAGTAATTTTAGAAAAATATTAAACTTAGCACTTACACTAGTTATATGTGTATATTTTACTAGTTGTAATAAGTCTACCACTTCTAGAAATAAAAATGTATCAGCTGCTACTGGTTGGGCTATAAATTCAAAGAAAGGTGGCTTTAAATATAATACTAACTTTAAAGGACAAGAAACGCCACCAAATATGGTTCTTGTTGAAGGTGGAACCTATACCAAAGGTAGAGTTCAAGATGATCCAATGAGAGATTGGAATAACACACCTAATCAACAACACGTAATGTCTTTTTATATGGATGAAACTGAGGTAACTAATGTTATGTATCTAGAATATTTAGATTGGTTAAAAAGAAATTATCCGCCAGAAATTGAAGAGTACAGAAATATCTATAATAATGCACTACCTGATACTCTTGTTTGGAGAAATAAACTTGGATACAGTGAAGATATGGTAAATAATTACCTACGTCATCCTGCTTTCGGTGAATATCCGGTAGTTGGTGTAAGCTGGGTTCAAGCATATGAGTTTTCTGAATGGAGGTCTGACAGATATCAAGAATTGATATTAGAAAGGCAAGGATACTTGACAAAGGGTGCAAAAATTGATAGTGTATCCTCAACTAGTACTTTCAGTACTGACACATATATTCTTGTTCCAAATTCTACATATGGTGGTAATACAAATGTTTTAAGAGGCAAAAGAAGTAAGGGTCCAGACTCTCTTCCTCCTACATCTGCCTCTAGGGAATCAGGGCATATATCACCAAAGTTTAGACTGCCGACAGAATCTGAATGGGAATATGCTGCGCTTGGATTATCAGAGCTTCGAGACTTTAATGTTTATAGAGGGAGAAAGAAATATCCATGGCAAGGGCAGTACACAAGAACCGGGCAAAGAAAAAACTTAGGTGATCAGCTAGCAAACTTTAAAAATAGTGATGGTGATTATGGTGGAATAGCGGGTTGGTCTGATGATGGGGCTGATATTACTAACCAAGTAAAATCATATCCAGCAAATGGTTTTGGTCTATATGATATGGCAGGAAATGTAGCTGAATGGGTAGCAGATGTTTACAGGCCTATTGTTGATGATGAATTTAACGACTTTAATTATTTCAGAGGAAATGATTATAAAAAATTCTCTATTGGTCCAGATGGCAAAGCAAGAGTTGTAGGTGCAGATGAAATAGAATATAAAACATTAAGTAGTGGAAAAAGAGTTGCAACAAGATTGCCTGGAGAAATTGCATTAGAAGATCTAAGTGAAGAAGATACTAGATACAGAACTCAGTTTGATAAAAGCTATAATGTAAACTTTAGAGACGGTGATTTTCTGTCATCTAGAAATTATAATCCAGAAAATAGAAGAATAGAAAGAAAATCTCTAGCTGATGGTGAAACTAGAATGATGTATAAATCTCCAAGCTATGAAGATGCAAATCCAGACACACCTGAATTTGATTACGATCCTTCTGAAGACAAAACTACATTAATTAATGATCAAGCCAGAGTATATAAAGGAGGTTCATGGAAAGATAGAGCATATTGGCTAGATCCTGCTCAAAGGAGATTTTATCCACAAGATCAGGCAACAGACTTTATTGGATTTAGAAATGCTATGTCAAGAGTTGGAGTAAAAACCTTTAGTAAGAAAAAGACTAGAAACTAACGAGGGTTTATTATAAAAATAAATAAAAAGTCCTATCCCAAAAGGTTAGGGCTTTTTTATTAACTTTATTTAATGGAAATTAGCACTATTTATAAAATTTTTCTAGCCTCTAATGGGGTGTCAACTGATTCCAGAAAAGTTCAGAAAAATGATCTATATTTTAGTCTTAAAGGACCTAATTTTAATGGAAATAAATTTGCTAAATCAGCCTTAGAAAAAGGTGCTTGTTATGTCATAGTTGATCAAGAAGAATATGTAATTAGCAAAAGCTGTATTCTTGTTGAGAACTGTTTAACAACTCTTCAAGATCTTGCTAACTACCATAGAAAAAAGTGCAAAGCCAAAGTTATAGGGTTAACTGGAAGTAACGGTAAAACAACTTCTAAGGAACTTATATTTTCCGTTTTAAAAAATGAATTTAAAACCATAGCTACTATTGGAAATTTAAATAATCATATAGGAGTTCCTCTAACTTTATTATCAATTAAGGAAGAAACTGAAATAGCAATAATAGAAATGGGCGCTAACCATGTAAAAGAAATAGAACTCTTATGCAATATAGCCGATCCAGATTATGGTTACATTACAAATTTCGGAAAAGCACATTTAGAGGGGTTTAAGAATATTGAAGGAGTAATAAAAGGCAAAAGCGAATTGTATAATCATCTAATAAAAAAGTCTAAACTAATTTTTATAAATAATTGTGATAAAAAACAAGTTGAGATAACTAAAGAATATTCAAATAAATTTACATTTGGAGAAACAAATTCTGACTCTAATTTCTACATAAAATCTATTAACCCTACAATAAATATATCAATAGATAATGTATCTATTGAAAGTAATCTTTTAGGCAAATACAATGTCAATAATATTGCTGTAGCAATCTGCATTGGAAGGTATTTTAATATAAGTAATGAAAAAATAAAAAAGGGTATTGAAGATTATATTCCTGATAATAATAGATCACAGATTATACAAAAAGGGTCGAATAAAATTATTCTAGATGCTTATAATGCAAACCCTACTAGTATGCAACTAGCATTATCAAGTTTTAATGAAATGAAAGGGGAAAAGAAGATTATTTTTGTTGGAGATATGTTTGAGTTAGGAGAAAACTCACATCAAATGCATCAAGAAGTTGTTAACACTATAGAAAAAATGGAATTTTATCAAACTTTTTTAATTGGAGATTTGTTCAATAAAACTAAACACTCATCAAAAATTAAATCAGTTAAAAATCTAAATGATCTCAGGAAAAATATTCATGAAATATCAAATTCAACTATTCTAATAAAAGGATCAAGAGGAATGGAGCTTGAAAATATTGTAGATTTTATTTAATCACTCAAACCGTAAACTGTAACAACTAATTTTCTAGATTTTGCATGATTCCTATGTTCACATAAAAAAATACCTTGCCATGTTCCAAGTAGTGGATCTCCATCCTTAATAGGAAAAGATACAGATGACCCAAGAAGACTACTTTTTATATGTGAAGTCATATCATCAGGGCCTTCAATTGTATGTTTAAAATGTGTTTCATCTTCTGAAACCATCTTATTAAAATGCGTTTCAAAATCTTCTCTAACTGTCGGGTCAGCATTTTCATTTATTGTAAGACTTGCTGAAGTATGCATTATAAAAATATGCACAATTCCAGTCATCTTAGGCAACATATCTACTATTTCATTTGTAATTATATGAAAACCCCTAGGGAAAGGGGGTAGTACTATTTCTTTTTGAAATACCATAAAGCTAAATTAATAATATAAAGACTTATATATAAATAATTCCTCAATAGAAGTTTTAAACAATTCAGAAAGTTTGAATGCTGTTGGAAGACTTGGATCAAATTTTTCTTTTTCAATAGCATTTATTGCCTGACGAGAGATGCCAATTAATTCTGCCAGCTCGTCTTGAGTTAATTTTTGATTTTTTCTATATTCTCTTACCTTATTTTTCATTGATATGTTTTAAAAATAAAAATTGTGGAGAATATAAAAGTTAAAGCTGAAAAAACTACTAAATGATGAATTTGAGGCTCTAATATAAGTAATCCTGACTTATGCAGTCCAATCAAAAACAGGCCAATGAAAATAGTGAGAAATAAAGTTAGAGATACAGCTTTCAATTGAATGGTTTTCTGAAATTCATCATAATCGTCAAACTGGTTTTTACTTGAATACAACATTGCAATAATCAAAATAAAATTTGTTAAAGCAGCAATAATTGTAATTGTCGTATCTACCCACAATTCATTGGGGCCGAGCACTAAAATTGCAAAGCTTATCAACCACAAAACAGTCCAAACTAGAACAATTTTATTATGTTTTATTTGTTTTTTCATCTTATCGCTTTAACCAATACCACAGCAATACCATTATAAAAGCTATGATAAACCACAACATGAAATTACTAGTTTTATTCTTTTTCATATTAATATTTTGTAATGTTTAGTTTACAAATATAGATAAATATATTAAAATGTCAAGTTTTATTTACATTTTTTCTAAAATTAATAAAAAAGGACTAGAGCTAATCCAGTCCTTTTATAATTAAAGTCAAATATTTTTATAATTGACTATAAAATTAAATTTTAATGCATTTATTCAGCACTATCCGGTGCAACTGCCATCATTAATCCTGTTGCATCTCCAAAATCACCAGAG
>MDTE01150615.1_pt1 | contig 12341 bp, 16 predicted proteins | sample 811231 | NCBI WGS metagenome assembly MDTE01 (sample SAMN05326651, study PRJNA326480) | marine metagenome | isolation source: seawater | place: Indian Ocean: Red Sea | collected 2010
AATCCACTAAAAGTTGGTTGCAGAATTGCTAAAACAATAAAAATACCATCAACAATTAATGTCGTTTGAATTACATAACTAGAAACTAATAGTGCTTTACCATCAGTAGTATTTATAGTTGCAGCATCAAAAATTTCTTTTGAAATCAACCATAATATAAGTGCAACAAAAAAAATAATAGATAATGATTTTAGTTGAATAAGGTTTTCGGAGCTTTTTTGAAGAATTAACGGTGCAATTTCGGCATCAGCTGTAATAACCTCCCTCCATTGGTCCATTATTCCTGTCAAAAATATTGTGATATCTGTAATCGCTGTTCCAAATAAAGAAGAAATATAAAAACTAGAACCAATTTTCCATTTTGTTCCAAGTCCCACAATAGCAAGAGGAAAAGCCACTGCTTCAACTGGAATATGGAGAATAGGATAAGGACTTAACCAGCCCCAAAATAAGCAACCACCAAGCCAACTTCCTGAGACTCCTAATAATAAGGAACCTACTATAAACCATTTATCTGCATCTTTTCTTGATAATAAGAACCCAACAAAAAGAATAACAAAAGTTGCGCAAAGTGCACTAATTGGTTCGAATCTAACCCATGGTGCTTGAACAAAAATTGGTAAAATTACAAAAAAGGATGCCCATAGTCTTAAAGCAATTGGCCTGGATAAAAAAGTACTTTTAGAAATAACAACTGGATCTTGAAGTAAACCTTTTGAACTATCTTCCACTTCTAAATTTTTAGTAATTAATTCTTCCAATGCATTAAGGCTTTAAAAATATTTGAATTAATTTAGAATCAGTTTAATAAAATTGCCAATTACATATTTTATTACTTAACTAGGATAGTAAATTAATCATATTTCATATTTTAAGGGTATTTAATATACTTTGAGTCTTATATAAGCTTACAATAAATATAAAGTTTAAAGATTGGACTGTAATTGTGTGGAAAGAAATGAATTACAAAGGGAATTCTAACGATATTTTGATTCCTAATATTAACTACCAAATTAGACCTGCAGAAATTGAAAGTATTGAAAATAATTCTATTGCTGAAGAAATAGGTTTTGAATCAGGAGATGCGATTATAAGTATAAATGGGAAAAGACCGAGAGATTTAATTGATTATCAAATTCTGATTAGTGAAGAAATTTTAGATATTTCAGTTTTAGATAAAAACAAACAAATTCACAATATCAGTATTGAAAAAGATCAAGATGATAATTTAGGCATCAATTTTAAAGATGCCCTTTTTGACTCAATTAAACAATGTAATAACAAATGTCCTTTTTGTTTTATTGATCAGCAACCCAACGGCAAAAGAGAAAGCCTTTATATTAAAGATGACGACTATAGATTAAGTTTTCTATATGGCTCATATTTAACACTAACGAATTTGAACAAAGATGACTGGGATAGAATATCTACTCAAAAATTATCACCTCTTTTTATTTCCGTTCATTCCACTGATCCTAAGACCCGAGAAGAATTATTAAAAAATAAGAAAGCAAGTGAAATTCTTGAACATATTAAATGGTTTGAGCAAAATTCAATCCAAATACATGCTCAAATAGTTGTATGTCCCAATATTAACGATGGTAAAATCTTAGAAAAATCTATTTATGAACTCGCGAACTTTCATAAAAAAAGTTTTAAAACGGTTATCTCTACTGCGATAGTTCCAGTAGGTCTTACAAAGTTTAGGCCTGAAAATGATGGAATGTTATCAATAAGCAAAGAATATGCAAGAAAAACTATTAAGCTAGTAGAGAAAATTCAAATTTCTCTTCAAAAGAGTCTTGGAACTCGTTTTTGTTGGCTTGCAGACGAATGGTACTTAATAGCTGGTATCAAATTACCCAACTACAAAACATATGAAAATATGCCCCAAGAATCTAATGGAGTAGGTTCAATTAGAAGTTTTCTTAAAACATTGAAAACTAAAACTAAATATCTTCCTAAGAAAATAGATCAAAAAAGAAAAGTGAGTTGGATTGTTGGGAAATTAGTTTATGAAGCACTGCTTCCAACAGTAGAAAAACTTAATAATATTGATGGACTTACAATTAATCTATATGGGTTACCGAGTGTATATTGGGGGCAAGAACAAGTTGTTACAGGACTATTAACAGGAGAGGATTTAATTTCTGGACTTAAAAGTAAAGATCTAGGAGAAGGTATTTTTATACCATCAATAATGCTCAAACTTAATAGTGATCTATTTTTGGATGACAAAACTATTACTGAAGTTTCAAATGAGTTGAAAACCAACATTCACGTTCTAGATGACACAAATGATATTATTAATACTCTAATTGGTATATCTAAAAACTCAAAAAATACTTAATTATGTTTAGAAAATTTATATATCCAATTCTACTTTTTCCTCTTTGTTTATACATCAATTCTCAAAAAGCATTATTAAGTGAAACCATAAATAATATTGATGAAGTCATTAAAGAAAAAGAAAATCAAATATTCCTTAGTTATTCAGAAATAGAAAAAATTACTTTAAAAAATAATCAAGAACTGAAATCATTAGAAAATTTAGTCAATTCATCTTCTTTTAATCTTGCAAGTAAGCTCGCTAAAAGATACCCCAATGTAGATTTACAAGCTAGTGGTTTCCCTAAATATGTTTTTGGGAAAAACTACAGTAGCAGCTCAACAACAACAAAAACGTCTCAATTTTCAACAAATCCTTCACTCAATATTAAATTAGACTTATTAGACCCTTTAAGAGGGCCGGAAATTCAGATAGCTAAAAATAATTATCAAATAGCAAAAAATAATTATCAGATTAAAAAAAGAGATCTTATTCAAGAGGCCAAATCTAGATTCCACAAATTTCAGAAATCCTATCAAGATATTAAAAATAAAAAATTATCTCTTGATTTATCAATTACAAGTTTGAAAGATGCTCAGTCCAAATTTAATGCAGGTGTTGGGACTAAATTTGAAGTTCTTGAAGCTGATGCACAATTAGCTAGAGATGAGCAATCACTTAATGATAAAAAAATTCAGCACCAGATCAACAAAATTGAATTACAAGAAATTTTAAATATTAAAGGAGATTTTTTAGTCGACCAAAAGCAAAAATTAATAGGCTTCTGGAATCATAAATTAAACAAAAATATAGATGTAGGTTTAGTTAATAATCTCTCACTCAAGAATATTAATCTACAGCAATCAATTAAAAAAAATCAAGCAAAGAAGTATCTAAATACTTACAAACCAAATATTTATATTAGCAACACATTAACTAGCTCATTTTCAAAGGGTGATTCATTGGCAGTTCAAATAGACTCTGAAAAATCTGCAACTTCTTATAACAATACTGTGAGTTTAAACTTTGGTTGGAATATTTTTGATGGTGGGCAAAATAAAAATTTATATAAATCAAGCAAAGAAGATGCCAAATCAGAAGAATACACTTATAACAACCTTCAAAATGTAATAAAAACAAGAATTAATAAAGCTTATTTAAATTTAAAATTAAATGAAGAAAAATATTTATCATCTTTAAAAGAAATATCTTCTACTGAAGAGTCTCTAAGACTTGCAAGATTAAGATATGAGGTTGGAATATCTACTTTGAAAGATGTTCTTGTGAGGCAAAAAGAATTAAGTAATGCTAATTCTAAAAATATAAATGCAATTTATAATTACAATTTAAATTTGGATGAATTAGAGAGATTAACTCATCTTAAAATTAGTAATACTTGTAATGAAAGCAATAGTGTCATAAAAAGTGAAATTCCATCTATTTGCAATAATTAAATATGAATAAAAATAATTTAACCAATCAACAGTTAAAAGACTTAGATTCTTTATTTGAATTGGTTAGTGATCGCCAATTAAAAGACTTTGGAAACATAAGTGCAAGTAACAAGTCAGACGGATCATTAATTACAAGTTGCGATTTATGGAGCGATAAAAAAATAGAAGAGGCTTTATCTATTATTGCTCCCGATGAAGGAGTTCTTAGTGAAGAGGGAGGGAAGTTAGTGCCTAAAACTAATGCTTATTGGATAGTAGATCCTCTCGATGGTACTACAAACTTTGCTGCGGGGATCCCTTATTGGTCTATCTCTGTAGCAAGATTTGTAGATGGTAAACCTCAATCCTCTTTTCTTATCATTCCTACTTTAAAGAAAAAATTTGTAGCAATCAAAGGTAAAGGTGTTTGGCTTAACAGCAAAAAAATAGAAATTAACAATAATCAAAGAAGTGAATGCGTATCATTATGCAGTAGATCTATTAAAATTTTACAAAAAAAACCCAATTCCATTTTTCCGGGGAAAATAAGACTTCTTGGAGTATCTAGCTTAAATCTTACAAGTGTTGCGATGGGCCAGACTTTTGGAGCCATAGAATCAACTCCCAAAATATGGGATATTGCAGCAGCATGGCTATTACTTGAGGAGCTAAATTGTACAATTGAATGGTTAGAAAATAACCCAATGCACTTGTTTGCAGAACAAAATTTACAAGATATTAATTTTCCCTTAATTGCAGGTTGGACAAAAGAAAAAATTAATGTTTTGAGACCATGGGGTAATTTATTAGTTGAATCATAAATATATAAAAGACTTGAAAAATATCCCTATTAGATACAATTAAATTAGAAATCGGAGAGATATTTGAAGAGAATTAATATGCAGCGAAGCTCAACATGGATTATTAAAAGTCTATGGGGAGCTTGTGAAAGATGGAGTAAATCAGATTGCATTGATTTAAGCGCTGCTTTTGCATATTACACACTTCAGTCATTCTTTCCGATACTGCTTATTTCTCTTTCAATAGCATCCTGGTTTTTAGGAAAGCAAGAGGGTTTAGATCAACAAATAATATCAGTGGCCGCTCAAATCCTACCTCCATCTGTTGTTGAATTAGTTGAAACAACGTTATTCAAATTAATTGATCAAGGCTTTGGGGCAGGTATTTTAGGAGCAATGTTTTTACTATTTACTGCAGGTAATGCTTACTTATCCCTTCAACGAGGTTCAGATAGACTTTGGGAAGACGAGCTTCCCTCTAAAAAAGTAACCTCTGCTTGGCAAGAACAAGCCTCAAGATTTCTTAGAAATAGAATTGAAGCTTTCATAATTGTTTTTTTTATAGGTTTTTTAATGGTATTAGATCAAATTAGTGCAAATCTTAGAATGATTCCAAAGACGGTTTTAGAAAATCTATCAAATTCTAGTAATCTTTTTTCTGATTTCTTTATGAAATTACCTCTTTTACAAGTTGGTCAATTTGCTTTTCCACTTGCAGGATTTTCATTAATGGCACTATTACTTCAGGCACTATTACCGAGTAGGAAAGTTCCTTTAAAACCTCTAATTCCAGGTTCTATTCTCATCGGAATTGGACTTACTACTCTTAATCTCGCAGTTAGTAAAAGTATTCTTTCTCTTGGAGTGAGATTCCAAGCATATGGTTTTATTGGAGGTTTTTTAGTACTAACTTTATGGGTATGGCTACTTGGAGTTATTTTATATTTTGGACAATGTTGGAGTGTTGTTATAGCTAGTATGTCTTTAGTTAATAGAAGAAGAGGTATTTAATTTTCAATAATGATATGATTTCTTTTATTAAATGAACAAAAATTTAATTATCTATTCTTCAATATTTTTAATAGTTATTCCTATTGTTGGTCTCAACTTTTTATTACATTTCATAGGTAATATTTTATTACTTTTATTTTTAATTCCTACTTTAATATTTTTAATTACGTTGATTAGCTTTAATAGCTTAAGGTCTAAAGTCAATATTTGTAATCAATGTGGAAATGTATCGTTAGGAATAAGCAATACCTGCACAAATTGCGGAGCAGATTTAAATAACTTAAATTCACCAAACTTCAACACTTTTAATGAACCTAGTGAAACTACAATTGAAGTAAAAGCAGAAGAAATTAAATAAGTTAACTTGTATTTACTAAAAAAATATTTAACCAATTCCTATTTGTCTTAAAATGCTCTGACCTGTAATCAACTCGGTACCTAGACCAATCAAAATACCCATCATAGCCATTCTGCCGTTCCAAGTTTCTGCAAAATTGACGAAACCAAATCTGGGTTGATTTTCCTCATTCATAATAGGGTATTATCGCAATTTATATATTTTAGCGTTTGACGGTTAGATTTATGGAAAATAAGATATTAATTATCTAATGTGCCTAATCCCATCAACTGGCTTATATTCATCTCCAGTTAGTTCTTCGTATATTATTGCAGGTAACCCTGTATCAAACATTGTTTGTAATGCTTCTTTGAGCATTGGGTTCCAGCCTCCAGTAGATACTTTACCGTGTCTGACAGTCCAATCCCAAGTTCCTTGCAAATCTCTCGGCATTCTGCCCTCTCTATCCCTTCTTGCAACTAAATCCAGAGACTCTACTATTCCAACTATTACTGGATTTTTCCCGTAAGAGGGGGTAAGGCTTAATTCTAACCTTACTGGATCATCTTTAACCATCTTAAGACGAAATCTAGGGGGTAATTTGAGTGATCTTAGTACTCCTGAGACAATTTTTGTTCTTAATTCCAATTTTCTTTCCGTTACATAAAAAATTTTTTAAATTTAATCAGTTGTAGTTCCTTTTTCTTCCAGTGTAGAGTCTGTATCGTTAGAAAATCTAACAGTAAGTAATTCTTCTTGGGTTATATTTCCAGATTTATCAAGAAGTTCGGGATGAATTGTATACATTTTTTTTTGACTTGCATTATTGTTTAAAGGTCGATTTTTTTCTTTATCAAACGTACCCCAACCATTAGACATAACCTTGAAAGCCTTCCAAACAAGATAAGTAAGAGCCGCAGAATAAATAATGGGGAATAAGAAAGACATTGAATTATTATAATTGTGTATTATTAATTATATAATAGCTCGAAAAAAAATAATTTAGCCTTTTTAATATAAGAAATTCCTTTTTTTACCAAATTATTTCTGACAATTATATTATTATTACTAATAAAAAACTTAAAGATGTTTTTGAGGGAATTGACGCTAACGAAATCTAAAAGATTCTCTCTAAAGAAATTCTTATTTTTTTCATACTTTACAATTATCTTATTAAACAAGCCAGATATAATATCCCAGCCAATCACAAATGAAAATCTGAAAAAAGAATCTTTAATTTCAAACACCTCTTTCATAACAAAAGCAGTTAAGAAAACAGGGGCCTCGGTTGTAACTATAGATACCCAAAGATTAGTTAAAAATAAACGATATTCTAGAAGTTCAAAGATTTTTTTAGACCCGTATTTTGAAAGGTTTTTTGGTTTAGAACTACCCCAAGAAATTCAACCACGAATAGAACAGAGTCAAGGAAGCGGTTTCATATTTGCTGATGGTCTTGTTATGACTAATGCCCATGTTGTGAATGGATCTGAAAAGGTAGTCGTTGGGCTATCAAATGGAACTAAGTACCAAGGAAAGTTAATAGGGCAAGATTTATTAACTGACATAGCTATTATTAAGCTTGAAGGTAGAGGGCCATGGCCAAAAGCAATATTAGGCGATTCAACAAAAATTGAAGTTGGTGATTGGGCAATAGCTGTTGGGAATCCTTTTGGATTGGAAAATACGGTAACTCTAGGAATAATAAGTAATTTAAATAGGAATGTCTCCCAATTAGGCATATATGACAAAAAATTTGAATTAATTCAGACAGATGCAGCAATAAACCCAGGGAATTCTGGGGGTCCATTATTAAATAGTGAGGGAGAGGTAATTGGAATAAATACGCTTATTAGGTCAGGTCCTGGGGCAGGCTTAAGTTTTGCAATTCCTATAAATAAAGCAAAAGATATAGCCTCACAACTTATCCAAAATGGAAGAGTTATACACCCTATGATTGGGATTAACTTAATAAACGAAACTTACTTTGAAAGTAATAAAGGTATTGTCAAAGTGGGATATGTAATGCCAAATAGTCCTGCCGAAAAAAGTGGAATCCTGATTAATGACATAATATTAAAAGTAGGGAAAAAACATATTAATAATTCTTCAGAAGTAGTTAATGAAATAAGTAATAATGGAATTAAAAAGTCTATAAATATAACCCTAAAAAGAAAAAATAAAATTATTACATTAAAAGTTAGACCAACAGATATCAATAATCTTTCAAAAAAATAAAAATTTCAACCTTCTTCATCTCTGAGTATTTCTACACATTTGGAAATACAAATACCATCAGAAATATCACAACTAGAAATACATTCAAAATAACTTTCTACAGGATCTGAAGTAAAATAACTACTTTCTTTTAAATCATATTTCATCATAAATATTTTAAAAAGATTTATAAGTAACTATTAGATTAATCAAAGTTATGAAGGATGTAAAGATAAATAAGTGATCTTGCCTAGAAGATTGTAAAGTTTTCTAAAACCAATTATTAGAATTTAAGAAAAATAAACAATAATAAATTCACTTAGTTATTTTTTAATCTTTTTTTTTCTAAATAATATTCATAATTACCATTAAAAGATAATAATTTAGATTCTTTAATTTCAATTATTCTATTTGCCACTTTAGAAATAAAATACCTATCATGCGAAATTATAAAAACTGTCCCTTTATAACTATTAATTGCAAGTTCTAAATTCTCTTTAGTTTGAAGATCTAAATGGTTTGTAGGTTCATCTAGAAGTAAAAAATTACTGGGATTCATAATCATCAAAGCCAAGGCTAATCTTGCTTTTTCACCCCCACTAAGTTGTTCAACATATTTAAAAACAGAATTGTTATAGAATCCAAATCCTCCTAAAAATGTCCTTACTTTTTGTTGCGACCATTCTGGTGCTTTTGCATATATTAAATCAATTACTTGTTTCTCAATAGCAAGGGCTTCAGCCTGATTCTGCTCATAATAGCTTGTAATTATATTGTGTTTACCCAAATTAATCTCTCCTATTTCAGGTTCAATTTTTTTCATAATCAACTTAAGTAAAGTAGATTTACCAGATCCATTTGGACCCAAAATTGCTATTTTTTCTCCTGCAAAAACCTTTAAATTGACATCAAAAAAAAGTATTTTTTCTTCAAAGCTTTGAGATAGATTCTTAATTTGAAGAACTAATTTACCAGAGCGAGGACAGTCTGGGAAATTAAACGAAGGGAGTTTTTTTCTTGAGATAGGTGCATCAATTTTTGAAATCTTTTTTAATTGTTTTTCCCTGCTTTTTGCCTGTGTACTCCTTGTTGCACTAGCACGAAATCTTTCAATATATTTCTTTTGTATTTCCATCTCTTTTTGCTGCAAATCAAAAGCCTTTTTTTGAGATTCCTCATTTAAAGATTTCTGCTCGACAAAAAAAGAGTAATTCCCATTATATGTTTCTGAAATTCCCCTTTCTACAAAAATAATCTTTTTACATAATTTATCTAAGAAATATCTATCATGACTAATTAAAATGATCGCTATTTTTAAAGAAATTAAATACTCTTCTAGCCAAAAAATTGTTTCCAAATCTAAATGATTAGTTGGCTCGTCAAGTAAAAGTAAATCAGGTTTTTGTAAAATAATTTTCCCAAGAGCTACTTTCATCTGCCATCCGCCTGATAAATTTACTAGTAATTTGTCGGCATCTTTCTGAGAAAAGCCTAGTTTTGGTAATATTTTCTCTACTTCTGCCTGCATTTGATAGCCACCTAAAGCTTCAAATTTATCTTGATATTTGGCTAGCTGATGTACAAGATTGTCAAGTTTTTCAGAATCCTTACTTGACTCTAATAATTTCATTTGATTTTCAATTTCTGAAAGTTTATTTGAAACTAATTTAATATCTTTAAAAGAACTCTCTAATTCCTCTCTAACTGTTCGTCTTAGATCACAATCTAATTCCTGCTTTAAATGGGATATCTTAGGATTTCCTTCCTTTAAAACTAACCCACTAGTTTGATCTTCCTCTCCAATTAAGATCTTAAATTGAGTGGATTTACCTGCCCCATTAGATCCAACTAAGCCAATTTTTTCTCCCTTCCTAATCTCCCAATTAATATTTTTTAAAACAACATCAGTAGAGTATATTTTGCTTATGTTATCGAATCTAATCACTTTAAAAAATTGAATTTACAAATTAAAGACTTTTACCAAAAAAATTTTTTGTGGAATAAAATTATCCTATGAAAAGAATAGAACAAATTGTTGTGATTTTCATAGCTGCCGCACTAGCCATTCCAAGTTATTGGTTTTTTTGGACATTAGCTGGTGGTGGTGGATATAACAAAAGAATAACTCCATTGAAAAATGAGGATAATACCTCTAAACCATTTACTAAAGACCTCCTCGAGCCTTAATTAACCACATTTTAGTAGCTGCGTCATCAACAGTTTCCAAATATTCCACAACCTCTTCTTTAGTGACTCGAATATCTACATCTCTACCAATCTCACAGATTTTTTCTAGAGCTAACTTTGGATTATTTAAAGCAATTAAAAATAAACTTTGCTTTTTTTTAGAGTCGTTCGAAATTAAATTATAGAGTTTTTCAGCATTACTAGTCATCAGTTTTTGTTAATTCATATCACTAGAATATTCCCTCAAGCTACATTTTGTTCTTTATATTGCTTTATAGATAAATCATAATCATTATCTTTTATTTCTTTAGCTGAGGCATCCACCATACTTCTGGCATCTAAACACAAAACTTTTCTTAGCTTTGCAAAATTAGCAGCATGAGATACCCTTCCTTCTTTTTGGGCATAGTATTCAGAACGCTGAAGAATTTGATGAAGATGTGTCAATAAATATGGACTAATAACTGCTGAAACTAATACGTCACTATTTTCATTGTGTGAGCAATCAGATTGTATTAATTTTTTTTTCTTTTTATCAATATTTGATCTTTGGGACGAATCAAGTTTTCTTGAATTTTTCATAATGTAAGCAATAAACTAATTAGTCAAAGGCGTGTATATCCTTACTAATAATATACACAAAGATACTATCCTTGACTAACTGTGTATACTTATAAGTAACAGTTATTCAAATGAACTAATGGCAACCCGCCAAAACTCTACTAATGGGAAGCCTAAATCTCCCAGGATACAAGTAGTTCTGCCTGAATTTATTTGTGAACAGTTAACAACCCTAGCTGAAAATGAATCAAGAACTGTTAGCAATATGGCAAAAGTATTGATTCAAGAAGGCATAAAAAATTATTTTGCAAGAGAGGCTACTTCACCTAAAGCAGAGGCACCAATTAATACCGATATCTTTAGAAATACTTTAGAAAGGCACAGCATCAAAAGATTAAAAGGAGCTCCTCAAAGAATTAGATACACCAAAAAATCAGAGAAACAATAATTAATTTTGAGGTAATTTTTGTAAATCTACAGTTTTTCCCATTACTACCAAAATATTACCTCTTTCAAGTATATATTTTGCCGGGGGATTTACTGTTAATTGTTCTGCCGGTCCAGCAGCAAGTACGTTCACTAAATAATTTTTTCTTAGATTTAAATCTCTTAAAGATCTACCAATAAATTCCTCTGGAACTGTTATTTCATCTATTCCAGTTTGATTATCCAATTCTAATCTTTCAATAAGATTGGGTCTAACCAATTCTAGACCTAATCTTTCACCTTGCATTCTAGAAGGAAAAACTATCTTATCAGCTCCTACTCTCATCAACATCTTTTCATGCAAATCACTTGTAGCTCTTGCAATTACTCTCTTTACTTTAGTTCCCTCACTATCTTTAGCAATAAGTGTAGTAGTAATACTTGCTTCAATTGGCTCACTGATACCGACTACAACAGTATTCATTTCTAAAATACCTGATTCCTTCATTGATTCTTCATCAGTACAATCTATTACTCTTGCCTCTATGGAGGGTTCTAACTGTCTTAAATCATCAATAGCCTTTTCCGAATAGTCTGCAGCTAAAACTTCTACACCATTATTTATAAGTTCTCTACAAACCGCGGTTCCAAATCTACCAACTCCCACTACAGCAAACGTTAGAGATTCTTCTTCTTTTTTTGGAGACCATTGCCACCAATCAGCCATAATAAATTTTAGTTTAAACTAAACATAAAGATCAGCTTTTGGATAGCCAATTCTTTTTTGTCTTTCTATTCTACTCTTATACAGACCCTGCCATAATGCGCTTAGAAGCAAAAGAATTCCAAGTCTCCCAACAAACATGCCAATAATAAGAATAAATTGACCAAAATGATTTAATTTAGCTGTTAAACCGATATCAAAACCTACTGTTGCAAACGCAGAAATACAAGTAAAAAGGATTTCTAAAAATGTAAATGATTCTTTTTTAATAAAAGTATTTGTAGTACTTAACAACATAGCCATAAAAAGCACAAAA
>MDTE01022780.1_pt1 | contig 12340 bp, 14 predicted proteins | sample 811231 | NCBI WGS metagenome assembly MDTE01 (sample SAMN05326651, study PRJNA326480) | marine metagenome | isolation source: seawater | place: Indian Ocean: Red Sea | collected 2010
TTCAGCTTCTCTTGCTAATTTTGCTTCAGGCATATTTGTCATTCCAATTACATCAGCTTTCCAAGATCTATATAAATTTGATTCTGCTAGAGTGGAAAACTGAGGACCTTCCATTACAACATAGATTCCACCCCTTTGATAATCTATTTTTTCTTTTTTGATTGCCTCCTCACAAGCATTCATTAAACCATGCGAAGTTGGATGTGCCATTGACACATGTGCAATGATTTCATCATCAAAAAAAGTTTTTTTTCTAGCAAAAGTCCTATCAATAAATTGATCGACAATAACAAATTTTCCCGGCGGTAAATCTTCTTTTAAAGATCCAACAGCAGAAACTGAAACTATGTCACTAACTCCCATTTGTTTAAGGGCATCTATATTAGCTCGAAAATTTATATTTGTTGGTGAAATAAAGTGACCTCGACCATGACGTGGAAGGAAAAAAACCTCTTTACCTTTATAATTTGTTTTTAAAATTTGATCAGACGGTTTTCCCCAAGGAGTGCCAATAGAAACTAATTCCCTATTTTTAAAATCCTCAACATCATAAAGTCCACTTCCACCAATTATAGCTAATTTATTTATTGTCATAATTTTAAATTAATTTAATTATATAATTAAGTACAATGAATTTAAAAGATTTTATAAGATCAATTCCTGATTATCCCAAAAAAGGAATTTTATTTAGAGATATCACCACTTTGATCAAAGATGAAAAAGCCTTTGAGGAAACAATTAATCAAATTATTGAAAGATCTAAACAATACAAAATAGATAAAATTGCTGCAATTGAGTCTAGAGGCTTTGTATTTGCATCAGCTGTTTCTTATGCTTTAAAAAAGCCTTTTATAATGTTTAGAAAAAAAAATAAATTACCAGCTAACGTGCATTCAGTAGATTTTGAGCTTGAATATGGGACCGCAACTATAGAAGTGCATAAAGACTCTATAAATAAAAATGAAAATATACTTGTTATAGACGATTTGATTGCAACAGGTGGTACGGCTGAGGCAGCTGCAAAATTAGTAGAAATTTCTGGAGCTAAAGTGAGTAGTTTTATATTTGTAATTAATTTATTTGATTTAGGAGGCTCAGATAAGTTAAAAAAAAAAGGATATAATGTCGAAAATCTGATTGATTTTCCTGGTCATTAAAAGTTATGGAAAAATTAAATCCTATAACAAAAATCATAAATAGATTTTATTATCAATTATTTGTAGAAAATTTTAAAAAAAAGATAACATATAATTTTCCTAAAGATTTTTTTAGATGGGATTTGATTAATTATTTAATTGAAAAATATCATTATGAAGATTATTTAGAAATTGGTTGTGATAAAAATCAACTTTTCTCCAGAGTTAATATAAAAAATAAAATAGGCGTAGACCCCCACAGCGGTGGTAATATTAGAAAAACAAGTGATGAGTTTTTTTTAACTAACGATAAAGCTTTTGATTTAGTATTTATTGATGGTTTACATAATTATCAACAAGTTAAAAAAGATATTATTAATTCTTTAAATTGTTTAAAAAATAATGGTGTCGTTCTTATTCACGATTGCTTACCTGACAGCATGTCAAAACAAGCTGTCCCGAGATATAGAATGCAATGGAATGGTGATGTGTGGAAAGCAATAGTTGATTCACGAAGAAATCCTGATCTAGAAACTTTCACATGTGAAATTGATCAAGGAATAGGGATAATAAAAAAAAATAAAAATTCTTCATTACTTAAATTAATAAATGAAACTAATAAACTTAAATTTGAGGATTATTATAATTCGCATAAAGAGTATATGAGAATAATAAGCTTAGAAGAATTTAAAAATAAATTTTAATCAATTTTTTTTGTTTTTGGTCTGTACCATGAAGATTTTCCAATAATAGAATTGAATAATCCAGACAATCTCATAAAGTATATTTTTCTTTGATGTCTATTAAATGTAAAAAGAAAATAAAAATATTTAAAGATCGCAGATATTAAATTACTTAAAACTTTATATAAAGCATTAAGATAACCATAATGTTTTTTATTATAATAAAATTTAGACCACATCCAATGCCAATTTCTTGATAATTCAATTTCATATTTATATTTTGGATCTACAGTCTTACCACCTAAGTGATTAATTTTTGACTTTGGAATTATATAAATATTTTCATTTAATCTAGTTAACCTAAGGCATAAATCATCATTTTCTAAGTATAAAAAAAAATTTTCATCAAAAAATTTAAAATCTTTAATCATTTTTATTTTTGTGAAATTTAAAAGCATTGAATAACCATCAATACTTTTTACTTTAAAAGGATTTTCATAATCAAAAATTTTTTCCTCCTTAAATCTTTTATAATTAGGATTTTTTAAATTGTCAGAAATTGGAGAGAGTAGTCCAAAAGAATCTATTTTTTTTGAGGCCTTAATTAGTTCACTAATTGCGTCTTTCTCTAATTTTACATCTGGATTTAATATTAAAACAAAATCAGTTGTGACATATCTCAAACCTAGATTATTTCCTGCCCCCATTCCAATGTTTTTATCTGATAAAATACACCTTACATTTTCATATTTTTTTTCCAATTTTTTCTTTAAAAGGGAGTCATTTGAATTTTCAACTACGATAATTCTTATTTCTTCATCAATAGACTCTATACAATGTTCAATTACGTGATTACTTTTAAAACTAACAATTATTACTGAAAGATTTTGCCTACTTATTGACATGATATATGTATATTCCGCTATACTAACAATTTTTTGTAATATAAAAATCAAATAATGAAAAAAGTTATAGTTACTGGTGGATTAGGTTTTATAGGTAGTAATCTGATAGATCTATTATTAAAAAAAAATTTTTACGTAATAAATATAGATAAGGCAACATATTCATCTAATTTTTATAATGTTAAAGAATTTGTAAAATCAAAGAATTACAAATTTTTTAAGCTTGATATAAATAGTATAAAATTTAAAAAATTATTATTTAAATATAAACCTCAAGGTATATTTAATTTAGCAGCTGAAACTCATGTCGACAGATCTATTGATAATCCAGATAGCTTTATACAAAGCAATATAGTTGGTGTTTATAAATTACTAGAAAACTTTAAAGAATTTTCAAAAAGATATAAATCTAAATTAATCCATATTTCTACTGACGAAGTATATGGAGATATTTTAACTGGCAGGTCTCATGAAAATTATCCTTATAGACCCAGTTCACCTTATGCAGCTAGTAAAGCAGCTTCAGATCATTTGGTAAGTTCTTATGTAAGAACTTACAAAATACCTGGCATAATTACAAACTGCTCAAATAATTATGGACCAAAACAACATCCTGAAAAATTAATACCTAAACTCATATACAATATAATTAATAATAAGCCTTTGCCTATTTATGGTAGAGGAACTAACTCTAGAGAGTGGATTTATGTAGAAGACCACTGCGAAGCTCTAGTAAAAGTATTTCAAAAAGGAAAAATAGGAAATTTTTATAATATAGGTTCAAATAAAAATATGAATAATTTACAAGTCACCAAAGAACTTTTAAAAAACTCAAAAAATCTGATTAGATTAGGAAAAAAAGTAAAAATTAATTTTGTAAAAGATCGTCCTGGTCACGATATAAGATATGCACTAAATAGTAATAAAATAAAAAAAACGCTTAAATGGTATCCAAAAACAAATTTTTCAAAAGGGATTAAATTGACATTAAATTGGTATTTAAAAAATAAATCATATTATAAGTCACTTGTAAAAAAAGATATTGTGAAAAGATTAGGAAAAGGATGATCAAAAAAGGAATAATATTAGCTGGAGGAAAAGGTACTCGAATGAGTCCTTTAACAAAAGCTGTGAATAAACAATTATTACCAATTTATGATAAACCTTTAATATTTTATCCACTATCAATTTTGATGTTAGCTAAAATAAAAGATATATTAATCATAGTAAATAAAGGACAACTTGAACAATATAAAAAAATACTTCCAAATGGAAAAAATCTTGGAATTAAAATTTCATATATTGAGCAAGACAAACCTAGGGGATTACCTGATGCTTTTGTTATTGGAGAAAAATTCATTGGCAAAGAAAATGTAGCAATGATTTTAGGTGATAATTTTTTTTATGGACAAAGTTTATCAAAATTACTTTTATCAAGTATTAAATTGACTAAGGGTGCAAAAGTTGTTTTACATAAAGTTTTAAAACCTGAATTATTTGGTGTAGCAAAAGTTAACTCAAAAAAAAAGATTATCAAAATAAAAGAAAAACCAAAAAAATTCTTTTCAGATCTTGCAATAACTGGTTTATATTTTTTTGATAATAAAGTTGTAAATTATGCGAAAAAACTAAAACCCTCAAAAAGAGGAGAGGTAGAAATAGTTGATTTGCTAAATTTTTATAAACTTAAAAAACAGTTATCAGCTGATTTAATTGGTAGAGGAGGTGCATGGTTAGACACTGGTTCAATGGATGATTTTTATAAGACAAGTAATTTCGTTTCTGCTATTGAAAATCGACAAGGTCTTAAGATAGCATGTTTAGAGGAAATTGCTTTTAGTAACAAGTGGATCACAAAAACAGATATTAAAAACTCTATTAAATTTTATGGTAATTGTGATTATTCAAAATATTTATCTAAACTTTTATAAATGAGAATATTAAAAACAAAGTTTAAAGATTTGTTGATTTTCAAATCAAAAAATTTTTATGATAATAGAGGTTTTTTTAGAGAAATTTCTTTAGAAAAATTGATAAAAAAAAAATTGATATTTACTGTTGTTTCCAAATCAAAAAAAAATGTTTTAAGGGGCCTTCATTTTCAAAAAAAAAAAACCTCAAGGAAAATATCTCTCTGTTTTAAAAGGAGAAATATTTGATGTTGCTTTAGATTGTAGGCCCAAATCTAAAACATTTGGAAAACACTTCTCTATTTACTTAAGTGATAAAAATAGCAAATCTATATTCATTCCCCCAGGTTTTGCTCACGGTTTTCTTGGTATTCAAAAAGAGAATATTGTTATTTATGGTTGCACCAATTATAGAGATAAAAAAAGTGAGATGGGTATTCTATGGAATGATCCTTATTTAAAGATTAAATGGCCTATTAAAAAACCAATACTTTCAAATAAAGATAAGAACAATAATTTATTCAATTTTTTTTACAAATAAAATGAGGCGTTCAAATTAATTGTTATGAAAAGAAAAAGAATTGTTTTTACCGGTGGTTCAGGAAGATTTGGTCAAATTTTGAAGAAAAGCTATAATAAAGATAAATTTGAAGTTTTATTTCCATCTAGCAAAACACTAAATATCTTAGACGTAAAAACAGTTGAAAAATACCTTAAATCAAAAAAACCCAATTATTTAATTCATGCAGCAGGTCTTTCAAGACCAATGAATTTACACGATAAAAATATATCAAAAAGCATTGATATTAATATTATTGGTACAGCTAATATCACAAAAATATGCTCTAAATTTAAAATTAAATTAATATTTATTTCAAGTTCTTATGTTTACCCTGGTGAAAAAGGAAATTACAAAGAAAATGACCCTATAAGACCTATAAATAATTATGGCTTATCAAAAATGGGTGGTGAAGCCTCGGTTAGAATGTATAAAAATTCTCTAATCGTAAGAGCTTCAATGACAGAAAAACCATTTATACATAAACAAGCTTTCTATGATTTCATAACCAATTTTTTATATCATGAAGACTTTGCAAAATTACTATTCAAAATTTTAAATCAAAAAGGAATCATAAACGTGGGTGGTAGATCACAAAGTGTTTACAACTTCGCAAAATCGAAAAAAATTAAAGTAAAGCGTATTTCCGCGAGGAAGGTTTTAGGTAAAAAAGCAAAAATTAATTTAGGTATGAGCATTGGTAAAATTCAAAAAATTGTAAAAAAAAAGATCATATGATTTATGGTAGCGGGAAGTGGGATCGAACCACTGACCTCAGGCTTATGAGTCCTGCGCTCTAACCAACTGAGCTACCCCGCCAATAAAATAGTTTTATACTACTTTTAAAAAATCTTTCAAATAAGTATTTAAAGAAATTTATAATATTGATAGATTAGATTTGTTAAAAAAATTCTCTTATTTTTTTAGCCAGAGAATTTAAAGATTTTCTCTCATTTTCGATCGAATATTGTTTAGATAATTTACTTCTCTGTCTCTCAGTTTTTTTTATCCAATCATTTTTATAATGATTTATTTCTTTTAATAATTTTTGCCCAAAATCATTTATTTCTCCACTTTCCACTTTAGTAAAAATTGGAGATTTCCAATATTCAACACCACCTCCACCTGTGTATCCTATAACCTTATTACCTGATAATGCGGCCTCTATAGGAGGTATACCAATACCTTCAAAATTCGAGAAAGATAAAAATATTTTAGATTTTGCTAAAGTCATTGTTAAATATTTTTCACTTACATTTTTTAAAGGCACAATCTTCCAATTTTTGGGTAAAAGACTCTTCAAATAAAAAATAAGTAGACTTGAGTGATCATGAAGTTTTCTAGGCATATATGTTATTATATTATATTTTTTTTTTATTCTAAATTTTTTTGAGTCAATTGAAAAATGTACTCTAAATATTTTATTTTTTAATTCTGGAAACATATTTTTAAAACATTTAATACTATATTCTGAGTCTGACAAAATTATCTTAGCGTGTTTGTATGATTTTTTTAATTTTTCATAATCATTTGTTGAGTTCATATGGAAAAATCCCTGAATAAAAATTGCATAATTAATCTTATTTTTGATTAAACCAATATCGTCTGCAAAATGTGAACAAATCTCAGGTAAAATAATAAAATCCCAATTCTTATTAAAATCAATTTTTTTACTTTTTTTTAAATCACTTTCAAACCATTGTTTATTGGGAGAAAAGTGTTGAGAAACACTCATTTTTTTTCCATCCCATCCAGAAAATTTTTTTTTAAAAATTTTAAGTCTTTTGTTTAATGACTCTTCAATTTTATAACTAATTTTTTTCTTTAAATGTATAACTGTAGAGGAAACATCTTTATCTAATTTATTAAGTAATACTGAATGGCTATATATAACTTTTGCTCCACCTGAGGCTTTCTTTATTTCAGGTAACAAATAGATGATATTAATTTTTTTCATTTACCGAGATTTATATGAAAATGATATTCTAAAATATCAAAATACCAAATAACAAAACGCCTGCTGAAGTTACTGCTGAAAATAGTATTTTTTTTCTGCTTTCTCTTTTTTTGTCTAATTTTACTCTATTTAAAAGAACATTTATATTTGCAGTTTTAGTTGTATCTGATTTTTCCTCACTGATCATGTATCGTGAGATTAATTTGTCTCTTACAGTAGAAAATGAATTTTTCACATACACATTTAATCATCAAAATTTGAATTTTACAAATTAATTATGCGGATAGATAAAAAACGAGTACACCAACTGCTAATATAAAAGAAACAAATATTGTAATGTTTCTTTTATTTTCTTTGTCTTGAACAGCTTGAACTCTCGCCTTTAAGACATTTATATCTACTTTTTGATATCTCTTTTTTTTAAGGTTTAAAGGCTTATTAGTTTCACTGGTGTTATTTGGGGTCTCAACACCTAAATTCTTTTTATTTTGTGTTCCTTCTAAGCCTTCGGTACTCATGGTTAAATTAAATCATAGTAGTTAATTCTTAACAATTCATAATTTGTTCAAAGTGGGTCACTATTTGGTTGACTTGTGTTCATTTTGGGTTTGAAATGATTTTTTTAAATTATGAGCCTTCAAGAAATAGATTTTTCAAAAACAGTTAGTGATGATCAAGTCTATGAGTGCATCATGTCAAATTATTCTTCTCTAAGTAAAGAATGGGTTTCTCATCAATGGAATTGGATGAATAGTGTTTATTGGGCATTTAAAGATCATTATAAATATATGATAATTATTTCATTGGTTGAGAAAACTCTTCAGTTTTATGATCAAATGCAAATTATGTACTCCTACGATGAATATTATTCGAAATCTTATCTTCAAATTGAGAAATTCAATATAACAGAGTTGTGTGATAAACTTAATTTACCAAAAGAAACTGTAAGAAGAAAAGTACTTGAACTTGAAAAAGATGGTGTAATAATAAGAAGTAAGAAAAAAATTATAATTAATCGTAAAGCTTTTACTTTCATTAGGCCTGAAAATCAAATTAAACATTCATCTAGATACATTTATCTCGTATCACTAGCTTTAAATAAAGAAAAATCTTATTCTAAAAAACTTGATCCAAAAATTATCGAAAATATTATAAAAAAAAAATTTAGTATATGTTGGCGTTGGTTTTATAGAATGCAAATACCACTTGTGATTGGTTATGATGAATTTATGCATGATCTAACTACATTTCATATTTGGGGCACTATTTGTATGAACCAGGTTCTTAATATGTCAAAACATTTAGAAGAAAGAGTTGATGAAATTCCTCTAGATCATTTTACTACTAGTGGAATGCTTATTGAAAATGTTGGGGCAACCTCTGGTATAAGCGCAATGTCAATTTGTGATATGACGGAAATTCCTCGAGCAACTATAATTAGGAAATGTAAATACTTAATTAAAGAAGATTTAATAAAGATGAATGAAAAAAAGCAATATGTTTTAAGCTCTCTTAATTTCAAAAAAACATTACCGTATCAAACAGCTGCTTTTAGATTTAAAGCCAAGTTTATACGTAAAATTCTAAATCTTCTTGTAATTTCTTAAATCTTTAATAAATTGATTTTGGTTTTTGAGGGGTCATGAATATAGTTACAACAATAGCACCAATCGCACTTGCTCTAATCATGTTAGGACTTGGGTTGGGTCTCACAGTTCAAGATTTTAAGAGAGTAGTTACCTCTCCAAGAGATTTTGCAACAGGAATTATCTGTCAAATAATAATTTTACCAATTATAGCTTACATCATAATTTTAATTCTAAGATTACCTGTTGAGATTGCTTTAGGTTTAATGATAATCTCAGCTGCTCCAGGTGGAGTTACATCTAATGTTTTGACAAAATTTGCAAATGGAGATGTTGCATTATCGATTTCATTGACTGCTGTAGGTAGCTTAATCAGTATTATTTCTGTTCCATTCATAATTTTCACCGCTGCAGATTTAATTGGTGTTTATGAAATATCTAAAGAAATTACTATGAAAGGAATTGCAATAAAAATGGCATTAGTTGTTACAGTCCCAGTGATTATAGGGATGATAATTAGAGCTTTTGCAGATAATTTTATTTCATCTAATTTAAATATTATAAATAAAATAACAGGAATCTTATTTATAATTGTTTTCACAGCCATTTGGATCGAAGAAAAAGATAATATTATCAATTATATTACTCAAGCTGGTTTAGCTGTAATAACCTTGAATATCACAATGATGGTTTTTGCATTCTTTATAGCTAAATTTTTTACAACTGGAATTCCACAAAGAAAATGTATTGCATTAGAATGTGGCTTGCAAAACGGAACTTTAGCAGTATTTGTTGCAACTCAAATCTTTAATGATGTTGTTTATATAATACCGACAGCTGCTTACGCACTTGTAATGTATATAACAGGATTTATATTTATATATATACTGAGAAATCAAACTTAATTATTTTAATATTAATTTATTTTAAAAGTTTATTCATTTTAATAATGATATATCACATGAAATATATTAAATAATTAAACTTAATTAATGAAAATAATAATTACTGGATCATCAGGTTTCATTGGCTTTCATTTAAGTAGAAAACTACTTGAAAATGGAAGTAAAGTTCATGGTATTGATTCAATGAATAGTTATTATGATGTTAATCTAAAAAAAGCTAGATTAAAAATTTTAAAGAAATACAAAAATTTTTCTTTTACCAAAACAAAAATAGAAAACCAAAAAAAATTAAATAAAGCCTTTAGTAAATTTAAACCAACAGTAGTCGTTCATTTAGCTGCTCAAGCGGGAGTAAGGTATAGTATCAAAAAACCACGAGTTTATTTAGATTCTAATATAACTGGTAGCTATAATATTATTGAAATTTCAAAAAAGACTAAAGTTAAACATCTTGTTATGGCCTCGAGTTCTTCTGTATACGGTGCTAACAAAAAAATTCCTTTTAAAGAAATCGATAAAACTGAAACACAATTAAGTATTTATGCTGCTACAAAAAAATCTAATGAGAGCATGGCACACTCATACTCCAATATTTGGAAAATTCCTATTACAATGTTAAGATTTTTTACTGTTTATGGTCCATGGGGTAGACCTGATATGGCTTTATTTAAATTCACTGAAGGAATTTTAAAAAATAAAAAAATTGATATTTATAATAACGGGAAAATGTATAGAGATTTTACTTTTATTGATGACATTATTAACGGAATTGAAGCTACAATAAAAAAAATTCCTAATACAAATCAGCTAGGAAAGTATAAAGATGATAGTCTATCAAATATAGCTCCTTTCAGAATTTTAAATATTGGTAATACCAAAAAGATTTATTTAATGGATTTTATTAAACAGATAGAGAAAGAATTAGGTAAAAAAGCTCGTAAAAATTATATGCCTTTACAGAGGGGAGATGTTAAACAAACATTATCAAATACAAATTTGCTTAGACAGATTACTGGATATAATCCTAGGACAAATTATAAGGAGGGTATAAAAAAGTTTATCTATTGGTATCTAAATAACTATAAATAATTTTAATTCAGTTTTATATATTTAGCCTATCCTTAATGATATAAAATAAAACTGCCAGTCTAAAATAAAATACTCTTAGTCTTGGAAAAATAAATTTTTTTGGTAATCCTTTGTATATTTTTGATATGTTAAGGTCTTTACTGTTAGAGGAAAATACTAACTTTGAAAGTTGCTTGCCAGTCCATGGAGCTGTACTTACGCCTACACCATGATATCCGAAACCATAATAAATTTCTTCATTTTCAATTTTTCCAATCGATGGAGTTAATTTTTGCGACATAGCGATAAATCCTCGCCAACTATAATCTATTGAGATTTTAGACCAGTCTGGAAAGATATTTTTAAAAAATTTCTCCATTTTTTTTGATCTATTGAAATTTGATTGATCACTTCCAATAAAATCACCTCTTGTACCAAATAAAATACGATTATCAGGTAACTTTCTATAATAGTATAAAAGATTTTTAGTATTCATTATTGGTGAGTAAGTTTTAAAATTATGTAAATCAATTTCATTTTTTGATAATTTTCTAGTTACTATAATATTTGATATTACTGGTAATATTCTTGAGTTCATTTGGGGAACCAAACCTTCTTGATAAAATCCGTTAGTTGCAACTACAATTTTTTTTGTATTAACAGTTCCTTCGCTAGTTATAAGAGTATAAGAATTGTTTTTTTTTTCAATTTTACTTACCAAAGTGTGATCATATATTTTTAATTTTTTAGATAAAGCATACCTTGCGATCCCATTAACAAATTTTAAGGGATTAATTGCAAAACCAGGCTTATATGAAAGGGCCCCATATTGCTCAGTTCCTGTGTGGCCAATATTATTAAACTCTTCTTTAGAATATACTTCAGTTTCAATACCAAATTCACTTTTATATATTTCAGCTTGCTCTCTAATTTGTTTAAATTTATTTGGGTGATGAGCTAGAATAAAATTGCAGTCACCGGTAACGTCACAATCAATATTATAATTTTGAATTATACTTTTTGTATAATTTGACCCCTCAATAGAATTTCTAAAAAATTTTTTTGTCTCTTCTTTTCCATAAATTTTCTGTAAATTTTTAAAATTTGTTTTTATTGGTGGAAATGCACAAAAACCTCCATTACGTGATGAAGCACCCCACCCTACTTTTCCTGCATCAAGTAAAATTACATCTAAATTATAATTTTCAATTAAGTTTATAGCACATAATAAACCTGTATAACCTCCACCAATAATTGCAACTTCAGAATTAATATCTTTAGTTAATTTATTTAAATTGAAATTTTCTTTTGTTGTATCTTCCCAATAACTATTTACTGGTTTTTCAAATTTATAAATATCTGCATGATAGATATTTTTCATTTTTATCTAAGTATAGATAAAGGCTCTACAAATTCATGTCCAAAAGCATCGGCAACAGCTTTATAAGTCACATGTCCTTTGTGAACATTTAATCCTGCTAGAAAATTTTTATCTTCACTTAAAGTTTTTTGATATCCATTATTAGCTAATTTTACTAAATATGGTAATGTTGCTTGATTTAATGCAAAAGTAGAAGTTCTTGGAACTCCTCCAGGCATGTTTGCAACACAATAATGTACAACATCATCAA
>MDTE01084534.1_pt1 | contig 12340 bp, 9 predicted proteins | sample 811231 | NCBI WGS metagenome assembly MDTE01 (sample SAMN05326651, study PRJNA326480) | marine metagenome | isolation source: seawater | place: Indian Ocean: Red Sea | collected 2010
ACCAGAGGGTATCCGGCCGTGACCAGATTGAGAGCCATGGGTCCACCCATGACACCGAGGCCGATAAAGCCAATACAAGGCTTGGTGAAGGTTTCAGTCATGTTCTTCTCCGCCGGTACGCCGGCCCACTCTCGGCTCGGACAAAGCGCAAAGTTGTCAGAGTGAGTATACCCAAGAGAATTGAACAGCTAACAAATATTTGACGAGCAAACTATTCAGTTGGTGACCAAAAACTTCAGTGCTATGCTCGTGAACGAGTCCCTGTCAGCATGAGAAAAACGATCATGGTGCACGTGTTCAAAGACGATTTACCGGATGTGGGTAAGTTTTCTGACGACCCCAATCAGTCGTACACCCTGCCCGGCCAGTACTACTATGATCCGCAGATTTTCGAGCGCGAGAAACTGGCCATTTTCAATCGCACCTGGCAGTACGTGTGCCACGTCTCGCGGCTGCGCAATCCTGGCGATTACTCGGTGCGCGATATCGGTGATCAGAGCGTCGTGGTTCTGCGTGGACCAGATGGTGAGCTGCGTGCTTTCCACAACGTTTGCCAGCATCGTGCGCACCGCTTGCTGGAAGGATCCGGCTCGGTCAAGAAGTCGATCGTCTGCCCATACCATCTGTGGGCGTACAAGCTCACCGGTGAGCTGCTGAACGCCAACTACACCGAGAAGGTGGTCGATTTTCCGAAGTCGGAAATCTGTCTGCATGCAGTTCGCGTCGAGCAGATCTGCGGTTTCGTATTCGTCAACCTGGATCCGCAGGCGCAACCGCTGATGGACGGCCTCGAAACTCTGGACCGTGAGATTCGTGAGCTTTCTCCGCAAGTCGAATCGTTAGCCCTCAACGTATCTCGCGAGATCCCAATGAAGGCGAACTGGAAGAACTCGGTCGAGAACTATTCGGAGTGCTATCACTGCCCGAACCAGCATCCGTCGTTGTCACAGTCCTCTCTGGATATGAGCTCCTACCAGATCACGGTGCATGAGAAATATCACAGTCATGCCAGTCGCGGCGTCGGCGAGGACACCGGCTACATGCGCTCCATGGCGCACCACGGCGATGAGCGCGAGTTTGGCAGCTGGATGATCTGGCCGAACTTCTGCCTGGAAGTCTATCCGGGCGGCTATCTGAATGTGTTTCATCACTTGCCTACGGGCCCGGAAGAAACGACGCAGCTGATCGAGTGGTATTTCCCGAATGAAGAGCTCACCGAGGAGCAACGTTCGGTGGTGAAATTTGTCGACTTCGTCCGTGACGAAGACATTCCGCTGTGTGAGACCGTGCAACGCGGGCTTCACAGTCTGGGCTACGGCCAAGGCCGTTTCGTGGCCAATGAGGCTCGTGAGTTCTTCAGCGAACACGCAGTGCACGACTTCCAGAAGAAGGTGCTGAACGCACTGCGCAGCTGAGTCGGTCATGCGGCCCTGAACTCTCGATGCGTCAGGGCCGTTCCGATTCGTAGAGTCAAAGTATCTCCGTCGCCACGCCAGGTGGCGAAGACCGTGCAACCGGGCACACTCCCGCTATCGTCTCACTGCTCCATCGGAGAACTGGTCCTGGCCGCGTCAACCTACCACAACGGCGTCGACTACGGCCCGCTAAAGCAACTCATTATTCAGTTTGTCGAGATTCGCCCTACGCAGCTCGTCTACTGTCAGTCCGATGTCGTATGACGGCGACAGAATGAGTTCGGCGTGGGTGACATCGATGCGCACAAAATGACTCATGTGCTCAATGTAGGGTGCGAAGCTCTCTTCGAGCTTGGCCAGCAGCACGGCCGCGTCATCGGCGCCCTTTTCAATCACCCGCCCTTCACCCGCAACACGCACCGCGCGACGAGTCACGACATCGATGAAATTCACTTCGACCGCTGGCCGTTTGCGCATGTTGGCGACTGTACCTGGTGAGCGAATGCTGCCAAACGCGAGCGTCGAGTCGTCGACAACCACGAAGGTCGCCTTCGGCGACACCGCCGGCGTACCATCGTCATTGACGGTGGCTACCGCGCCAGCACTGAACTGGGTGATCAATTGCTGCATGGGTTTGGTCAAGGGCGCCACGGTGATCTCCCGGGTTCATGCCAAAGTAAACGCTAATCGAGCACTCTATCGAGCACCCAGTTCGACAGCTGATGCACACAAAACTCTTCAGCGGCGAATCGTCCAGCCGGGCGGTTCACACTTTGTCCCAGCTGCTGTGCCTCGGCAATGGCGTTGTCTTCGGGCGTGGCGCGATCCCAGCGTTCGTAGTAGCTCGGCAACGCCGCTTCGAAGTTTTCCAGTGCAATTGTCGACTCCGGAAAGCAGGAGCCGAGCACCAGCTTGCAAGTGTCCACACCGGTTGGCTCAATCGCCAGCCACCACATGCTGTCCTGCGCAAACACGAACTGGGTGCAGGGGTAGAGATCGGTGAAGTAGGTGCCCCCAAGTTGATCACCGGTGAGCCCCTCGATGTGTGGCAACGACGTTGCCGTGCCCGGTAGCACAGCCATGCTGTCGTGGTTGTCTATGTACGCATACAAAGCGCCCCAGTCGCCGTCACTCGGCACCGGCTTCGAGTCCTGGCGGCCCAAGGTGTCGCGATGCACGGTGCCGGTGTGATATGCCTCGAGCGCGTTTTCCATCAGCAGTTTCCAGTTCGACTGCACCTGGTACTCGATGCGGCGAACACACGCGAGGTTGTACGGCTGATAGCTCTCGAAGAAAGTGGGCAGATTGCCGAGACTGTGCTCGAGCGTCGGGCCGTCGGGTGCATAGCAGATGAACATGAACCCGGCCCACTGCGAAAACCGCACCGGCAGCAACCCCTCGGCTTCGAGGTCGAAACCAACAGTTTCCGCCATTCCGGGCGCACGCTCCAGTGAGCCATCCGTGCGATACACCCAGCTGTGATAAGGACACACGACCCGACGCGCGCAACCCATCCCATCGAGCATGCGTGTGCCGCGATGACGACACACATTGTAGAAAGCTCGAATCTGCTGGTCCTCGCCACGGATGATCACCACCGGTCCGCCGGCCCCGTCGAAGCTCAGGTAATCGCCCGGCGCCGGTATCTCGTCACTGCGTCCCACGAACTGCCAGCAACGTTTGAAGATGCACTCGACTTCACGCTCATAAAACACAGCCGAGGTGTAACACCAAGGAGGCAAGGTCGTCGCCTCGAGCAACGGCCGCCGCACACTTTCATAGTGGGAAGGATCGAATAGATTTTCAGGCTGCATTCGCGCAATGTAGCAGTCTTGTTCGGCCTGCAGGTAGGCCAGGTGCGCAGCACATCACAAGGAGAACAACGCTTGCGTTGCGAAATTATCGCCGTCGGAACCGAGCTGCTGCTCGGCCACATTCATGACACCAATTCTGCCTGGATGGGTCAGGAACTCGCCCTGGCAGGAATCGACTCTTTTCTGCAAACCAAAGTGGGTGACAATCACCAACGTATTGTCGACACCCTGAGTGCTGCTCTCACCCGCTGCGACGCCGTGATCATTTGCGGCGGCCTGGGCCCTACCCAGGATGACCTGACCCGGGAAGCCATCGCGGAAGTCATGGGGGTCGGCTTTGAGCGAGACGAGCGCATCGTCGGGCATATTCGAGAACGTTTCGAGGCCCGTGGCCGCCACATGCCTGACAGCAACCTAAAGCAGGCCGACGTCCCGGCTGGCGCACGCACCATCGATCAAATGCCGGGCACCGCGCCCGGTCTCATCTGCCCACTGGGCGACAAAGTCATCTATGCGGTGCCCGGCGTACCGACCGAGATGAAAGAAATGTTGATTGGTTCGGTACTTCCCGATCTAAAACAACGCGCAGGCGTGGAAGCAGTCATCAAGAGTCGAGTGCTGCGGACCTGGGGCAAAGCCGAGTCGGCGCTCGCCGAAATCCTTGCACAGCGCATCGAGACCCTCGATGAAGCTGGCAACCCGCTGCTGGCCTTTCAAGCCAGCGGCATCGAGGGCATCAAGGTACGCATCAGCGCCAAGGCCGCCAACGCGGCTGAGGTGACAGCCATTCTCGACGAGGAAGAGCGCCTCATCCGCGCGCTGCTCGGTGACATTGTGTTCGGGGTCGATGAGCAGAACATGGAAGCGGCAGTGCTCGATATGTTGCGCACCCGTGGCCTGTCCCTGGCAACAGCAGAGTCCCTGACCGGCGGTATGATTGGTAGCCGGCTCACATCCGTACCGGGTGCCAGCGATGTTTTCAGAGGTGCGCTCGTCACCTACGCCAGCGAAGCCAAGTACAACCTTCTCGAGGTGCCACGTGGGCCGGTGGTGTCTGAACATGCCGCGCGGGCCATGGCGCTCGGCGCACAGCGGGCGTTCGACGCAGACGTCGCCGTGTCGGTCACCGGGGTCGCCGGTCCAGCGGAGCAAGAGGGCCGCCCGCCCGGCACGCTGTGCATCGGCCTCGCCATCAATGACCGGGTTGAATCAACGGAACTGAAGCTGCCGGGTGATCGTGAGCAAGTGCGGCGTTACGCGGTTATCAGCGCGCTCAATTTCTTGCGACTGACCATGAGTCGCGACCCCGGCTGACGCCGCCGGTCTCAACACCGCCAACATCGTCGTGGTGAAGTCGCTCGGTGACAGACCCGCAAAAACGGCGCGCCCGACAATGGTCTACCTCGGATTGGCCTCGCGCAGTATGCTAGCTGTCGCCGTCGCCAGCACCTGGCAGCCGAGAGCGATATCAGCTTCATCAGTGTCTTCGGTAAAGCTGTGGCTAACCCCCTTGATACTCGGCACGAACAACATGCCGGCTGGCATGCGTCGTGCCAGTGTCTGGGCGTCATGGGCGGCTCCGCTGGGCATGTGTTCCCAGTCGCCGCTCGCATGCTGCTCGGCGGCCGTTGCGAGATGGTTCTGAAAGCCCACATCCATGGATTCGGCGGCGACGTCATTAGAGCGCAACTTTATGCTGACACTCACCGGCCCCTCGCGATCCATCTGCTCGGCGAGCTCGGTGGCTATCGCCTGCAGACGATCCAGACGCGACTCTTCCGGATCGCGAAACTGCAAAATCATGCTGGCCTTGCCGGGAATGATGCTGGGCGCACCAGGCTCGAATGTTACCTGCCCGATGGTAAACACCGTACGCTCACCCATAAGGTCAGGAAAGCAAGTGCGCACTTGATGACAGTAATGGAGTAGCGCGGCGCCGGCGTCCTTGCGCAGTCTCATGGGTGTGGTGCCGGCGTGATTCTGCTCGCCGACGAAGTCGATATCGAAGTCCCTCATGCCGATGATGGAGGTAACGACACCAATGCGCTTCTGTCGTGCTTCCAGATACGGCCCTTGCTCGATATGGGCTTCCAGATAGCCGAGATAGCGTTCGGTGTCGTAGCGTGCGACCGGTAAGTCCGATACACCCGCCTCACGCATGACATCCTGTAGCCTCACACCGTCTCGACCGACGCAGTTGTCGATGGCTCCATCGGGTAGAAAATCGCAAAAGGAAATACTCCCCAGCATTCCAAAAAATGTGCCCTCTTCATCTATCCAGGATGCGACATCAACAGGCAGGTCACTGGTGTCCGGGTCCTCGGCCAGTGCGCGTGCTACCTCGAGCCCGTAGATCACGCCCATTGCGCCATCGAGCCACCCGCCGGTCGGCTGAGTATCGGTGTGGGAGCCGATCAACAAGGCCTTACCACCGTTGCCGGAACGGCCGATGACATTGCCAACCCCATCCAGACTCGCTCTCAGTCCCGCTGCTTGCAGTCGCTCGATGAGCCAGTGCCGGCTGTCGATGTCGATTTTAGAAAATGACTGACGCACCACGCCGGTGCCGTTGCCGATAGAGCCAAAGTCACGCAGTCGTTTCAGATCACTGAGCAGCCGGTCGGCGTTGATAGTAGGCATGCGAATCCCCCGGGGATTTGTTCCACACTCAATTCTGAATCATTCTAACCTTGTTTGTGCGCCGGCGGCGCGCACCGTGGCCAAACCAGGTGGGTCTGGCCTTGCTTGTGGACTGTTGACGCTTACCATTACATGCCGCCACTGCCGGACCCGAAATCATGCACGTGCCAAAACACTTTCGAGTCACCGAACGCGACGCTCTGTTCGGCTTGATCAACAACCATCCACTCGGGGTACTCGTGACCACGATCGATGGCCGCCTGGAAGCCACCCATGTGCCGTGTATGCTGGATACCGGGCACGGCGACCTTGGACGCTTGCGGTTTCACCTGGCGCGGCTAAATCCAGCGGCGGCGGCATTGGCCGACGCCGGGGAATTGCTGGTGATGTATACCGGCGCACAAGCCTATGTGTCTCCCGACTGGTATCAGAGCCCCAACATGGTTCCGACATGGAACTATGCCGCAGTGCACGTGTATGGCCACGCGTCAGAACTCGACGATGCGACCCTGTGTATTCTGCTCGAAGACTTGAGCGCCGCAGAAGAGTCCAAGCTCGATAAGCCGGCCTGGACAATGGACAAAGTCGAGACTGGTCACTATGCACGTATGCGACGGGCGATCGTCGGATTCGAACTGGCTATCACTGAGGTGCAAGGCAAATGGAAGCTCGGCCAGAATCGCTCCAGAGACGACCGCAGAGGGGTGGCCGCGGCGCTGGGCAACTCCGATGCAGACCGCGAACGAGCAATGGCCGAGCTGGTGAATGCCGTTGATTGATCCGCCATCCAGCGTCACGATGAGCCATCACGCCGCCAGGACACACTGACCATGACCGCCCGACGCCCCGCCGAGCCCGGCATGCCACTCGATGAAGTCGCTACTCCATCATTGCTAATCGACTTGGATGCATTTGAGTCAAACCTGACGGTCATGGCCAAGGCCATTACCATGCATGGGATACGTCTGCGACCCCATGCAAAAACCCACAAGTCGCCAATCATTACACGACTTCAAATGGCGCAGGGAGCGATTGGCGCATGCTGTCAGACGGTGGCGGAGGCCGAGGCGCTGGTCGACGGTGGTGTGGACAATGTGCTGGTCAGTAACCAGGTCGTTGGAACTCCGAAGATCAGGCGTCTCACGGCACTTGCTCGACGTGCCCGTGTAGGTGTCTGTGTCGATGACCCGGACAACATCGCCGCCATCGATGCCGCCGCGCAAGCCGCCGGTTCCCAGCTCAACATGCTGGTCGAGATCGATGTCGGCATGGGACGCTGCGGCGTACCCGGCGGTGACCCCGCAGTGATGCTGGCCAAGCAAATCGAGTCGGCCAAGGCGCTACGTTTCGAAGGGATACAGGCCTATCACGGCAGTGCCCAGCATATTCGGGATTTCGAAGAACGTAGGCAGGCGATCGCCGCGGCCATCGACATAGCCGGAGACACGGTCGTACGTCTGCAAGCCGCGGGCTTGAATTGCGAGACGGTTGCCGGCGCGGGCACCGGCAGCTTCGAGTTCGAAGCGGCGAGTGGTCTCTACAATGAGCTGCAGGCCGGTTCCTATGTGTTCATGGACGCCGATTACGTCAAGAACCGCAAAGCCGATGGTGAGTTGCTCGACACCTTCGAGCACAGCTTGTTCGTTCTTGCTACCGTGCTGAGCGTCCCGACCGACAGCCGTGCGGTCGTCGATGCCGGTCTCAAGAGTCATAGCGTCGACAGTGGTCTCCCGACCCTGCACGATGCCGAGGACATCCGTTATGCCGGCGCCTCTGACGAGCACGGTACTCTGGATCTCAGCGAGTCGAACCGACGTTACCGAGTCGGTGAGGTGGTCAAACTGATTCCGGGGCACTGTGACCCGACTGTCAACTTGCACGACTGGTACGTATGCATCAGAAATGATCGGGTGGAGTCATTGTGGCCAGTCGCCGCGCGCGGGCCTGGAATCTGACCCTTCGGCACGGCGGCGGAGCGCGAACAAGCAGCTGTGTTATTCAGGGCGCGCCGTGCACTGTTTCGAATCCCTGCAGCGCTGCGGCGATGTTCGCCCCCAGAAAGTCCGACACATATCCGCCTTCTTGAATCAACACCGTCGGCAACTCTAGAGCCGCGAGCCGTCCTGTGATACGTGCGAACCCATCGGTGGAGATCCTGAAAAACGGATGATGGCCATCGTGTTCAGAGGCATCGAGGCCAAGCGCCACCACCAACACATCGGGTGAAAACCCTCTCACGCGATCGAGCACATCGTCGAGCGCCACCAGATAAACGTCGTCACCAGTGCCTTCGGGCATGGGTACATTGACGTTGAACCCCGCACCTCGTTTCGCGCCGGTTTCACCGGCATAACCCAGGTAGAAGGGATAATAGACAGCCGGATCGCCGTGCAAAGATACCGTCAACACGTCGTCGCGAGTGTAAAAGATCTGCTGGGTGCCGTTGCCGTGGTGAACATCCACATCGACGATGGCTACGCGGTCCGCCCCCTGGTCCAGGCAATACTGGGTCGCGATGGCGGTGTTGTTCAAGAAGCAAAAGCCTCCCGCCATGTCGGCACAGGCGTGATGGCCCGGTGGACGACACAAGGCATAAGCAAAATCTGCCTCGCCCTCGGACATCACCACTGAAGCTGCGCTCAATGCCACATCGACGGATGCTCGAGCCGCACGCCAGGTTCCCGGGCCTATTGGACAAGCCGTGTCTGCCTGGTAATAGCCGGCGCGTCCTACGATGGCATCGGGCAGACCCTGCATATGACGATTGGGGTGAACATTGGGCACGATTTCGGCGGCAAAATCACCGAGCTGAGTCCACTCCTGCCAGGCGGTCTGCAGAAACTTCAGGTACTCGGCATCGTGCACACGAGTGATCGCGCTGTCTGGGAATTCGCGCGGCGGGTCGAGCACGAAGCCTGCATCCCCCAATGATTGACTCAAGATGTCAGCCCGTCGCGGCACCTCGGGACAGGGCTTGATTTGACCCCGGCTCAGAAAAACCTGTGGATCGTGCTCTCGATGCTGCTCGGAAAAAAACACACGCATGGCGGGTTACTCGATGCTGGCAAAATCGACGATGGCTCGCCGGTAGCTGCGTGAAACCGCTCTGCCGTCACTCAGCTGATGTACCGATTCGCCAACCTGTTTCGCGACCAACCCAAGCTCGACCGAGAAATAGAGCTTACCGGTGTCGAGATAGTCGTGCCGCTCGATGTTGTAATCCACGACATACACATCACAACTCAACCGACCGTTGATCTCGGAACCCCGGATGACGTCATTGACGTAGTACAGATACGGTTTTCCTTCATGATCCCGTTTCTGCACGTTGCCATCCGCAGTCGTCACCTGTCGATCGGTCTTGAATGAGAAGTAGTTTCCGATCTCGAGCGGAAACAGTTGTCCTGAGACTTCGTAGACTCGAGTGACGACAGTGGTCGCGTTGGTATCGGTGGTGGTAGTGTTGCTGACGCCATCCCTGATGATGGTGGTCTCGCGATGACTGCGAATGGTATCTACGGGCGATAGCAGCCCGCCAAGCACCTGGACATGCTGACCGTCCGCCGATTCTTCGAAGGCAACCGAGCCGACACCGTTGTCGAAGCTGGTTTTATGACGCTTGCGCACCCGGGCCGAGACCCCATCGACGTCGATGACCTCGTATCGGCTCATGGATGTCTCGCGCCCGTGATTGTTGATGATCGAGTTCGACTCATAGTCGACCCAGCGCACCCGTAGCGCCGGTACGTTAGCGAATGCCGCATGCCGGTACAGCGCAGACAACACCTGTGGGAATGCAGAAGCACGCGGTTCCAGCTTACGCGGCGCACACACATGGTCCTCGGCAACGGAGTGTTCCACCACCGCCTCGACCGGCTCTGCAGCCTGCTCTCGATCAGCCTCGGCATTGCGCTCGGCCGCCAGCGCGGCGAGGGCGGCACGCGCCTTCGCAATGGCCGGGGAATCGGCATGGACGGTCTCCATCTTGTCCAGATAGGCCTCAGCTTTTTTGAGGTCCCCGGAGGTTGCCGCCTTGTTCGACAACTCGATGTAGGCCTGGACGATGGCTTCGAAGCGAGGATTTACCTCGGCGTTGGTCGGGTCCAGTTCCAAGACACGCTGGAGTCGCTCCAACGCATTGTCACCCGGTGGGCTGGTGAGCCGCAGGCCGCGAATGTCTGCGTCAGCTGAAGTCAACAACTCCGCAACTTCCGCTTGCAACTTCTGCTCGGTCTGAAGTTGCTCTTGTTCTGCGTTCTCGCGCTGCTGCTTCAAGGCCTCGAGCTGTTCCGGCGTCAATGTGTGTGTCGGAACACGACTCGAATGTGTCTGACTACCGGTCCACCAGAGCAGCGCGACCAGCAACACCGCAACCGCGCCGATGCCGATCAGCGTCGGCAAATTTCCAGGTATTCGAAGCTTCGGGATCTTTGACTCTTGCTCCGGGACAGCTTCTGGCTGCACAACCGACCCAGTGACAAGGTCTAACACGTGCGGTTCCGGGGTCTCGACGGACGAAGCGTTGATGATAGTGGTGGCCGCCGCTTCCTCGTCGTGAGATTCGCTGACAGCCGGATATCCATCGAACTCGTCGGGCTGATCCGCATCCGACTCCGCCGGCGCTTCGAATGTAACCGTCTGTTTCTCTCTTGAACCCTCAGCCTCGGCAACAGGTGTGGATGCGGGCAGCAGGCCATCACCGTCGCCGTCGACCAGTCGCTCGGCGAGAATGGCGGTCTCCTCCTCCCTGGGGTCGACTGCAGGCTCAACATCCGACTCTTTTGCAACCGGCTCTAGCGCAGGTGCAGATGACAGCTCTTGGAGCAAAGGCGCTGAATGGATGACTGTCTCTGCGTATGGATCTACGGACAGCCCGCGTTTGACGGACTCCGGTGACGGTTGGACGGCGTCCTCCGCGGCATCCCGCTCGGCCGCATCCTCGACCAGCGGCGCCTGCAAGATCAACGTCTCTTCTACCCGCTCCGGTGCGGCTTCTTCTGCGATGAGCAGCAGATCCATGCCTGAATCGTCGTCGGGGTCATCTTCACCAGGTCGACCCGGGAGCAGCTCGCGCCATTGGGCAACACTCTGCGGGCGATCGGCCGGCCGGAAATTTAGCGCGGTGTCGATGGCGTTGAGAAATCGGTCGGTGTACCAACCTCGCCCGACATCGGCCACTTTGTGCAACCGATCCGAACCGTCGAGCACGGCGTGCATACGCACGATGGCCTCAACCGGCCCGTGTCCGGTGACGGCACGGTAGAAGGTGGCGCCGAGCGCGTAGATGTCGGTCCACGCTCCCTGCTTGTCCAGATCCGCCGAGCTGTCGTATTGCTCATAGGGCGCATAACCGGGCGAAACCGGCACCGCCATGGTCTCCGTACGCGCACCAAAGGCCTGACGTGCCGAACCGAAATCGAGCAACACCGGTGTGCCATCGGCGCGTAGATAGATGTTGTCGGGCTTGATGTCTCGATGGATGTAGCCGGCCTCGTGAATCAGCTCCAGCCCATCGAGCAGCGCATGCAGTAACTCCAGCAAGCGTTCTTCTTTTTTGAGCTTCCGCGCCCGCATAGCATCTGCAAACACCTCGCCTTCGACGTACTCCATGACCAGATAGGCGGTGTTGTTCTCCTGAAACACCGCGTTGACCGCGACGATGTTCGGATGTTTGAACCGAGCCAGGGTCTGGGCCTCGCGAATGAACCGGGCCAGCCCCCACTTGTAATCAACCTCGAGGTCTTCGGACACCGGTGCGACGTCGTTGTCTTCGGTTCTGACCGACAGGTCGGTCGGCAGGAACTCTTTGATGGCTACACGCTGATTGAGATTGATGTCGTGCGCGAGATAGGTGATGCCGAAGCCACCCTGCCCGAGGACGCCATCGATTTCATACCAGTGGAGCTGGTAACCATTTGGCAGGGCATGGATGTGACGAGGGCGGCCAGCCATGTCAACTCAGCCTCGAGTCCATGTGACACGCGACGTAGCTCGCGCTGACGGGCAAACGCCGTCCGCCGGACGTGCACAGCAGCAGCCATGACACGCGCCAGCAAGTTGTCTCGTTCTCCTCGAACATTCAAGCGCCAAAAGCATAGCCCAATGCCCTCAGATTCCCCCAAAATGACACCGGCTTGCCGCCGTTGATACTGTGACGCCGTCGACACCGTCAGACCACAGATCGAAGCTGGGTTAGCCAGTCTGGAACCTGCGTCACAAATCCAGCACGCTACGACAGCAACTCGTGCCGGTGCTTGTTCCAGATGTCAGCCAGTTTGCCAATCACAAAAAATCCGGCAGCAACAACCATCAATATAGCGCCGATACGCTCATAAGAGCGATGATCTTCATCAATCGCGGCAGCTATTTGCTGATAGCTGATGGCAATGGGCTGCTTGGTCTCATTGGCAGGGAGACGCTGTTCGATGCGATAGACCATCAGCGGCTTGTTCTGACCCAGTGTTCGCTGGT
>MDTE01080959.1_pt1 | contig 12339 bp, 15 predicted proteins | sample 811231 | NCBI WGS metagenome assembly MDTE01 (sample SAMN05326651, study PRJNA326480) | marine metagenome | isolation source: seawater | place: Indian Ocean: Red Sea | collected 2010
CAAGCGCTTTGAGATTGGGAGTGCTTCAGGGTAGTTAACGGAAGGTAATGCGTTTTCTCGCTCTAGAGCAAGATGGTGTGATCTTTCTATTTTCGCTTGAACTGACGCAAAGCGTTTTAAGCTAAGAGCCCTCTTTAGGGCAAAACGATCCCGAATCATGCAGGTTGCAATACGTGCTCCAAGCTCTTGGGACTTAAGGTTCACTTGGTAAGATAATTCATACCATTTTCAATACCGCTGACTGTCAACGGAAACATCTGGTCATCAACCAATTTCCTTGCTATCGCGACAGACATAGAATATTCCCAGTGTTCCTCGAGAATGGGATTAATCCAGATAACCCTTTCAAAGGTATCCATGACGCGCTGCATCCAAATAGCACCTGCCTCCTCATTCCAGTGCTCAATGCTACCCCCCGCGTGGGTGATCTCGTAAGGAGCCATTGAAGCATCACCTACAAAAATAACTTTATATTCATGATTGTACCTGTTCAAAATATCGAAGGTTTCGATTCTCTCCTGCACATGCCTTCTATGCTCTTTCCATACGCCATCATATATAAAGTTGTGGAAGTAATAAGTCTCTAAATGCTTAAACTCACTTCGAGCAGCTGAAAATAACTCTTCACAAACACGGACATGAGCATCCATAGATCCACCACTATCAAGAAACAACAATACCTTGACGGTATTCTTTCTCTCTGGACGCATAATTATGTCCAGTAAGCCACCACTCTTAGCTGTTTTATTTATTGTACCATCGATATCGAATTCGGTATCCGAACCGGTGCGCGCTAACTTACGTAACCGTCGCAATGCTATCTTCATCCCCCGAGTTCCTAGCTCTACGTTATCATCGTACGCCTTGTAATCACGTTTATCCCAACTATGCCTAGCTCCTCCTCGACGCTTCTCCTCTTTGCCCTCCCCTTGACCGGCTTTACCCTTACCTTGCCCCTCTTTACCATTACCCTCTCTGGTAGCTTCCTCGACCTCACGCTTAAACGCGTCAATGAGTTTTTCAAGGCCGCCGAGTGATTTGATCTTCTCTAACTCCTCTTTAGAGAGGGACTTTTCGAACTCTCGCCTCAAAAAGTCATCTGGTATTAATGAAGCCACCATACCCGAAAGATCCTCAAGACCCTTAAAGTAGGTACCAAAAGCCCTATCAAACTTGTCGTAGTGACGTTCATCTTTTACTAGAGCCATCCTACTAAGATAATAAAAATCATCCATACTAGCGTAAACAAGGCGTGCCTTTAGGACCTCAAGTAAGTGAAGTAGCTCGGTTATGGTTACTGGGATGCGGGCTTTCTTTAAAGCCAAGAAGAAGTTAATCAACAAACAGGGCTAACCTCATTTGTTTATTTACGCTATTCACTTTTACGCCGATTCATAAAGGCTAACCTTTCAAGGAGCTGCACATCCTGTTCATTCTTAACTAATGCGCCATATAGCGGCGGGATCGCTTTGGAGGTATCCCTGTCCTTGAGTATTTCCTCTGGAATATCATCCGCCATAAGAAGCTTTAACCAATCTATAAGCTCTGAAGTTGACGGTTTCTTCTTTAACCCGGGGATCTTCCGCACTTCAAAGAAAATTTCCATCGCATCTTTTACAAGCTCTTGCTTTATATTTGGATGATGAACGTCGACAATATCCTGCATAGTTTCTCGGTCGGGGAACTGGATGTAGTGAAAAAAGCATCGCCGCAGAAAAGCATCGGGTAACTCTTTTTCGTTGTTACTGGTTATTACCACGATTGGCCGATTTTCGGCTTTTACAGTCTGCCCAGTCTCGTAAACGTGAAACTCCATCTTGTCCAATTCAAGCAGCAAATCATTCGGGAATTCGATATCAGCTTTATCGATCTCATCGATAAGTAAAACCACCTTTTCATCTGCCTCAAAAGCTTCCCATAACTTTCCCTTCTCAATATAGTTATTAATATCATTGACTCGATCATCGCCTAGCTGAGAGTCTCTCAAGCGTGAGACTGCGTCGTATTCATAAAGACCTTGCTGAGCTTTCGTTGTTGACTTTACGTACCAGGTGATAATTTTCATCCCCAAGGATGCTGCTATTTCTTCGGCCAGCATTGTCTTGCCGGTTCCAGGCTCACCCTTTATAAGTAAAGGCCGCTCTAATGTTACAGCAGCGTTAACGGCCATCTGTAACTCCTCTGTAGCGATATAGGTTTCTGTGCTCGCGAATTTCATAAACGTTTTACATCGGGACAAAAGCCCAGAATATAGCGACTCAAAGCAAAATATGCCAGTTTTTAACCCTTCCGAAACTATTATTTAGCTTTTAAAAAGAGAGCTCTAACCATCAACGTGAGCAACATTACAAATGAGGAAATTAATAGTATTAGAGCTCCTCTTAAACCTGATTTTGTCCCTTCTAATAGGAAATCCATTACCAATACGATGAAGGCGGGTGCGAAAAACTCAGACGTCTCTCCGGAGTAACAAGGTGTAAAAATTAATACCACAAAGAAACCCCGACATAAGTCGCGCCAACCTCGATGCATTAAGCGGCCGGTGAGACGCCACCAAATAAAGGAACAAACAAAGCCTGATAATAGATAAATCGACCAAGCTATAAAATATTGACTCTCAAGCATTAAAACTCTACCCACCTTATCGTTTGCTCTTCTACTTCTTCAGGATGAACATGAGACTCTGAAGTTACACGACCACGAACTGAAATCCCAGCCTCATGAACAGTATCCTGGCTTCCCGATATGAGAGGATGCCACCACTCTAGGTCAGCACCCTCATTGATACGCCTGTAAGCGCAGCTAGTCGGCAGCCAATCTGGAATCGCGGAAGGATCGAGCCGTAAGCATGTTGGAACAAGTCGACTTCGATTTTTATAGTCACCACAGCGACAACTTTCCTGCTCCAAGTACCTACAAACGATAGAGGTGTACCGTAACTCCGTGTCGTCCTGGAATTTGAGGAGGCAACAGCGAGCACAACCATCACATAGCGATTCCCATTCCTCGTTAGTCATTTCTGAAAGTGATTTTTCGCGCCAGAAACTCATTGATGCCCAAATACAGGTGGTAACTGCAAGTGATACCCCATTCGATTTATGTTATCGAGCACTTTCTCTGGGTCCTCTTTTGCTAAAGTAACGTCAATTGTAAGGTCAAAATTGAGTACTAAACATCGATCTGCAAACTTACATAAAAGAGATTGAGGTACACGCGTTAACCCCTCTGCTTCGCTGACATAAAGAAAAAAGTTTTCATACTTAAACGTTTTGTATACAGAGACTTTCATGCTCAGAAAGAGGCCATCTCATGGAGTAAGGGCTCGCCTATGACGTCTTTTCTCCAACCATCAAGCTCCTTTGGCAACTCGTTTGTTCTCAATAGTTCCTCCATATGGCGACGCTTCGCCAAAAATTCTGGACTTACATTCAAGGATTCCGCGCGCTCCCTCACGACTTGTTTTAGTCGTTGCAGATGACTGCTGTTAACTGACCCACTGCTTCTCGGAATGAGCTGAGGACAAAACTGCTCTTCTTGAATCCAAGCTTCCTCTAAAACTCTAAAGATGTCATCGCTATACATTCTCACTTGTTTAGAGGTGAAACCGCCAACTTTTTGCAGTTCGGCTTTAGAGGAAAGCGGAACTTTTGCGATCGCTAATAATGCTTTCTGATCCAACACTCTGTTGCGTGGTATATTTTTTTCACGAGCGATTAATTCACGCCAAGAAGACAGACTCCTTAAAACGTTTAATTGAAGACGATTCAGTGCTCCAGCTCCCCTAATTTTTTTATAAAACTGCTGCGGGTCAACCATTGTCGCTATTTGTGAACCCAAACGGCTACACTCTTCAGACGCCCAACCAAGCCTATCAGCCTCTGATAACGCCTCCAATTCTGCGTTATAAACATCATATAAATGCACCACGTCAAGTGCAGCATATTTAAGCTGGTTTTCTGTCAATGGACGTTTCAACCAATCCGACCGTGTCTCATACTTCGATAACTCAATGCCAAGATAATGGCCTACCAAGCTCTGGTAACTTGCAGAAAATCCAATCCCCAGTAGAGCGGCGCCGATTTGAGTATCAAAAATTGGGTTCGGAATAAGCCCCATGGCATACTGGAACACCTCAAGATCCTCTGAGCAAGAGTGAAAGACCTTTATGATCGATGGCGACAGCATTAACCTGCGGAGAGGTTTAAGGTCAGGGAGGCTGATGGGATCGATTAAAAAACATTGCTCCCCATTAAAGATTTGAATTAATCCAACCTCGGGATAATAAGTATTAACTCTTGCGAACTCAGTATCCACTGTTAGTACCGGCGATTCGGAGCAAATCATTGTAAACTGATGAAGTTGGTTTTTTTCGGTAATAAGCTGGTATTGCACTAGAGGGGCTTTCTCCCCGAGAGAGCGAGAGCTAGGGTATTTCCGTCGACGAACTCTAACTCACCCCCGATTGGAATCCCTCGAGCGATACGAGTCACGTGAACGGTTGTTGGCTTTAGAAGCTCCGAAACATAATGTGCTGTAGCCTCACCCTCTACACTAGCACTAAGTGCCAAAATTACTTCTGTCACATTATCATCACATCGGTCAACCAGGACGTCCATGCCGAGTTCTTCTGGGCCAATGCCATCAATAGGAGAAAGACTACCCATCAATACGAAATAACAACCCCGATAACTAGCAGATTGTTCAATCGCAACCACATCGACAGGAGATTCAACAACACATAACTGACTTCGATCACGATGCGGACTTTCACAAACAGCACATAGATCAGACTCTGAGAGATTTCTGCACAGTCTGCAATGACCCACACGCTCCATTGCTTCAAGGAGCTTTTCCCCCAAAAGCCTACCACCTTGTCTGTCACGCTGAAGCAAGTGCAACACCATACGCTGCGCCGTTTTTGGACCGACCCCTGGCAGAACACGGAGAGACTCCTTCAGCTCATCGATAATAGATCCTTGCATTCTTTTCCTTTAACTAAAGGGAAATTTGAACCCTGGCGGCAAGGGCATCCCTGCCGTTATCTCAGCCATCCGCTCCTTGCGGTTGTTCTCTACCCTCCTAACAGCATCATTCACCGCCGATGCAATCAGGTCCTCAATAATCTCCTTATCTTCATCCATGGCGGTTGGGTCAATATCGATGGATTTAACATCGTATCGTCCGGTCATCACCACCTTTACCAGACCTGCACCAGCCTCTCCGTTGACTTCAGCAGACGCGATCTCATCTTGGATCTTCTGCGCTTTCTGCTGCATTTCCTGCGCTTGTTTCATTATGTCACCAAGACCTTTCATTATAATTTGCCTGATCCAGAAGGCATGATAGTAGCGCGATCTAACTTTCCGTCAAAGTCTTTAATAAGTGTCTGAATTACCCTGTCATTCTCGATCACTTGCTCCGCCTCCCTCCTAAGTTCTTGGTGCCTTCTTGCGACTGCCTTTGCAGGAGTCTCCCCCTCTGTCAGCCCTATCGTTATTTTCACGTCAACTACCGTCCCCGTTAGAACACCAAGCGCCGAGGAGATTCGGGCCTCATGTGTTTCATTCAAAAGACTGGCATGCTGCTCATCAAGAACGAGCTTAAGGCTATGGTCTCCATGACCCGCCAAAGAACAATTGGAAGCAAGAGTCTTCGTGACCCCTCCAAGTTCTAGTTTATTCAGGATCTCCTGCCATGACATTCCTTCGATATTTAACGGAGGTGATGTTTCTTGAGGAGGTGATGTTTCTTGAGAAGGTAATTTATCCTTCTGTAAGGAGACATCGCAACTCGCCGCATCCTCCTTTTTGATTTTTTTAATAGTAGGTAAAGCCTTGGCGCTAGGGCTTTTCTTCTCTTGATTGCTCAAGTTATTCGTTTGAGTTTTACCCTGTGTCCCACTACTTGGTTTCGCTTTCGGACCATTTTCCAGGCTGTCTACAATATCTGATACCACCTTTTTATAGTCACTACCATCGCCATTGCTTGGCGACCCCAGTTCATCAATTTCAAGCTGCGTAAAAGCTATCATTCGGAGTAGCGTCATCTCAAATCCGCTTCGATCAGTGGGAGCGTAAGGCATATCCCTTCGGCCATTAATACCTATCTGGTAAAGCAACTGGATATCCTCATTCGTTACAAGTTCAGATAGGGACTCGAGGATTTCATTGTCACCAAAGCTGTTATCGAGGGCTTTCGGCGCTAAGTGCTTTATTTGTAACCGATGCAATAAGGTGAGGAGCTCATCCAAAAGAGTCGAGAAATCCGGTGCAAATTCTGACATTTCGGCAATCTGAGCAAGGACTTGATCCGAATCTCTTTTTAAAACTCGTTCTAAAAGCCTAAGATTATCGTTTTGGTCTAGATTGCCTAACATCGCCTTGACGTTAGATTCTGAAATATTGCCATCACTGTAAGAAATGGCTTGATCCATAAGGCTCAGAGCGTCCCTCATACTTCCGTCAGCTGCCCATCCTAGGGGCCATAGCGCACTTTCCTCATAGGGGATACTCTCTTCGACGAGAACACCCGATAGGTAATTGACGACCTGCTCTGGGCTCATATTTTTCAGATTAAACTGTAGACATCGAGAGAGGACAGTAATGGGTAACTTCTTCGGATCCGTTGTAGCAAAGAGAAACTTAACGTGTTCAGGCGGTTCCTCTAGGGTTTTTAGCATCGCGTTGAAACTATTCCGCGAAAGCATATGTACCTCATCAATCAAATAGACCTTAAAACGACTCACAGTGGGTAAATACTGGACGTTTTCTAATAGCTCGCGCATATCATCAACGCCCGTTCGAGAGGCCGCATCGACTTCGATCAAATCAACACTTCTGCCTTCAGCAATTTCCCTACAACTTGCGCAATTATCACAAGGCTTTGAAGTTACGCCCTCTTCACAATTAAGACATTTTGCTAGAATCCTCGCAATTGTTGTTTTGCCGACACCACGAGTGCCAGTAAATAGGTACGCGTGATGAAGTCGATTACTATCAAGGGAATTTATCAATGCCCGTAAAACATGTTCCTGCCCCTCCATTTCTGTAAAATTGGAAGGACGATATTTTCGTGCGAGAACCTGATAAGCCATTGGCCAATTGTATTAGTAAGTCCTCACGAAGTCGATGTAAGGGAGCGTTCTTTCTGCGTTAAATTAAAAAAGGGGATGTTGTTGCATAACTTTTTGGTTATTGGTCATCGAGGCGCCTCCGGCTACGAGCCTGAAAATACTATACGCTCTTTTAAAAAAGCACTTGAACTTGGCTGCACGTGGATCGAACTCGACGTGTATTTAGTGGAAAATCAGATCGTCGTCATCCACGATGACGACCTCTCTCGAACTACAAATGGCAGGGGCTCGGTTTCGACAAGTTCTTTTAAATATCTGCGCTCTCTCGATGCTGGTAAAGGGGAACAAATACCAACACTTCAAGAGGTACTTGATCTAGTCGGTCAGCAATGCAGTGTAAACATCGAATTGAAAGGAACGGGTACAGCACGTGCAGTAAGTACGCTGCTTCGAAAGAGGTCCTCAAACCGAGACCAATTTCTGGTTTCCTCCTTCAAACATACCGAATTAGTCCAAACGGATCCTCATTTTAGACGCGGCGCTATATGGGATCAGAGGATAAAATCACTAGTCAGCAAAACACTTGAGCTATCTGCTGAAGCAATTGTTGTAGAACACAGTCTCGTTAGCGTTTCGTTGGTAGAAGAGTCGCAAGGTGCCAATCTGAAAATTTTCGTATACACAATCAATGAACCCCCTGATGTTCGCGAAATGGTTAGGCTCGGTGTGGATGGAATCTTTACTGACTTTCCTGATCAAGCGATACTGTTTCCAAAAAGTCTATAAATGAAACCATCGGTACGAATTGCTGCGGCAACCGAAAGAAATGTTATTGACAACCTTTTACAGCTTTATCTCAAAGAGATTCAGTTATTTGACGTAAGAGTAAGCACCTCTGAAGGTCGATTCGTATATCCTCACTTAAAACATTACTGGCAGAATCCACAACGCTATCCATTCCTTCTCTATAAAGAGGAGGAGATCGCCGGGTTCGCATTAGTGCGAGCAGATAAGGATCCATCGAATGGCGAGCCCGTCACAGAAATCAGTGACCTATTTATTTTGAACAGGTTGCGTCGCCAGGGATTAGGAGAAAAGATGGCAGTTCGTTTATGGGATATGTTCCCAGGTAATTGGAGACTGGGAGTACTGAAGGGAAACAAGGAAGCCCTTTGTTTCTGGGAGCGAACTATCGGTCAATATACTGAGAATCAGTTCAAACGCGTTAGTACCGCCAATTCGAGTATTATCGAATACTTGTTCCAGAACACAATACATCATCATTGACTATGCAATTCGGTATCTATTTTCCGCCAATAGGACATTTTGAAAGACGATCTGAGAAAAGTGAGGAAAGAAATTTAATCTTACTGGAGTACGCAGATAAGTTAGGCTTTGACTACGCATGGTTCGCGGAGGACTTTTTAGACAATAGTCAAAGCGCCTCCCAGTATATGAATTTAATATCAGTCGCTACTGACCTAACCCAGAATATCAAGATTGGTTTCGGGATCGCCCGACCAAGTAATCAAAAGGTGCTCTCTCTCGCAAATCAAATGGCAAGGTTAGATAGTATAACTCGGGAACGGGTCGCGTTTGGTATCGGACCAGGGTTTTTGCCCCCAGATAGTCCTCAAATTGGATTCGATAATGTTGAGTTCGATTCTTTGGTAAGCTGCATTGAAATGGCTAAGTCCAAGTTTATTGATCGGGCACTTGAGCAGCAACACAATAGGTTGTCCTCAAACCATCGTGGACAGAAAAATGTCTACCTGATGCCTGCAAAGATTTTCGTAGCAAGTCAATCATCCCCAATTGCGGCAGTTCTAGCAGGACGATTTGGACTAGGTATATTAACTCTCGGAGCCGTCACAACGAATGGCTTCAATAACCTGCCTTATATTTGGGAGCTTTACGAGAAGAATGCGAGAAAGAACGAACACATTTGTGACCGAGCTCGTTGGTCATTAACCTTACCTATGCACCTTGCAGAAACGAATATAGATGCTCGGCGTGATGTGGAATTTGGTTTGAAGCAATGGGTAAAAGAGTTACAAGAAAATACTACTTTCGTAATACCCAAGGAAAGCAATTCCGTTGACCAAATCATCGAAACAGGTCTGGGCGTCATTGGCACTCACGTGGACGCCACCCGCAAAATCAGAGAACTCCAGCAGCAGTCGGGTGGTTTTGGCTGTCTTCTTCTGACGGCTCATAATTGGGTGGATCTTGAGAAATCGAAACAAAGCTTAAAGATATTTCAGGGCTATATAATTAATGCTGTATAGCGATGGTCTTTGCCATTACCGTGGGAGAGGATAAAAAATGAAGCTTAAAGGCATTAAAGTACTAGATTTGTCCTTATTTTTACCAGGCCCAATGATCACTCAAATAATGGCCGATCACGGCGCTGATGTGATTAAGGTCGAACCGCTCAACGGTGGGGAACCCAACCGAAAAATAGGGCCGAAACGCCATGGTGTTTCCGTGTATTTTTCTAACACCCATCGTGGTAAACGAAGCATCCAATTAAATCTAAAAACCAAAGCAGGGCAAGAGATTGCCCAAAGGCTTGCAACCGAAGTAGACGTAATCGTAGAGTCATTCAGACCAGGTGTAACCAAACGTTTAGGGGTCGATTTCGAAACAGTCAAAGGAAAAAATCCGCAAATTGTTTACGCATCTATTTCTGCTTTTGGCCAGAGTGGTCCCTACGCCAAAAAACCGGCACATGATTTGGCTATTCAAGCCTATTCAGGACTCCTTAGCACTAATTTGGGGTGTGATGGCAAGCCGGCAATGCCGGGACTCCAATCAGCGGATATGCTTTCGTCACTGATGGGCTTATCGGGAATACTAATGGGTCTGTTGCGCCGAGAAAAGAGCGGCCAAGGGGACTACCTCGATCTTGCCATGATGGACACATTGATCTCTTGTATACCAAACAATTTGGGCTCAGTATTTGCTCACCGATCAGATCCCAAAGTTAGTCAGGAAAGGGTATGGGGCGGTCATGCGATCTACAACATTTATGAAACTTTGGACCGTAAGCATATTGTTCTGGGAGCGTCTGAAAAACACTTCGCAGAACGGATTCTCGCAAAATTTAAGCGCCCCGACTTGCTGCCCCTCTGCGAGGCCCCGACTGGCCCGAAGCAAGATCCGTTAAAACAGTTCCTTGCCAAGAAGTTTCTAGAAAATAACCAGAGTTATTGGATTGAGTGGTTTGAAGATATCGATGCTTCTTTCGCTCCAGTGAAAAGTTTAAAAGAAGCCCTAAAAGACCCCCAGCTTCAATACCGAGAAATGATTGTTGTGGACAAATTGGGGAATGGGCACATTGCTACACCACTTAAATTTAAAGAAGAACCCGGGGACATTAATTATAATGCGCCGGGTCTCGGTGAGCACAACGAACAAATCGCTAAAGAGTTAGGGTTTGACGAAGCAGAAATTACTGCTTTAAAAGACAATGGAGCCTTCGGAGAATAGACAGCCCCACCCTAGTTATCTATGCTGACTCGATAGCATGAAAAATGAGAGAGGTTTTTATGGCACCAGTCCCCCGTGGCGGTACAATAGCAGTTACAGGCGCAGCAGGTTTTATCGGCGGTTGGGTAGTTCGTCTACTCTTGGACAAAGGCTATCGAGTGAGGGCCTGCGTGAGAGACATCAATGATAAAGAAAGGACTGACTTTCTTCGCCAGATGCCAGGATTCAGCTCGGGTCGTCTCACTCTGCATTCGGCGGATATCGATAACACAGGATGTTTTGATGAAATCTTTAGAGGATGTCATGCCGTCGCGCACGTGTCACATGTTAGTACTTATACAGATCATGACTACATAAAGAAGGTCTGTGATCACATTATAAATAGCATTAATCAATCAGGAACTGTCTCCCGGGTAGTTGTTACCTCAAGTGTCGCGGCTGTTATGTCCGAGATGAATCTTGATGAATTAGTTCGGCGTCCCGTGCTTTATGAAGAGCGCTATCCAGACGAACTTGATCCGAGAAGAACTGCGGAGAGACAGGGCTATTCGATGGGAAAAATTATCGCAGAGCATGCGTTTTCAGAGGCGGCAAAGCAAAACGGGTTTTGGGAAGCTATTACATGCTGCCCCGGAGATAACGTGGGTCCAATCCTTGCCCCTCATCAAAAGGACCGCGGCCCTTGGCAAAGACATATCCAGGAAATGCTTTTGGGCAGTTACGAACAGACATGGGTTTATCGACCATGGAATCCAGTTGATGTGCGAGATACGGCAGCCTGTCATGTCGGACTACTTGAGAGCCTTGAGGTAAAGAATGGGGAGCGTTACATTGCCTGGTCTACCGAATTGATCGATGTGGAGGATGTGTGTCGGGGTATTGACCGATTGCTTCCAGAACTCAAATTCAAGGTGACCGAACCTGTAGAAATTCATCCTGAAAAACTTCAGGCACGAGAGAAGAAATATCGCGCTATTTGGGCACAATGTGACCTTCGTAACGATAGAATGAAAGCGGTCACAGGGGTAAGCTTCCGGGGTTTCGACGAATCGTTAATGGACTGTGTGGAGTCCCTTATCGGTGTGGCAAAAATAACGCCTGTGAAAAGAACTTAATGGTCAGGACGCCAGGAACCAAGCAGTTGTCTCTCTCACTCAGCTAATAACTTAAGCTCTAAATCCAAGTTCATAGTGGAAACGTAAGCGGAACAGGCTGGTAGGAAGGCACAAATGATTACGGTTTTTTATGATGGAAAGTGTGGACTGTGTTCACGGGAAATAAACCACTACAAACGCGTCTCTGACGATGAAAAGTTCGATTGGCAAGACATAACAGAGTCAACCCAAGCTTTGAAGAAGCACGGCATTAGTTTTGTGCAAGGTCTGAAACACCTTCACGCAACGGATGACTCTGGTAAATTGCATGTAGGGGTCGATGCGTTCATCCTAATTTGGAGCAACATTAACCGTTGGAGACTGCTAGCAAGGCTTACATCCGTTCCCCTAATCTATCAATGCGCTTGTCTTTCGTATCGTTGGTTCGCCAGTTGGCGATTCAAGCGTCTCGAACACTGCAAGCTAGCAGTAAGTGGAGAAGGGAGTTGATACTTTCGTTAGGCGCGCTCTTGGGGTTCATATCCGTCGCATTTGGCGCATTCGCAGAGCATGGCCTTCGAGAAGGTATCAGTGAGGAACACTTTCGATTTGCCATGACCGCCGTACGCTATAACCAGATACACTCAGTCGTGATAGTAGCGCTTGGGCTCGCAGTTCTCA
>MDTE01160872.1_pt1 | contig 12339 bp, 13 predicted proteins | sample 811231 | NCBI WGS metagenome assembly MDTE01 (sample SAMN05326651, study PRJNA326480) | marine metagenome | isolation source: seawater | place: Indian Ocean: Red Sea | collected 2010
AAAAGAAAGAATTTCTCACAGAGTAATTTCCATCCTGAATTCCATCAAAGGTCTTTAGAAGGGATTTGACTGTGCAATGATAACTATTCAATTAAAATTCAATCAAACAACAACCCATAAAAACAGCTATTCTCTAGTTCTAATTTTTGTTGTTTGCGAACATTGTTACAAGTCTTTCTGGGGCGGCACAGTGTAGAGTATGCAATCAAATATTAGATGATTTCCACTATAAAAATTAAGAGCCATGTCATTTCAAAATAGCAATTCAGGAAGTGATCGGACCTTTAACAATGCGGATGGCTTTGCAATGGCATTTGACGAAGCATGGAAAAGATCTGCATCAAGCAACATATGCAATAGCGACAATCAAATAGAAAGACTAAATACAATATTAGAGCTTATAAAAGAGCATCCATTCTACAAAGATCATCCCGAAAAAGCAAGAGAGGTGGCACAGTTTCGCCTTAGACTACTTAATCTAAAATAACTTTTATCAACTTGTGGAATCAAGGTATTTACGCTTGAAAAGTATGATTTCGCTTTCTAATAAGGTTTTTAAAATACATAAAATAACAACCTTTAAGAGTTTTAATTGCTGAAATCATCTATGCATAATTGAGAATGGGAATAACAAAATAACCTCGGCCAAACAATTTGCAGTAGCCAGGCTAATAGTTTTCTTTTTCATCGCAATTAGCACAATTAGTAGCAGCAATAGACTGCTCATATATCTTTCGATTGTAGAACCCAGGTCCGCTGTTCTAAAAACCAAACAAGTTTATAATTAAATATTTATTCTATCTCAGCCTTAATCAATACTAATACTCAGCAGTCAATAATAAGGTTATCATAATCACTTCATCGTTATAAAGGCGAATATGCCAATGCAATGAATGAATAATCCATTCATTCATTCATAGGACATTTATAGATCAAAGGGGTCGGATCACTCACTTTCATGAAGAATTATCCACTTAAAGCAATAATGTTCATGATTGCGATGCTTGTCTCTCCGACCATCTTCATAATGACAAGAAGTCAACAATGGTCATATCAAATCATCCCTAATGCGAAACACTGATCACCATATGAGTTCTATAGACAACGCAAACAAGTTGTCTCCTATCAACTTGGCAAGATTGAGCCTATTTCAAGGATGTCTAGGTTGCCTTGCTGTCATCTTTGCAGGCATGCTCAATCGAATAATGATCTCAGAATTAGCTTTTCCAGCAATTCTAGTTGGAGGAGGGCTCGCATTCGAGCAATTAATGGCACCTTCAAGAGTCCTTTTTGGCAACATATCGGATAGCTGGCCAATACGAGGGAGAAAAAGAACTCCATATATCTGGCTTGGCTCAGCTGGTTTTTGTGCAATGGCCGTTCTCTCAATACCTCTTATTTTCGTTACAGAAAAAGCCTTGAGACAAGGTGACTGGCTACCAATTACAGCTTGTTCAATAGCCCTTTGCATACTCTTTTCTCTGTATGGCCTAGCAGTTTCCATGGCCACTACTCCCTATTTGGCACTTGTAATTGACCTCACTACAGAAAAAGAGCGCCCAAGAGCAATAGGTGTGATTTGGTGCATGCTCACAATAGGCATAATTGCTGGAGCAATTGCAATATCAATTACCACTAAAGGCCTAGATGGCGTGACAGAAGTAGATTTGCTTCAACCTGCACTCCAAAGATTCATGCTTTGGGTGGCAGGAATTGTATTAATAATATCCGTATTATCATGTTGGGGAATTGAGCCAAATAATTCACGTTTAAATACTAGAGGCCAAAATACTAATAAAGAAATAGGGTTAAAAGAATCATGGTCTCTAGTAACTTCAAGTCCACAAATAATTATCTTTTTTTGTTTTCTTGTTCTTTATACTCTTGGATTATTTCTGCAAGATCCAATTCTAGAAAGTTATGGGGCTGAGGTGTTCAACTTACCTATTTCAAAAACAACTCTCTTAAATGCATTTTGGGGAGGAGGTACCCTATTTGGGCTTTTACTGGGAGGGCTCTGGGTAACACCAAGTCTTGGGAAATTGCCAACTGCAAGAATAGGTTGTTGGATGATCCTTAGTTCTCTTTTACTGCTCATTATTAGTGGCCTAACTGAAAGTACAAATGCTCTTTATGGAGTGCTAGTTATATTCGGTGTCGCAGCAGGTTTAGCAACTAATAGCGCACTTTCGCTGATGTTAGACCTAACTTTGCCTGAATTAGCAGGAACTTTTGTAGGGGTTTGGGGACTTGCACAAGCGCTATCTAGAGCAATTGGCAAAATACTAGGAGGTGGATTATTAGATATAGGAAGATCTATTAGCGGTCAAGGGAACGAATTGATCGCTTTTTCATTCGTTTTCTTGCTAGAGATACTAATTATGTTTTTAGCAATATTAGTACTAGAGAAAGTAAATATTAAACGGTTTAAAGAAGACACCTCTATGAAGGTAGAAACTCTGATGATGGCAGAATTAGATGGCTGAATATAATTACAAAACTTATACAATCACCGCATATTTATTTTTAGCTGATCATTGTTATAGAATTTGATTAAATAAACTTCAAAGTTTTCTTATTTCCTCAGAGAGTTTCAAATGTCTTCGGTCCCAGTTGATGCTCTTCGTTTCGGCGCTCTAAGCATGTCTGAAGAGCCTGTTTCCTATGACAAGACTAGGATTTCAGGCAGCACGAAAGTCAGCTATATACTTCATTCAAAAGGAGGATGCATGCCAGGCCAACCAGAATTATTTACTACCAATTCAAGAAGCTCGCCTAATAATGGAGACAATATTTATGCCAATAAAATAACAAATGCTTTTAAGCATGAACGAAATATAGAGTCAAAGTCTCCAATTGGCGTTAAATATCCACAAAATAATCTTAGCAATTATACCTATGAGGAATATGTGCCTAATGATGATGAAGCTCTGAATCTGGCGATTAAAGCATCTTATAGGCAGGTGTTTGGCAACTTTGCCCCAATGGAAAGCGAAAGGCCAATAGATGCTGAAAGAAGACTAAGGAATGGAGACATCTCAATTCGCGAGTTCATAAGATTAATTGCCAAATCTACGTTTTACAAGACTCATTATTTTGAGAATGTAAATCAACAACGTTCTATAGAGCTTAGTTTCAAACATCTTTTAGGAAGACCACCAAAAAATCAAAAAGAAGTTATAAAAAGCATAGAGCTGGTCAGCAGTGAAGGATTTGAATATCACATTGACTCCCTCATAGATTCTGCAGAATATCAAGAAGTATTTGGTCAATTTATAGTCCCTTATCAACGCTTTTGGAATTCACCTTGTGGTTCTCGTACATCAAGCTTTATCAATACTGCGAAATTAACAAAAAGCTTCGCCACTAGTGATAATGCAATCCACGAGAGAAAAACTTTATCTGATGCTAAAGGTGGCGTCAGTCAATTAGTTACAAGCTTGGCAAGGGAAACACCTTATTCAATATCCATTCCTGAGCATGCAAAATACTTGCTTAAAGAGCAAGAAAAAGAGAAGACCAGGCAAAAAGAAATTCAAGAAATTGAATATAATCTAGACTAAGCACTTAACGTTCGATTCATCTAACTTCAACTTACACAACAGTATTAAATTCATGTCTGTACTTCGCCAACCATCAGATGACAAGCCTGGTGATCAATCTTCCCAAACACCCTCAGGGAAAAAAGTTCCTATGGCAATGTCAATGATGGTTGATTCGATGGTTAGAATGATTCAAGGGGCTAATAAAAATCAATCAAATCTAGAAGACGAAGAGCAAAGAGAAGAGATTAATGAGAATTGAGCAATTTGTTGCTGAGAGTGAAGGACAATGGAGGTCTATGCGTAGTGGTCATTCAATTGCTTTTAAACAATTTGAACAAATTATCAGCAAATTAACAATAACGATTCTGAGAAATGATGACCCAAAGGTTATAGAATTACTTCGCAGAACCAAGAAAGATCATGAGAGTTATATTTCACCTTTTCATATTGAATGGCAGGCTGACAATGACTGGAACGAGCAGGGTTCATCTGAAATAAATTCTGGTTCCAGTATATTAATACCAATCCCAAAAAACAATCAAAAGGGCTTACTAATAAGAAGTGTTGGTTATATAGAAGATGTACTCTCATTATCTACCTATAGCTTTCTCAATGATGGAACATTCAAGCTAAGAACCGTCTATGATAATACTGTTACTGAAGAGCGTATCTGGTTTCTTTCTAAACAAGTAAGATGTCGATCATCTGTTGTCTATACAGGTAAAGAATCAGGTATCATGCAAACATCTTTCGCCTCAGAAATAAAGGTTAAAAATCAATCCGAAGCTGATGATAATTAAGCCTTGAATAATCAAGCACTACTTTTATTTGCAAAAACTCTTGCTGGGCAATACTCCAATAAAAAGCAAGCAAATATAAATCCTAGAGACTTTGCACATATTAATATTTACTTTAGGCCATTAAGCTCATCAATTATACAAGGACCTTGGTTCTACTCTGAGCAAAGTTACGACTATGATCCTTGGTCACCTTATAAGCAAGGAATCCATAGGATATTTTCTAGAGAAGACACTTACATAGTGGAAAATTATTCTCTTAATACACCTGAAAGAGTTGCAGGTAGCGGATTCAAACCAGAGCTTCTAAAGCACATAACTTCAGATAATTTCTATAAAAGAGAGGGCTGTTCAATGCATTTTAAAGAAGTTAAGCCAGGTCACTATGCTGGGGAGGTCGAGGCCGGGAAAAGATGCCTAATCAAAAGGAATCATCAGTTAACTTACCTTATTAGCAAAGTGGAGTTCAATAAAAAAGAGTGGAGAAGTATAGATGAAGGGTTTAACACAAAAAACAATAAAAAAGTCTGGGGCTCTGACTTTGGTCCATTAATCTTTCAAAAGGTCATAGAGCTAGGAGATCAAATTAATGAGCAGTGGATATTTTCAGATCAAAATTGATTATTAAAGGGTAAAATCAGTAATCAATTCTTCTAATTCACTTGCCTTACCATTTACAAATCGATGAGTGTCTTGCTTAGCAGCTATAATATTATCTTTGTAAGAAACTATTTCTTTTCTAGGTAAAGACTGAAGTGCTAACAAGCAAGCATAACGACATGCCCAAAAAGGTGTAATAATTTCATCAAGCCATTCTGGCACGTACCTATTAGCAATTGCAGGGAATAGCTCTACAAGGGTTAATATCGCAACCGGTCTAAATTTTATAAAATTTGGCCATTGACTTCCCAGGCAAGATAAAGTAATCAACTTTATCTCTTGCATAGCATCTTGATTCCAACCAGAAATAGACCTGAAAAGAATCATCAAGAAATAAAGTCCTCCATAATCTCTCTGAAAGCGTTCTACCTGGCTAGAAATTACTGGCCAAAGATCACTTGCTTCCTGGTGTAATAAAGCTTTCAAGGATATATAGCCTACTCTGAAATCTGGACTAAATAAACCTTCAACAAGCGTTTTTAAATCGTGATCTTTTTTTTCATAATTAGGGCAGTCTAAGCAATTTGGATCACTCTTAATAAGAGAATCAATACAAGAAAATAAATACAAGCCGTTGACATTGTCTTGGTCAAATGGCCATAAAATATTTAATGCGCGCATTCTAAATGATGGGGCAACAGGAGTTTTTAAAATAAGTGGAAGTAATTTAATATCACAAAGATCAATAATGTCATTTACAGCACAATGTCGATCATTCTGATTCTGGAGAGTTAGATGATTTAAAAGTTCATCAATTTTATAGGTTTTCCCAGACATTTTTTTAATTGCCACAATAGATGCACCTTTAACACCTGGAGAAGCATTAAAAGATTTCCGCAAGAAGAACTTTATCTTTGGCAAAGAATGCACAGCACCTAAGTTGCCGAGCGCCTGAATTAGTACTCTTAAGTTTTGATTAGGGTCATCTAGCAAGTCAATCATTAAATTAATCAATCTTGCATCTTTACAGTCAAGTTCTTGCAAGGCCCAAACTGCATTTTCGACTAAGTATGGGTCACTGCTTTTAAGACAATTTCCAATGGAAGGAATTGAATTAAAAGAATTATGCCGAGCTAAAACCTCAACAGCCTTTCTTTTCGCAAGTAAAACACTATGTTCATTCGATTGAGCTTGAATTAAGTTCAAAAGAACTTTTTCAGTATCAGAGCCTGGGTATTTAAGCAAGTGAAAAACTGCTTTATAGTAATCACTAGATAAATCAAGTTTGTCAATTGGCCTAGAAAGAATATCAAATGCTTCATGCTTGGTCAGCGGTGGCAGATTATCAAAAGGTGTTTTTTTCAATTACTAACGAACTATTCAAAGTGCAAGATTCATCTAAGCATAATGTTTATATCGGCATGATTACAACACCCTGAAACTTGTTGCATTAATTGTGTTTTTCTTATCCAGTGTGCATAATTCGATCTATTAGGATTAAAGTAATTTTTTTAGTTTCCATTTATAGCGAACTATTTTTATCAGTTGCCTAAAAAAATAATAAGAATCCCTATCACAAATTCAATTCCCTAAGGACCTCGTCATCAAATGAGTATTGAGAATCTAAGCCTTGAAGAAGATGAAGCCTCTGAACTGGCTGAAGATTTGAAAAGAGAACTTAATTTGGGAGTAGTGCCAGCATCAGACAAGAAGCGTATACAGCTAATAATTGCAGGTCTTGGCGACAGCAGAGGACTTGTGAGACGTACATTTATTGAGAGCTTAGGAGTTATAGGGAAGCCCGCGCTGCCATTACTCCAAAAAGCACTAATAAAGCATCCAAATGTAACTGTGAGGAGAGCAGCCGCAAAAGCTCTCAAATTAGTAGCTGATCCAATCGCTTTACCAGACCTTCTTGAGGCGCTAATTAATGACTCCGACCCAGTCGTACAAGGCTCTTCGGTCAGCGCAATAGCAATGTTGGGAGAACCAGCAGTAACACACTTATTGAAAGTGTTGATCAATCCAAATAGTAGTGCAATGCAATGCGGACTTTCAGCATGGGGACTTTCATTAATAGGTGCAGAAGCAGCCAAGGCTCTCAGAGATGCTGCTCAATCAAAAAATGCTGTCATTAAGGCCGCAGCAATTAGCGCATTAAGACAACAAATACAAGCAGGAGATGAAAAAGCAAAAGCACTAGTTACCAATGCCTTAGATGACAAGGTCATTGAGGTGAGAATAGAAGCAACTTGCTTATTAGGGATGCTTGATGATTCAGAATGGGCGAAGTCTCTTTTAATAAATAAGCTTTCTGACATCAGTAATGATGTGAGGAAAAAAGCAGCTATATCTTTAATGAAATTAAGAGCAATAGAAGCATTAGATATAATAAAGAAAAGATATTCTATAGAAAAAGATTTAGAGGTAATCGATATTTTGAAGCTAGTGATAAATCAGTTAAGTGAGAAGAGTTAAGTTTAATTTATCACTTCAGAATCAAACGTAGGTCGACTAAGAGAATTCTCCAATGCATAAATGATGCTTTCTTCTATAAGCTTATCTATAGACTTTTTCTGCAATAAAGCTCTTAAGCAACTTGTAGCAGCAGGGTCATCTATTTCTCCTAGAGCAGTAATAGCAGCTTTCGACCTAAGAATATTCTCATCCTTCGACAGCTCAATAAGTTTAAGAATGGCTGGTTTGCCTAATTGCCTTAAAAGTGAGACGGATGAAAGTATCATTAATGGATCATCATTCTTGGCAGAACTAGCAATAACTTTCGACAAGGTTTCAGGCAATGTTTGGTAATTTTCAATTGCTGCTATTTTGACAAAAATCTTCAAGCAACTGATTCTTGTTGTTAGATCAGTGCTCGCAAAGAATATTTTTGAAATCGGTAAAATTGCTTTGTCTCCAAAACAACCTAAAGCCTTTACCGACTTTCGTCGAAGCTCTATATCTTTAATAGATAAGTTCTTGGTCAAAATCTTTATAAAATCCTCTGGCCAATATCGAATCATATTTAAACAGGCTTTATGATTAATGTTCGGATTAGGGTGAAAGAAGTCTTCGAGCAAGTCTTCCAAGGGAGGTATTTTTTCTTCTTTAAGCATGTGAATTAAGCAACCTCTAATTAGGGTCTAAATTAATCAACGAAAACAGTTTTCCTAGGATTGTATAAGTATCTCTTGTACTTCCAAAGTTCATAAAAAAACTTATCTATTCAGCCTGCTTAAGTCATGCAAGCGCATTTATCAGGTAATCAAGTAATCCTTTAAACTCAGTAGCAGCTTGAGGACTCATATCTCTTGGGATACAAACTCTTTCACGTATATGTGTAAAAGCTTCTATATAGGCCGCTGTTGGTAAGACTTGAATTCTAATTACTTCTCTCATACCTGCTATACCCCACTCATCTAAAGGGCCTGTTCCACCTGTAACTAAGCAATAGTTGATCAAACGCAAGTAATGATGAATATCTCTCGCACACTTATCTTTATTTGCTTGGTCATAAGAGCCTTTCCCATAAACTGCATCTACAGCATCAGCAGTGACTTTGTCTATTCCAGCTGCTAACTTTTCTGCCGCCTCCATTCTGGCAGCTGCGCGATCCAAAGATCCCTTAACAGCTTCTATGTCACTCATGCTAGGGAAGCGACCAGCCGAATCAGCTACGGCTAACACTGTTGTAACTGCAGATTTCATTGTGAACTTCCTTTACCGAAAAAAAGTTTGCTAAAAAACCTTTGACCCAATCATTCAACTAAGAGCGCTGATAACTCGATCAAAATAGGAGGCTGCTTCAGCAGCAATTTCCTTACACTGGGCTCCCGAACCCGAGTTAATGCCCTCAAACATTTTTCGACCCGTATTGGTTTCAGTCATGATTGCAACTGTTGCAACCTTCATGATTTCAACAGCTCGAACGGCGTTTGAGAGAGGAACACCTAAAGCAAGATAGGTCTCCTTTAACCCATTAAGACAACGATCATCAAGAATAGAAGCGTCACCTGCAAGAAGTGCATAGCTCACATATCTAAGAATAATCTCGCCATCTCTAAGACAAGCTGCCATTCGTCTTGTTGGATAACAGTTGCCTCCTGGCTGAGTCATACCAGTGTTCTCACAAACCATTCCTGCGACTGCATCTGCTGCTATGCAAGAAACATTTTGAGTAATCGCAAGAGTTGCATCTATCCGCTTGTTTGCGTCAGATACATACTTACGAAGAGCAGCGAGATCCTCTGACCCAATAGGTGCGCCTTTGGCGTCTGCGCTAACAACAGCACGGGAAAATGCGTCTAGCATTGGGAGGTAGGAACAGCCGAAAAGGGATGTGAGCAAAGTGCTTCTTACCTTTAAGGGAAAGCACCGTCTAACAACCTACTTCTTGCCTTTCCTGGTTATGTAATACATAGATTGGTCCGCAACGGTTCGTAACCGAAGCTTTAAGCGAAAGCCATAGCTTTCGAAGGTTTAGCTGAAATCTCTAAAATTTATTGAATTATGAGTAGCTACTCATAATAATGATCATTTCAATCTATTTTTTCACTGAAAAGGCAAAGTTGTATAAGCAAGGCTAGATTCGAAAGCATGTCACTCTAGAGGGAATAACTAGATCAATGCCTGATCCAAGCCTCAAAGAGCTTAACCAATCAATCGAATTGCTTTCCAGCTATCATGACCGGTTACAAAAAGAAGTAATATCTGTTTCAAAGAAATTACAAATGCCAGAAGCAAAAATAAAGTCTAGTTTAGAAAATAATTCTGAACTAACTGAGTTAAAGATTACACTTCAGAGATTAACCTCACATAGAGACAAGCAAATCAAAGAAATAGAGAAATAACTGATAGCAATAATGTTTACTGCTTATCTCTCTAAAGAAAACTTAATAGCTAAAATAGTATGAATCAACATGATTCCGCATTTCTTCAAGGCCTCAATGATGCACAACGTCTTGCGGTTAATCATCATACTGGACCTTTATTAGTTGTCGCAGGAGCAGGCAGTGGAAAAACTCGTGCGCTAACACACCGAATAGCACATTTAATAGCCAATCATGGGGCAGATCCTTCGGAGATTCTTGCTGTAACTTTTACCAATAAAGCTGCTAGAGAAATGAAAGAGCGCCTGGAATTGCTTCTGGCAAAACGAATGGCTGATAATCAATATGGACAACCATGGGAAACACTGCCTTCAGTCGAGCAAAGGCAGCTGCGTAACAAAATATATATGGAAATAACAAAACAGCTATGGATAGGAACTTTTCATGCACTATTTGCACGTTTGCTTCGCTTTGATATAGATAAGTACATAGATCCTGAAGGGCTTACATGGACAAGGCATTTCTCCATATATGACGAATCTGATGCTAAAAATTTAATCAAAGAAATTATTACACAGGAGATGCAATTAGATCCTAAGCGTTTTGAGCCTAAAAAAATCAGATGGGCTATAAGCAAGGCAAAAAATGAAGGGTTTTCACCTAATAATTTAGACGATTTTGCTGAAGGTCAATTCGCCAAGCTGACTGCGCAAGCATATAAACTTTATCGGAATGCTTTAGCCGCCAACAATGCCTTAGATTTTGATGATCTTCTACTTTTACCTGTACAGTTACTTAGACAAAATCAAGAAGTTAGAACTTATTGGCATAAGCGTTTTAAACATCTCCTGGTTGATGAGTATCAAGATACAAACCGCATCCAGTATGAACTAATTAAACTTATTGTGGCAGATGGAAGTCAACCATCTTCCTTTAAAGATTGGGGCGAACGATCAATATTTGTAGTAGGTGATGCTGATCAAAGCATTTATAGCTTTAGAGCTGCAGACTTTAGAATCTTAATGGGTTTCCAAGAAGACTTTGGAGACAAGTCTCCTGATCAAAGCACCTCCACAATGGTAAAGCTTGAGGAAAACTATCGGTCGACATCGAATATTCTTGAAGCTGCTAACCAGTTAATTGCTAACAATTCTGAACGTATAGACAAAGTATTAAAAGCAACAAGAGATGAAGGAGATTTAATACATCTCACTAAATGTGATGATGAGATTGCGGAAGCAGAAGCAGTCGTCCATCGACTCAGAAGAATAGAGGCATCAAGTAGCAATTTAAGTTGGAAAGATATTGCTATTCTGTATAGAACGAATGCACAGTCAAGAGCTATTGAAGAATCCTTAGTTCGCTGGGGAGTGCCTTATGTAGTAGTAGGGGGCCTGCGTTTTTACGACCGAAGAGAAGTCAAAGATATTTTGGCCTATTTGCGTCTATTAATCAATCCAGCAGATAGTGTGAGTCTTCTTCGCGTAATGAATGTTCCCAAAAGAGGGGTAGGAAAAACAACCGTACAGCGGTTAACAGATGCTGCTAATCAATTAGGTATTCCTCTTTGGGATGTAGTTAATGATGCTGAAGCAGTAAGAACACTTGGAGGAAGATCTGCTAAAGGACTTTTAGAATTTAGTGAGCTTATAGAGTTTCTAAATAATCATTTATCAAATTCCCCCATATCAGAATTAATCCAATTAGTGATGGAAAAAAGTGGATATGTACGTGAACTTATTAATTCTGGAACTGATGAAGGAGAAGAGCGACGTCGCAATCTTCAAGAATTAGTGAATGCAGCATTGCAATACCAAGAAGAGAATGAAGCTGCTGATTTAGAAGGATTTCTCGCATCAGCAGCATTGGCCAGCGATGCTGACAGTAAGGACACCGAAATAGACCGAGTAACACTGATGACCCTCCACAGCAGTAAAGGCTTGGAGTTTCCAGTTGTTTTTCTTGTTGGGATGGAGCAAGGGTTATTTCCTAGCTATAGGTCACTAGATGATCCCGCTTCACTAGAAGAAGAAAGACGGCTTTGTTATGTAGGGCTGACTAGAGCAAAAGAAAGACTTTTCTTATCACATGCCACAGAACGTAGAGTTTGGGGTGGGATACGTGAGCCAGCATTACCTTCAATATTTCTCTCAGAAATCCCTAAAGAACTTTTAAAAGGGGATATCCCTCTGAGTGGAGGTACGGCATTAAGAAGAGAAAGAAATCTTGAGCGACAAACTAGGGTTGATCGTCAATATCCTCAGCAGAGCAGAAATGAAGAGTCCTCAATTCTCCCGAAAAATGCTGTCAGAAAAAGATATTCAGGCCCAGCACCAGGCAAAAGTTGGTCAATTGGAGATCAAGTTATCCACAAAAATTTTGGGAAGGGTGAGATAACACATATTTTTGGTAGTGGAGAAAAGATATCTATCGCGGTTAAGTTCAATAATATGGGGCCAAAGATTCTTGATCCTCGCCTTGCTCCAATTGAACTTTTCAAATGAACTAACAAAAGCTGTCCAAGCTTAAGCGTTTAAAACATTTCTTCAGACTGACCACCCTCGATAG
>MDTE01162145.1_pt1 | contig 12339 bp, 5 predicted proteins | sample 811231 | NCBI WGS metagenome assembly MDTE01 (sample SAMN05326651, study PRJNA326480) | marine metagenome | isolation source: seawater | place: Indian Ocean: Red Sea | collected 2010
CAGCGTCACGCCGAAAATAGTTAGCAGTGTGAGCGTCGCAATGATGGCCACAATGATTTGATTCATGACCTTCTCGATGGCACTCACTTTAAAAGGTGCATCACGAGAGTTCATAACCGTCTTTGTCTCCTTGCCCGTGTACACAGTGACGCCCACCGCCCACTTGGTATTTTTTAGAGTAGAGCCACGTAGAAGCAGCGAATAGGTGCTAATGGAGATGTCATTACCAGACAAGCGCATGAGCCCCTTGAAAGCATGAATATTGCTATTGGGTGCCTCGCAATACACGCCAAAGTCAGCAGTACACAAGTGCTTTGCCTCTGTCCAGACCGATCCCATAGGATTACTTCTCACCGACTCCTTCACCTTGACATTGATCTCGCCGTCGATATTCGACGTTTCTACGTAAGCACACGACCCTATCTCCGATGAAGCTAATAGAACGACATCTGCAGGTATCTGCTCGTCCTTCTCCAAGTACAGAAGGTTCCCCACCTGGACTTGCCCCCAACGCAAGTTTTCAATGATCGTGGCCCCTGTGTCGTCCTTCATGTATGAATCCATCTCAGCCTGGTTACCAAGACTCTTGCCTTCCTCTGTGAAGCGTACAATCCTCTTGCACTTCAAATTATTCATCCTCTTATCAGCTACTTGCCTACCAGCATCCTCATAAGCACTTTTCATCATCGACACGCCCACCACTGCTACAAGTGTATAGAACGTGCTCCATGGCGTACTGGGCGAGTCAAATAGCGACGAATACGTGCCCAAGTACATAAGAATGCACAATATTAGAAAGAATGCATTCGCTGCGCGGTTGAATTGCTCCAGCAAAGCCAAGGGGATGAAAGAGTACCAAGTATACTTTGCCGTCACCACCGTGTTATCACAGAACAGATCGTTGACACCATTACCAGTAGGAGTAATTTCCCGCAAATCAGCCGACTTCAGCACATCTGTGTACGGCGCAGTGCCATACGATGTGATGCTCCGATCATCGTCCTCTTTGGGGTCTTCCCCACCTCTCATACTGCGTACAAGACGGTCTCAGAAGATGGGCGTTCCTCCAGGACGTATTTTATTCCACGCCGGTATCGTCTCCTCCTTACCGAGGTCTCACAGAGCTTAGATGCCTCGTTTTCGGTCCCCTTTTACGGATTTGGATTTTTCGTTGATCAATTTGGAAAACGGAAGATTGTGTTGATTGTGCCTCTAGAAGGGCGGTATTCGTGGATTCTTGGCATTGGGTGCTACGTTGACTATCTGAAGTTCCAGTAGAAGCCATGATCGGAGGTGTAACGCGGGGATTGCGCAACGCATCAGGGTCTTGGCGTGGTCGATCGATCGGCGTTCGAGGCTTTGCTCTGGACAGTTCGCGACAGCTGAAGCCCGACCAGCCCGAAGGGACCACTCTCAGCAGCATCTTTGATAGGACTTCTGAGATTTTCTTCATGACGGAGATCTTCAAGGCATTGTGGCTCACGGCGGAGATAGCAATGAAGCCCAAGGTGACAATCAACTACCCTTTCGAAAAGGGGCCTCTTAGCACTCGTTTCCGAGGCGAGCATTTGCTACGTAGATATCCTAGCGGGGAAGAGAGATGCATTGCTTGCAAATTGTGTGAGGCCATCTGCCCGGCGCAAGCCATTACTATCGAGGCCGAGGCGCGCGAGGATGGAAGCAGACGGACTACGAGATATGATATTGATATGACCAAGTGCATCTATTGCGGTTTCTGCCAGGAGGCGTGCCCTGTGGATGCTATTGTCGAGGGTCCAAACTTGGAATTTTCTACGGAAACGCATGAGGAGCTCTTATACGATAAGGAGAAGCTCCTTGCGAACGGCGATCGTTGGGAGGTCGCTGTCGCGAGAAACCTTCAGGCTAACCACCTGTACAGGTAAATCACACTTTCTTTTTTTGATTTGAATTGTGAGGCTCAATATTTATCGTTCACACTTTGATATAAAAGGCACACATTGCATCAAGTTTTACATCTTCCCGAACTTTTTGAGGACCGGGCCTCCCGAGACGTCCAACCAGTCCCCTTCGCGCGAGCGGGGCTGCCACAGAACACTTGGTGTCTCCTCCTCCTTCTGTTGCTGCTCAAGCTTCTCGAGCAACTTGGTTTGGGGCGTCTCGGAGAAGAGCAGAGCCCAGTCTACCTTCGTCTCTACCTCGCTCTCGCCCTCCGCCTCCTTCTTCGCAGCAGGTGTAGCACGTGCATCCACTCTCGGAGCTGGAACCGGGGCCGGAGTGGTGGCAGTGCCCACCCAGACCGCCTCGCGTTTTACTGACGAAACCTGAGCTCCCTGTGAATCCGTGGGCTCGTGTGTCTTCGTCACGGCGTCCTGGAGCTGCATGACGCGAATGGCCTCGAGCACAGAAACAAGGTTGTCGTAGAGGAAGATACCTGTGCCACGCTGCAGCGCGAGGTACGCCTTGAGTGCACGCACGAGAAGCCACCACGTGCCGCCGGGCAGGGCAGCTCTTATGGACGCACTTTCTGCCAGCGCCTCGGGTGAAGTCACGGCCTGAACCGCTGTCTCTGCAAAGTCTGCCTGGTCAGACTGGCTGTGGTCGTGGCTTGGGCGACTGGGACAGCCCAGAGTAAAGAGCAGCAGCGAAGCGTGCGCCGAGAGTATCAGGTCAGACACGGGAATCGGGCCCTCTCCCCCTTCTGTTGGAGGAACACCGGTTGCGTCAGTGGCAGTAGAGCTCTCCACCATGTCTGCGGCGAATGAGCGACTTGCACCAAAGAGCACGGAGATGACCAAGAGGGGCAGGCTGCGCTGCGCCTTTCCCTCGCTCTTGCACTCGCGTTTGGTCGAAGTGAGTGCCTGAACAAGGGAATCTTCGATGGCGACGGCGGTAAATTCTCTTCTGGTTTGCTGGCTTGCGCTCTCGACCAGGTTGGTCAGTAGAGCAAGGATATGCAGCATCGAGCCGTAGATGACGCGCTGGATGGGGGTCTCCTGCATGGCGGAGAGAGGTCGGTCAGGCAAGGAGGGTGACAGGACACCCTTGTCTGCCAGAGCCGCCCTCTGCTCCGCGAAGAAGGACAGCAAGTCAATCAAAAAGACATCGATACCAGCGTTCAGCACAGAGTCCATCGCGGTGCCTTGACTGTCATGCGAGAAGTTCACGAGGCACTTCAGGCACATGGAGAAGGTGTCCGCGGCCTCGACCTTGGCGCCGCAGTTTAGCTCAGACATGAAGAGCGCGTTAGCCCGAGGGGGGCTGTCATTGCAACTGCTATTGCTGCTATTATTGCTGCAACTACTGCCACTAGTGGCGTCCTTGACCGATTGTTTCACTACCGGCCCTAGCTGGAAGAGCAGCTTAGTCAGCTCCTCCTGCATGTGCAGCATTCCTGCCGGACACTCGGCGCGAAACTGCCCGGAGAGCAAGTGCTTGGTGTCGTAGTTGCGAAAGCAGAAAGCTTCCATCACACTGAGAATCTGCCAGATGGTGGCGTTTCTGTCGACACAGGAAGGAGGGCTTTCTTGAGTGTTGGTGCTCCGCAGAGCGCGTACCAGCTGCGAGGCGTACAGTTGAATGAGAGGGAGCGCCGTAATGTCCCCCTCTTCCTCTCCTTCTCCCTCTCCCTCTCTCTCTCCCTCTCCCTCTCCCTCTCCCACCTTCTCCTTGCTCTTCAATGTCCCCGGCGTCGAGAGCACGTACTGGCAGCGGGCGAGAGACTGGTCTGCGGTAGCCCCACTCTTTCGGCTGTCGCCTCGGGGGAGGCCAGCGCTGCTTCTTATAGAGGCGCATGCCTGAGCTTTGGCCATTAGAAAGCTGCTAACACAAGTGAGGGCCAGCACTCTTCCTAATTCCTCCTGTGTTGGGCGGGCGCCTTGCTCCACCAGCACCGTCGAAAAGAGCAGCGGCCAGTTGCCTATGATGGTCTTAACCAGGTCGCTGGGCAAGTCACCCTCTGCGGCCCCTCCCCCAGTAGAGTTTGATATAGCGTTGCTCGCCGTAGAGCTTAGCTTGCGCTTCATCTTGCGCTTGCTGTGCAGTCCCGACGGCCCCCCACCGCCAGTACCACGGCTACCGCTCCTGCTAATGCTACTGCTCGCCTCGACTTGCAAGGCTTGGCGGCACTTGCTGCGCAAGTCCTCCTTCTCATCCAGGGAGCATATGACAAGAGCCTGAAAGGAAGACGAAGACAGGTCCACACCCGACGAGACGTGGCCATTGTCGCTTTCAATTAGGATCAGTGACAAAGCGATGAGGATCAGCTCCACGAATTGATCTTGCTCGGTTAGAAGAAGGCCAGGTAAGCGAGCCAGCGATCGAAACACTCCACTTGAGCGGAGGAAGGACACGTTGGTTGCATTCTCTTTGCAGATGACAAAGAGATTCCACGCGGATTGTCTCCGAAGAGTGACTGGAGCTCTCTCTGAGAACAGGCCATCCAAGTTGAATTGAAGCGAATCAATAAGCACTTTCCCTGCACCTTTCTCTGCAAGCTCGTAGCTGCTGCTCGTGTGACTCAGAACGATGTCATCAGCAATGCTCGGAGCCTTAACCTCTCTCTCTGCCTTTCCAAGTCCCCTCGGTCGCTTTGAGATGATATCCACGTGCTTACTGGGCGTACGCTTTGCAGCAGCAGAACTGATTGTAAGTGTACTAGAGAAAGTCACCCTTCTCATTGCACTACCACTGCTACTCGTCATCTGCTGTGAAGAAGTCAAAATTGGACTCAACGCTGTCGTCTGAATCCGAGGGCCTCTCTCCTCCGTGTCACTTCCGTACTCCATATCACCACTTCTTCTCGGCTTCATCGTACCCACCACTCTAAAAGCTCTCTCTGGCGGCGATAGAACCAAACCAAAGACCCTCATTTACTTTGGTCCCGAAAACTTACTTATAGCGATGAGCACGTGGCCCTAGAGATGATGATACCTTGAGAGGCGACTAACAGCTAACTGAGAGAACGGGAATATGGCGGAAGAAAAGTCAAAGAAGAAGAAGGAGGGTCGGCAGGACGACCTCGAGCCCGTTCCATCTGCCGGCTCTGGAGCGACAGATGGAGCTGAGGAGGAGGACGAGGATGATGGTCCTACGCCCACATGGCACAAGTACTTTGGACCGCTTGCCGTGATTCTGAAATGGAAATGGAGAAAGAAGAAGAAGAAGAAGAAGGGGAAGGACTGGAAGGAGCTGCGTGAGGCAAGAGTCGCGGCGGAGATGGCGGCAGCTGCAGAGGATGAGCGCTTGAAGCAGGAGAAGAAGGAGGCTGAACAATTGGAAGAAGAAGAGAAGAGGAAGAAGAAGCAGGAGGAAGAAGAGGCCGAAGCAGCCAAGGATGGGGGCGGTGGTGGGCGTCGACGGGAAGTAGACGATGAGGATGGTGAGGAAGGCAGTGAAGCGAATATCCTATTGAATGCGGTCGTGAGAGGCTTTATTGCTAGAAGGCGGCATGAAAAGAGGTTTGCAGCCGCTATTCACGCCAACGTCACCTTTTATGGAGACACCAAACGGGCCGAGGTCGAAAAGAGGGTGGCTTTGAGCAAGCGTCGAGCGGGTATGATGGCCGCGAATAGCTTCTTCAAGCAGTATGTGGTGGATCTCATTGGTACAAGTGCTTTGTATATCGTCCAGTGTGCCGCCGCGACGACGATACAAAAGAATTGGCGTGGTGCTATGTGTCGGTATTGGCTGAACTACAAGCCTCCGCCTCCTCGGCCCAAAAAGCCCCCTCCAACTCGCTTCACACCGCAAATGCTACGACGTGTCTGGGCTCGAAAGGAATTCACGCCCACTGGTGGATGGCCAGGCCGTGCTTCAGGGGTGGTATTATACGACTTCCGTGAATACCAGGATCGGCCACCCAAAGGAAGCAACTTCGGGATCAAGACGCCCAAGGTGCATAGCAACGTGGCCAACCAAGAGGAAATGGACATTCTGGCAGACAACCAGTACGCTTGGGTTGGTCTCCCAGTGCAGGTGGAACCTGAAGTAGTGCATGCACGTAATGCGATTCGCAGCAAGGAGAACCTTATGCTTCTGGAGGGCGCCTCGCCTTACGTCGGCCCGCAGTTCGTGGCGCCCGTGCTGCCACCTCCCAAGGCGCAGAGAGGAGTCAAAGCCATCAAAGGGCTTGGCTGGCGCAAGGACATGGAGGATAACCGCGAAGTGGTGCAGGGGGATGGCAAGCGGGCCTACCGTATCATCGACCCTTACTCCAGCGCCGCCCTCGCTGCTGATCTGGCCACTGTCGTGTGTGCCGCTGATTTCTCCGGAGGAGGTGGTGGTGGTGGTGGTGGTGGTGGTGGTGGCGGTAGCGTGGCAGGGTCTATCAGATCGAAAGCTGTTCTTGGCAGCTCGTTGGAGGAGCAGTCAATCGGTTCCTTGATCACCCTAGAGTCCTTCGGGGGAGCTGATCGCCCAAGCCCCAACAAGAACGCTCTCGGAGTGGGGATAGGTGTGTGGAATGGCAGCGTGGGCGACCACAGCGCTGTGCCCGGTGTGAATGATCTCGACACGAAGCGCTTCTCTGACTGTACATCCACTGCTACCAATGCAGATGTCGTGCAGCTGGTGACGCCTACTCGAGGGTACGTCAAACCTCTGAGCGAGCACCGTAGGCTTGCTCTTGCACAGGCAGGGCTCTTGCCTGAGCAGTTGGAAGAGACGTATGAACTGCAGCAGCGGCGAACCCTCATTGATCACAGCAAGACTACCATCTACGAACAGCACGCCAAGGACAAGAAATTGGACAAGATCCGCATGCGAGAGCAGTTCAAGCGGGCCCGTCTGGGCAAGGTGAAGACGCACACCGACCAGAAGTTCATGGATAACGCCCATTTCTGGAAGAAGAGTGCCAGCTACCGCCTCATGGAAGGGGCAGGCAAGCTTGCGTCAGAGATGCGCGATGCGGAGAGCGAGGTGTTCGACGACGACCCCTGGAGCCGCTCCACCTACACTCCCAAGAAGGAGTTCAATTCCAAGGTGGTGGTGTGGAAGAAGAAGCCAGCTGAGTACTACCGGTACAAGTACTCTTGGCTGCCGCAGCCCATGCTCAGGAACAGCGTACTCAGCATCTATCCCGACAAGCACAAGGATGACTACAAGGACGACATGGCGGAGCTGGCCGGGGAGAGTATCGCCAGCAGTTCGCAGTCCCGTGCCTCGGGGAAGACTATGAGCAAGAGCCCAGACAAGAACGGCAAGGAAAGGGGAAATAGAAAGGGAAATGACAAGGGTGGCAGCAAGAATAAAAGCAGGAAGAACATCAAGAGGAGAGGGGCCCAGATCGCGCCCAAGGGGGCCGTGCAACACCCCTACCCGATGCATTAGCCCCCGTGTAAGTTGTCGTTGTTTGACACGCAGATTTTATACAAAGTGTGTAAAGTGGTTCAAATTTGTTCTCTTTTCCTCTTCATATTACTAGAGCTGCCTACCGTGGTGCCGCCGAAGGGGTCGTCTGCTTTGAAGCTGTCATGGGGCACGATTGGGAGAGGGGCTAGGTCGAAACCTGCGCGACGAAGGTCGTCAGGGCGTGCCGGTCGCAGCTCGAATGGGTTCCAAGCCTCTTCTAGATTCTCCTCCTTTTGCTCTTGCTCTTGCTCTTGCTCTTGCTTCATAGGCGCTGAATCCTTCGTATCGCCGCTTACGTTCTCCGTCTCCGCTGTATCCTTCGTCTGCGTCTCCTCCTTGGACTCCATGGCCATCTCCTGCTGCTCCCCTGGTGGTAGGGCTGCCAGCAGGAAGTCGGCAGAAATCTTGTGCACGGCAATGATTTGCTCTCTGATGGCACATGTCTCTTTTTCAGTGGGGGCACGCTCGTCGTCGAGGTCGCCTGTGGTGGCACTGTAGAACTCAGGGCCGGGATGGTACTGGTAGTAATTGTCCACAATAGTCTTCATGGGCGTCCAAAAGTTGGCCACCTTGCGGGTGCTATAGCTGTGTAGGCCCTGGAGGTTGTTGCTGCTATACATCGATCCACGCATGCTGGATCTGCTGAAGGAGGCTCCGTCAGGTCCGCCCGTGATGATGGAATGCGTCATCTTGAGGTTCTCTTTGCTCTTGTCCAGCGTGCGGATGTAGGTATTGGTTTGCTCAGCAGTCCACTGGGCGTCAATGTGCTTCTTGATGATCTCACGCACCTTCACTTTGGCCTCGTCCATGGACTGGCCACACTTGCTGTAGACCTCAAGCAAGACATCCTCATGCACGATGGCCTGCACTCGTCGCAGTGGCACCGTACACACTCTGCGTGTGTCCACAGCGAGGCGTAGGGTGATGTCAGAGGTGGCAGAGGCAGTGATTTCACTCATGACCATGCCTATGACTGGCACGATGTCGACATCGTTCATTGACATCGTCCCGTCGCCTTGAGCGCCGTCCTGCGGATTAGGGGGATGGATCTTCACGATCAACCCCGGCATGTACTGGGCAAGGTGCAGGGTCACGAGCTCCTGAGACGTAAGATTGACCTTGGCCAAGGGGTCCCACACTCGTCCTACTCCTCGCTCGTCAGAGGCCTTGGGCGACTTCCCCAACGCGGGAATCTTGTCCGCTTGCACTTGGTACGAGGGGCCCACCACGGGGGTCTTCCTGGTCTTGAACATCGTCTCTAGACTAGAGGTCTCACTGCGCTGTGACGACGACTCCTGAAGCTGTCCAGAGGGTGTCAGCAGGATCGACATGCGGGCTGCAGGCGTTGCCTGGCCGCCGTCACGTGGACTACCACCAGCAGTGCTGCGGGGACTATGGGAAGCCGACGAGGCCACCAGCGTCCCCTGCGATGAGGAACGTACCAGGCTCAGTGCATCAGCCTTCTCACCGTCTTCGTCGGTCGACTTTTGCTCTTCGTCAGATCTCTGTTCCTGATCTTGTTCTTGCTCGTGGTCCTTGTCTGCCGAGAGGTCGATGATGTCGGCACTGCTGCTGGCCTCCTTTTTCGCAGGGTCAGGCGTGCTGCCTCGCTTGGACGACTCGTCGTCTGCCAGCAGCTTCTCCTGCTTCTCATTCTCCTTCTTCGCAAAGGTCTTTAGTCGCTGCAGAACGAATCTATCTCTCACCTTCTTTCTCTTCCATAGCTCAACGCCGTCCTTGGCGGCGCCCTTCTTGCCCGATGCGGTGTGCTGCATAATGTCAGGGTCGTCACAGAAGCGAAAGGTGTAGCCTTTACCCACCTCGTCCTGCTTATACGCAAATGCAATATCATAAATCTCTTGATGTCCGAATGTCATGACCCGAATGGCATGCTGGATGCACTTGAATGAGCACAGGGGTCGCGACTCGGCAAGCTCCTCTTTCGCTTGCGTCTGCTGTCGCACCTCCACATCAGGGTAGTACAAAGACCCAACAAAGTCAGATCCCACTGCCTGGTCTTCCTTGTAACACCACACCAGGTTGCACCCTGTCACTACGCTATCGTCCTTCTCATCTCGCCATCGTTGGTAGGAATCCGCCGAGTTCAAGATAAGTTTTGCACCGAATTCAAGATCTTTTGCTGCTGCTCCAGCAGAGGTCCAACGCCGTAGTACGGTGATGTCCTTGGTACCAGTTTTTAGCTCCTTGACGCTTATAGCCTCGATGTGTCGCGAGAATAGCTCCTTATTCGTGGATGTGAGGTTCACTTGTTCAGGCGCTACCCACTCCCGTTTTCCTTCTTTCGGGAAACTCGACTTATCGTGAAGGTCATGTCCACCCGGCAGACTTACTTGGTACAACTCTTTGCTCACGTACTCATCTGTATTTCTTGAATCCTCCTTCTGACACGTATCACAAACAAACGCCATAGATCCCACGGGCAGCATGCCCGCGCACCATCTGGCAGCATCAACATCCGGCTGTCCCTTGTGATGGCGATTCATGAACTTCTCAATCCTACGGCTGTGAACATCATATAGTGCAGATGTGGGCTGTGAGACCTCACAGTCTCGCAGCCTCTTCGCAATATGTGCAGGCACACAAGACGGGCAATAAGATGTCGGGCATTTCGTACAAACAATGCTGATTTGATCGACATATTGAGCATTATTTGTGCCGCACTCTTTGCAAAAATGCCATGGACACTGGAAAAACTCGCTATCCGCAAAGTCTATACCACCCAGACACACTGAGTGATATGCTTTGGGACAGCACTCGCATTCCACAAGCGAACCTCGTAGGCCGCATGCAAAGCAAAAATCCTCGCCAGCGTGTGACTTCTGAATGTGCTTACGGAGGTGAAGGCAGGCACCTCCCTCTGCCATCCTTTCGACACAACTCAGCTCTAAATACACGGCCAAAAAAAATGCTGAGAAATAATATTCGAGCTTTGAAGCCTTGTTCAGAGCTATGGGCGACAGTGTGCTTGTGCAGAGTGCTCAACTGCATAGCTCGAGGCCGCAGATTGCAATTTTAGATTTTGGGTCTCAGTACTCTCACTTGATTGCGAGGCGTGTGAGGCAATTGAATGTCTTTTGTGAGTTGTACAGCTGTCTGGTCTCGGCAGAAGCGTTGCGGTCTAACAATATCGTTGGAGTGATCTTGAGTGGAGGCCCCAATAGCGTGTATGACGAAGCTTCGCCACATGTGGCCCCAGAGGTCTGGACTTTCATCCAAGAAAAGAAGCTTCCCGTGATGGGCATATGTTATGGCATGCAGGAGTTGGCGCATACCTTTGGTGGTGAAGTGGCTTCATCAAATGAACGTGAATACGGCCGTGCAGAAATCACCAAGGTCGGTGATGACCCTTTGATGGAAGGAGTCGACCATTCCCAAATGTGGATGTCGCACGGGGACAAGGTCACCAAGATGCCCAAAGGCTTTACAAAGATTGCTATTACTTCAAATTCAGAGCATGCTGCAATTGCTAATGCAGAGAGGCGTATGTATGGTCTGCAGTTCCATCCAGAGGTAACGCACTCCATTAATGGCATTGTCTTGCTCAAGAACTTCGTCGTTGGAGTGTGCCAAGCACCCACAGATTGGAATATGCACGATATCGCCACAACTTTCATCAAAGAAGTACAAGACAAGGTGGGGCCTTATGATCACGTGATTGGTGCTGTATCTGGGGGAGTAGATAGCAGTGTGGCGGCCACTCTATTGCACAGGGCCATCGGGGAGCGCTTCCACGCCGTCATGGTAGACAATGGCACTCTCCGCAAGAATGAGGCCAAGACAGTGTCGGAGAGGCTCAAAGACAAGTTAGGCATTAATTTGACCGTTATTGACGCCTCGGACATCTTCCTGGGCGAGCTGGATGGCGTGTCGGACCCTGAGAAGAAGCGGAAGACCATCGGCCGCCTGTTCATCGAGACCTTCCAGAAGCAGGCCAAGGTGGTCGAGCAGGAGACGGGTGGCAGCGTCAAATTCTTGTTACAGGGCACACTATACCCTGATGTGATCGAGTCCATCTCGTACAAGGGCCCCAGTGCCACTATCAAGACCCATCACAATGTGGGCGGTCTGCCTGCGAGCATGAATCTTGGCTTAATCGAGCCGTTGCGCGAGCTCTTCAAGGACGAAGTACGCGAGCTTGGCATAGGCCTAGGTATAGACAAGGAGTTAGTCTGGCGACACCCTTTCCCCGGACCTGGCCTAGCTATCCGCATTCTTGGCGAGATCACCAAAGAGAGACTGGAGCTGCTGCGGGAAGCCGACGATATCATGATTCAGGAGCTACGTGCCGCAAATGTGTACAACGAGATCGCACAGGCCTTTGTGGTCCTGCTGCCAGTCAAGTCTGTTGGCGTCATGGGCGACCAGCGTACCTACGAGCAAGCTGTGGCCATGCGGTGCGTTACCAGCGCCGACTTCATGACGGCCGACTGGTACCACATGGACTACGAACTGCTGGGGAAGATCGCCAACCGCATCATCAACGAGATCAAGGGGATCAACCGCGTGTGTTATGACATCAGCTCTAAGCCTCCAGCCACAATTGAGTGGGAGTAAACGCATCAATCGATCGTTTTAGTGTGTGGTTTTTTGTGTGGTTTGATTTGTTCTTGGCATCAATAAAAAGAGACTTTTCGTCAGTTCACATCTATTGCATGGCTAGCTCGCTCTATCAACTCTATTAGCTCTATCATGGCATGGCGAATCATCACATGGGACAAAGCTCGCGACTTCCTCCGCTGCTCGAGCCTCGCGCAGACAGCTAGACGGTGCACCTTGCGAGTGAGAGAGCGCCCCCCCTCGACAAGATGTGTCTGCCAGGAGGGCCGTGTCTGGACAGGAGGGCTATACTTGACATGCAAAGTGGAAGGGAGGATGGAGATGACGGCGGCCTTGTGGATCTTCATCGTCTCCACGGAGGGCTGAGGGCGCTCTATGGACAGATGAGTGTCTCCCTGGGAGGGTGACAAAGCGGCGAGCGCGAGCAGAGCA
>MDTE01171566.1_pt1 | contig 12339 bp, 12 predicted proteins | sample 811231 | NCBI WGS metagenome assembly MDTE01 (sample SAMN05326651, study PRJNA326480) | marine metagenome | isolation source: seawater | place: Indian Ocean: Red Sea | collected 2010
GTTTATGAAACAGACTCTACGTATGATGTAGGAACAGTTGTTATATTTGGTGGAGAAAAAGAAATGACACAATCAACGATATCAAATGATACAAGAGTGGCAGGCGTAATAAGTGAAAATCCTGCTTACTTAATGAACGGTGATTCAGATGGTCAAGCAGTTGCACTTGTAGGAAAAGTTAAATGTAAAGTGCATGGAATGGTATCAAAAGGCGATCTATTAACAACATCAGGAGAAAAACCGGGTTATGCCAAGAAAGCAATTACTCCTGTATTAGGTTCTATTGTAGGAAAAGCAATGGAAAATAAAGACACAGCAGAAGAAAGTGTCATTTTAATAAGTGTAGGAAGGTTATAAATACTGGTAATATATGGCTTATACAATTAACAGAACAGACGGAACAGTAGTTGCTACCATAACAGATGGTACACTTAATAATTCAACGAGTTTAACACTATTTGGTAAAAGTTATTCAGGGTTTGGAGAAGCACTTAACGAAAACCTTGTAAAACTATTAGAGAATTCATCATCATCTTCGGCTCCGGTAGCACCGTTGCCTGGAGAATTATGGTTTGATACAGCATCAAAATCTATTAAAGTATATGACGGAACAGGTTTCAAACCAACAGGAGGTGCGAGAGCACAAGGAACACAACCAACAAGTTCATCTGCTGGTGACTTATGGCTAGACACAGATGACAATCAAGTTTATGCTTACACAGGTTCGGCGTGGAAACTAGTTGGTCCAGTATATTCAGACTCACAACAACTTTCGGGTTGGAAAGTTGAGGACATTGGATACTCGGGTGGATCACATACAGTTTCATCTATGTACGCAAACAACGTTAGAGTTGCGATACTTTCAAGAAATACTTTTACGCCTAATAATACATCTGAAACATCAAATGGATTTGCACAAATCAATGCAGGTATAACTTTAAATTCTACCTTGAGTGCTCAACTTACAGGTAATACAAGTTCTGCATCAGCATTAGATGTATCAAGCACTTCGAACACTTCGGCAAATATAATTGCTGGAGGTAATTTTTTAAGAGCAGACGCATCTGACATAACAACGGGTTCATTACAAATCAATAATGACTCTGGTGTCATTGTCGGACCAACACCTTCAAGTGATAGTATTGAAATTTATAGATCGTCAGGTCATGCTATTATCGAAAACAAAGCACAAGATAAAGATTTATCAATTAAAATTAATGATGGTTCTACTGTAAAAACTCCAATAGCAATCACAGGAACGACAGGTAATATTGAGTTGACTGGTGATGTTACAATTACAGGAAATTTAAACATTACAGGTGAATACAATTCGTCAAGTTCAAGTGTTGTAACAGTTGATGATGCTTTTGTAAAAGTTAACACAGGTAACTCAGAAGCAGATGCAGGTATCATTGCAGAAACTGGTGATACTGATGACGCAAGATTGTTTTATGATGTGTCTGAAAATCATTGGACAGCAGGAGAAAATCAATCTTATTCACAAATAATTAGATTGGCAGATGCAGTTGAAGATGGTAATGCCAACAAAGGCAAAGTTTTAAAAACAACAGCGGGCGGAAACGTAAAAGTCACTTCGGCTACTTTAGGTGCTGTAGGTTCAATATCTTCAACAGATACCTCGAATGCTAATGTACCAACAATAGGAGCAGTTGCAACATTTGGTAACTTATGGGGCGGTTCCGCAAAAACAGTTTCGACGGCCGCACCTACATCTGGTGATGGCAACAACGGAGACTTCTGGTTTGTAAGGGAGGCTTAATATCCCATGGCAACCATAGTCAAAGAATTCAATTACACAGGAACACTACAGATAGGCAAATTACCGGCCGGTGTGTCTTCTATGGATATCTATCTTTGGGGAGGCGCAGGAGGATCAGGAGGGTCGGACTATTCAGGTGATGGCTCGGACGGAGCGGCGGGTCATTACATAGAGGCAAAAGGTATCAATACATCTGCATACGCAGGAAGAAAAAATATCGTGATTGCAGTAGGCGGAGCAGGTGGATCAGGATCAACTGGTTCCAATGCAAAAGGCGGAATAAACGGCAAAAGCATGACAGGTTATTCGGGAGGCACAGGAGGTAGTTCTGGATCAGCAGGATCTTCTGGTTCTGGAGGTGGTGGCGGAGGCGCCACTTTAGTAACACTTTTTGAAAGTGGGCAAAGTCTCGATAATATAGTTTTAGGTATTGCAGGTGGCGGTGGTGGAGCCGGTGGATCTGGATACCAATCAAGAGGTGGAGCAGGTATTAACACAAACACGGCAACTTCGGTCTCACCGGACACACTAGGAGAAAATGGCGCAGGTCACTCAGGAGACGGTGGTGGCGGTGCTGGTGCTGGTGGCGGAGCCAAAGGTGGAAAAGGTGGTTCTGGAGCCACAGGTGATGCAGGTGGATTCGGTGGAAATTCAGGATCAAACACTATACCTGGTATAGGTGCCGGTACAGGTTTGGCCACATCCGCGACGGAATTAAATGGATCTGGAAGAGTACCAGGCAAAACAAATTTAACTTTGACAGGAAGCCAATTTGGATCATTCAATGGTCAACAATTATACACAAATAGCAGAGCATACGGTGGAGAAAAATCAGGTGCAGGTAGAGATGGAAGAGCAATCGTAGTATTTCATATACCAGCACAAGCAAATTACAAAGTTGGCGGAGCATGGAAAGAAATCAAAGATATACAATACAAGAGTAGCGGAGTATGGGGAAAAATAATCGCTGGATATTACAAAGTTGGTGGAGTATGGAAAGCATTTTGGAGTACAGACATTAACTTTGATTCGGTTGCCGCAGGTTTTGGAAATCCAACAGGAAACACAACATCAGGATCTACAGGTGCAGGCGGAGTGGTTACAGCAGTGACAGTTCCTGACAATGCACCACCATCAGACAGAGGCGGAGATGGCGGAGATAACAGAGTTGTACCTGAGCCACCAAGAGTATGTTTTGCGCCGACATGGACTCCTGCCGCGGATCCTTTTAGTAAGCAAGACAATAGCGGTAATGACACAAATTCTAGAGTGATATGTACAGAACTGCATAGGACAGGAGAACTGTCAACAAAAGACTGGATCAGAGACACACAATTTACATTCAAAAATTTAACACGTAAACACGTAAAGGGTTATTTGACATGGGCGATCCCAACTGTAAAATTAATTAAAAAGTATCCAACATATAGAAAATTATGGAAACACCTAGCACAGCACAGAGCAAATGATGTGGCTTGGCGTTTGGGAGAAGGCAAATTTGATTTATTGGGAAGAATTTATTCAGGATTTGGTGAACCATTATGCTGGTTAATCGGTAATTTTGTTAGCGACAAGCAAATCGATGAATTAAATGCATTTTCAAGTTGGAGAAAAGCATAACCGTATTTTATATAGGTTAAATATAAAAAAAGGAACAAAATGGCAGACATAAAAAAACAGGATGTAGCAGATTTTATTAATGCTCGTATAGCCGACGGAGAACTAGAATTGTTTGAAAAAGCATATTTAGACACAAAACTAGATCCAAGATCAGCAGAGATACTGATTAAAATAGTTGGTGATGTGAGTTTCTTAGTAGACCTAAGAGATAGAAAATCAAACGAAGATTAATAATGGCATATATTATAAACAACACAACCGGAAATACAGTAGTCACTTTGAAAGACGGGACTATTGATACAACTACGACAGACGTATCATTATTCGGTAAAGGTTATGCAGGTTTTGGTGAGAAGTTGAATGAAAACTTCATTAAGATATTAGAAAATTTTGCAAACACTACTGCTCCTGACAACAAGGTTAAAGGTCAACTCTGGTACGATGCAACAAATAATCAATTGCAAGTATGGACAGGATCTAAATGGAAACCTGTAGGAGGTTCAACTAACACAACCACACAACCTACAAATGCTGTCAGAGGTGATACATGGTTTGACACAACCAATTCACAGTTATACGTATATTCAGGAACAAAATGGGTATTGATAGGACCTACTTCCGTAGCAGGTTCTGGTGTTACGTCTATGGTTCCGGCAGTGATTGAATCAACATTAGGTACAAATAAAAATGTTTTAAAAGGTGTTGTCGGTGACACAATAGTTTATGTTGTATCTTCCGAAGAATTTACACCAAAAAATACAGCAGGTACAGAAGGTGCCGCTTTGATAACAGCAGGTTTTGCCACAGTCAAAAAAGGAATTACTTTATCAACTACAATATCAGGAAATAAATTTCAAGGAACTGCAACATTGGCAGAAGGTTTATTAGATGGTTCAGACACTATTAATGCATCTGCGTTGCTAAGATCAGATGCAAATGACACAACAACAGGAACTATCAATGTTGCCAATGACAGTGGTGTAATTATTGGAGTAGACAACGACTTGGCATTGACCGTTGCAGGCACAGTAGCAAAAATTAAAAACAATACCGGCGGTGGAACATTACAAATTGAAAACAGCACAACAGTTACTGGAGATTTGACAGTAACAGGAACACTTACTTCCGCTAATAGTGTATCAACTGCTGTTTCAACCTTAATTGTTGAAGATAACTTAATGGTATTGAACAGTACAAGTTCAGGATTACTACCTTCTGGTTTAGTAAACTATGCAGGAATACAGGTAAACAGAGGCGCGGGTAGTGCCGGCGCAGGACCATCAGCACCATTAATACAAGATACGTTCTGGGTGTTCGACGAAACATTCGCAGATGACGGAACAACGACACACGGCAACGCAGGCGGAGCCTGGACAGCGTACAGATCCGGAAATAATTTAAATGATAAAACTTTGATTGACATAAGAGCCAATGTAGTTCATGCAACGGCAACACAGGCAACTTATGCTGACTTGGCAGAAAAATATACAACAGATAAAGAATACTCTGTAGGTACTGTGATTTGTGTAGGAGGAACAGAAGAGGCCACAGCAACAACTTCAGGTAGTATACCAATTGGTGTTATATCTGAAAATCCAGCATACTTAATGAATTCCGAGGGCGAAGGACAAGCAGTTGCTCTCAAAGGAAGAGTGCCAGTTAAAGTAACTGGACAGGTACAAAAAGGTGACGCAGTTTACGTAGCAGATAATGAAGGAACGGCGTCAAAATTAGCAGATGACGGTGCTCATTTAGTTGGAATAGCACTAGAAAATAACGCAGATAACGGGGAAAAACTTGTAGAATGCGTTTTAAAAGTATAATACAAAAGGGTATGATAAATAAATACAAACATTAGTATACTAAAAAGGATTTAAATTATGTCAGTAGTAACAGCAACTAGATACAACGCAATACAAACAAAAATTGCCGCGGTGTTAGGAACTGGATCGGGTGACAAAGGTTATGGTCAATCTGTAACTTCTGCACAAGTAGCCGCAGGTGAAACGGTCACAGCCACTCACATAGCGAACTTACACACAGATATCAACAAGTGTATTTTACACCAAACAGCATCAGCAACAACGGCTATCGTTGCACCGATTGCCACTGATATCATTGAAGAAAGCAACTCAACTAACAAAAAAGGTTGGGCACAATATGAAGCAGAGGCAACAGTAGCAGAGACAAACAGATTAACAGCGGCGGCTGGTAACATGACAACAACGTCAGAGGCTACAAACGCAAGAACAACAGCATGGGGAAGTTCACCAGACACAGTAAACGCAACTTTCACAGTAACTTTTTCGTCAGCAGATATTAAAAGAAACTATTACAATGCAGGTGGAGAGATCCACATGGGCATAGCAATATCAGGTGAGTCAGGATCAAAAGGAACTTCTTGGTCTAACTTATTCTCAGGAGCAGGTACAATCAAATTCAGAAGAACAGACACAACTTGTACAGGTTCAGGAACAACTACTTCAATTGGTAACGTTGACATGACAGGATCACACCAAACTATCTTTAGTAAAGCAGTAGGTTCTGGAGTTTACGGAGAAAACGACTTCAACATAACAGCAAAAGACAACAGTTCTACTGTTACTGAATTCATTGTTACACTAAACGATGATGACGCAGGTGACCAAACAGGTACAGGTGGTCCAGTTGATGAAGACGTAGGCGGAACAACTACTTTAACTGTAAGTTCATTCCGTCCAAACAACGGATCAGCAGTTACACTTGCTAGACCAACAGTTTCATTTACTGATAACTTCAATTAATAGTTGATTTAGTGGTAAAATCACTTCAGGCTTGACCTAGAAGTGCGACTAATATATACTAGTGCTATGGATAAAAAATTAGAACAAGCACTCGAGCATTCTGATTATATGGTAACATACAACAATCAGAAGAGAATATTAAAAAATAAATTCCTTGATCAAAATGTTTATTACGCAGGTGGTACAAGATTTGCAATCAACAAAGAATTTATTACTTTTATAAATTTGCTGTTACAAAAAGGGCAAACAAAAGACGTAACTATAATAGACGACAATGACAATCCTGTACAGATTCCAAATTTTGAAAAGTTTGTTGAAGATGTTATGGACTTGTACGCAAAAAATGTAAATGACTATTACAACTCTGTACAACAAATAAAAAAAAGAGACATAAAAGACGTGTTAGATGCATGAACAAAGGCGTAATACTATTTGCAAACAACAACGAGCAAGTTGACTATATTAGACAAGCGATTTTTTGTGCTGAACAAATTAAAAAACATTTAAAGTTACCCATTAGTCTTATAACAAACTCACAAGAACATTTAGAAAATCATTATCCAAGCAAAGTATCCTTGTTCGACAAGGTAATCACGATTGAAAAAAAGTATTCGGGTCAAAGAAAATCATTTCGAGATGGTCCAGGACCGGCAAAAAGACTTGAATGGAATAATTTCAATAGATCTGACGTGTATGAATTGACTCCTTATGACGAGACCATTGTAATGGATACAGATTATATTGTTACTAATGATAGTTTGAATAATTGTTTTCAACTTGATGATGATTTTATGATATGGAAAGATTCTTTTTATATAAATCCTCATGGCAAGGTTTGGGAAATAAGATATGTCAGCGATACCTCTATCAAAATGTATTGGGCAACTGTGTTTTACTTTAAAAAAAGTAAAAAAATAAAAACACTATTTGACACAATAAGGCACATTAAACAAAATTGGAACTCGTATAGGTGGATATATCAAATAGGGTCTAAAAATTTTAGAAACGATTTTGCTTTCAGTATTGCAATACACATGATGAACGGGTTCGACACTGACACAAACTGGCCAACACCATTGCCCGGAACATTGTATTACATATTTGACAGAGATAACATAGTAAATTTTGAGAATGATAAGTTTACGTTTCTATGCACAAATCCAAAAAATGAAAACAAACAAACGGTTGCAACAGTCAAAGGACTTAATGTCCATGTAATGAATAAATTAGGATTACAAAACTTGATAGAGGCAAAAGCAATATGATAGAGAAGGGTTATTTGGTTTATGCCAACAATAATGAAGAGTGTAATTACGTACGACAGGCGTATGCACTTGCATTATCATTGAAAATATTCAATCCAGATGCACATATAACTTTAGTATCAAAAGATGATATTCCGTCAAAATATTTGCCGGTGATAGATGACGTATTGGTGCCAAAAAAAAGTGTAACAACCAGTAAACTTAATGCGGAGCAAAGACAACATCAATTTAATATTTCGCCATATCTAAAAACAATGGTATTTGACGCCGATGTTTTAATAACCGAGAATTTAGATTCGTGGTGGAAATACCTATCTAAACAAATGATATATTATACATCTGAAGTTTTTACTTATAAGGGAGAAAAAATAACGGACAATACATATAGGCAGACTTTCATTCAAAATAATTTACCACTTTTATACAACACCATGAATTACTTTGAAAAATCAGAGGAAGCCGCAGACTTTTTTAGAGTACAGCAATACGTGATTGAACATTGGGAAAAATTTTACAAAAAAGTTACACCAAAAAAACAGCAGAAGTGGGTAAGCATGGATGTTAGTTCAGCAATCACATCAAAATTATTTGCCAACGAAGAAAAAATTACTGCAAAAGATACATTTATGAAGATAGTGCATATGAAGCCAAAACTACAAGGGTGGAATTATGATTATGTAAGGAGCAGTGGTGCAGTAACAATGCATTTTAGTAAAAACAATTTTTACATTGGAAACTTTAGACAAAATGGTATAGTGCATTATGTTGAAGATAGATTCCTTACAGATAATATTATAGAAGGGTTGGAGGAAAGTTATGAAGCAGTACGTACAATTTAATCAGGAAACAGGAAATATTATTAGCATAGGACCTTCACAGGAAGGAAATTGCATTGAAATAGAAGATAATTTAGCAACTAGTTTAAAGACAGGCGAGAAAAAAATAGATGATTTTAAAGTTCTACTAAACAAAGAAAACAAAAAATACACCTTACGTGAAATACGAAAAGACGAGGAACTTACTAAAAAATTTATAGAAGAACAACCTGCTTCAAATGTCATACACCAGTTGTCGGAAACTTACAAACTGGCAGATGGAGTAAACATAATACAGGATGTTGCAAAAGGAGAATGGAGTGTAAAGATTACCGGACAAACAAAAACACTGATAGAAGGACTTACCAAGACTAACAAAGAGTTGAAGCAACTTTTTTACGTTACCGACAAAAACAATCCAAATATTTTGCATGACACACTTGTTGTTGATTTGAATAAGGTTATAGAGGAGGATGGCACAAAGTTAATTAATTTTGACAAGCAGTCAGCAAAATTAAATATAAGTGTGTTTTGTAGAAACCTGTACAACGAATACAACCACGTGATAGAAAATGGATAAATTTAGAGTAAGAGACCACGACGTATTTTATTTGAGTTATGACGAACCCAATGCGGAAAAAAATTACGCAGATATCTGCAACAAGATTCCCTGGGTAAAAAGGGTCCACGGAGTCAAAGGTTCAGATGCGGCACACAAAGCCTGTGCCGAACGAGCAGAAACAGAAAGATTCACAACTGTTGATGGTGACAACATAATAGATCCCAAATGGTTAGATGTTGAAATTGAATTTGATATGAGCACCGTTGATTTGACAACCAGTGTTGTAAGTTGGTGTGGGTATAATATTGTAAATGGTTTAATTTATGGAAACGGTGGACTCAAATGTTGGCCAAGACAATATGTGTTAGACATGAAGACTCACGAAAACGCAGATCCAGATGATGTTGCTTCACAGATAGATTTTTGTTGGGATATAAGATACTTGCAAATGAATCAAACATACAGTGATGTATATAACAACCACACACCACAACAGGCCTGGAGAGCAGGATTCAGAGAAGGTGTTAAAATGGCATTGGATAGAGGCGCAAGAGTTTCTATAGATGATTTCAAGAAAAACCATTGGAAGAATCTAAACAGGATGTACATATGGCAAATGGTGGGTGCTGACGTTGACAACGGAATATGGGCGATATATGGAGCAAGACAAGGCACATACCTTACTATGTGTACAGATTGGGATATTGTGAATACGAGAGATTTTGAATATTTAAATGCCATGTGGAAAGAGCAAGAGGCACTTTGGAATCAAAATACGGTTGTCCACGAAATAGAGCGATTAGGAGAGATACTAATCAACGAAATAGGTATACCAATTGGTGTACAGCACCTAACAGCGTCACAAAGTAGTTTTTTCAAGACAGTATATCGTAATCCAGACCGTGGCGTTGAAAACTTTTTAGCAAAAAAAACATAAAGATCCTTTAATTTTTTCCTTAAATATAGGTACATGAAGTACGATGATTTAAAAAAATCGAAGAGTTTTTGCGTTATTCCTTGGGTACATTTACAGTTTGAACCTCACAACAAGGTAATACCATGCTGTCTGACATCACCCTACAACTACGACTTAGGTGATCTAGACACAAACACTATCGAAGAGATTTGGAATAGTCCTAAACAGAAAGCATTACGTAGAGAAATGCTATCAGGACAAAGACCCAAAATATGTTCTAAGTGTTGGCACATGGAAGATCAAGGAATGACATCAAACAGACAGCATAATAACAAGACATACAAGAAGGTAATGAAAGAAGTTGAAAACATTACATTGCCAGATGGCACCGTGCCAGAAATGCGTCTAAAATATTGGGATATGAGATTCAGTAATATATGCAATCTAAAATGTAGAAGTTGTGGACCAAAACACAGTTCATCTTGGGTACCAGATGCAATTAAAATTTGGGGCAAGAAAAAATATATGGCCGAAAATAAAAAAGGTCTTAATGTGGTGAATGATATCGAAGGCAAGTCAAAACTTGAATTTTTAGAAGATCAAATACAGCACGTTGAGAGAATCTATTTTGCAGGCGGTGAACCTATGATGATGGAAGACCATTGGTATATTCTGGAACTGTTGAAAAAACACAAAAGATTTGATGTAAGAATTATGTACAACACAAACATGGCACGACTAGACTGGAAAGGCAAAAACGTTGTAGACTATTGGAAACTGTGGGAGCCGGGTAAGATAGAAGTATGGCCTAGCCTAGACGAATTCGGACCGCGAGCAGAATTAGTGCGTTCTGGTACAATTTGGCCAAAAACATTAAAAAATATAGAAACTATTACAGGACTTAACGAAAGTATTTTTGTACAACCAGGTATTACTGTTGGTGCTTTGAATGTATTTAGGTTGCCTGAAATTATAGAACATTTTATAAAAATAGGACTTATACACAACAACTATTCCAATCAAAATTCAAATACATGGAAAGTCAAACACAATAATTGGTTCTTAAATTTTGTACACTGGCCAGAAGATTTACACATAAGCATATTAAGTGACAAATACAAAAAAGAAATATTGCAGAAATACAAGTTTTGGATTGAGGACTTTAAAGAAAAATATGATTATGATCCAACTCCAAAATTAAAAGAAGTGCTATCTGGTTTAGAAACACCACATAATAAAGAATACGCAAGACTTTTTTTAAACAAACACGCCAAACTAGATAAGATTAGAAAAGAAAGTATTTTTAAAACTATACCCGAATTGGAAGATGTTCGAGATATGTATCCAGGAATTTACGAAGAGGCATATGAGAAGTTTAAATGAAAATAGCACACCGGTTGTAAAGATACAGAGGAGAACGCCGGGCGTAATGGCAGTAACTTGGGTAATCAATAATATATGCACAAATGCCTGCAAATATTGTCCTCCTAGTTTACATAAAGGAAAAAACCATCATTATGATTGGGAGAATGCAAAAAGATTTTGGGAGATACTTCAAAGCAAATACGATAAGTTGTACGTTAGTATTTCGGGCGGGGAGCCAACATTAAGTCCTTTTTTATTAGACTTTTGTAAAATGATTCATAACACCGGTGGCAAGGTTGGCATCACAACTAATCTTGCAAGAACTCCAAGATACATGGCACAGTTGGCACCTTACCTTGCCTACGTTTCTTCTAGTTTCCATCCTAGTTTTGAAGATAAAAATTTTTTAGAAAAAGCATTAGCCGCCGCTGATATCACTCCTGTAAACATCAGAGTCATGATGGATAGTGATCATTGGAAAACATCTATAAAATTTTTAGAAAGTTGCAAAGCACATAAAAACATCACTGTTGAAGCAGTAAGAGTCATCGACTGGATGAATGGTAATGAAGCAGGTAGACAATACTCGCAAGATCAATTAAAATGGTTTGAGAACACAAATTTGTTCCAAGATGCAGATTGGATGCCACAAAGAAAATACTTTGACAGTTCTTCGGATATAATATTTGAGGACGGTGAGATCATTAATTCAAATGGTAATGAACAAGAATTAATAAATGCAGGGAAAACAAATTTCAAAGGATGGAGTTGTAATATGGGACTTGAAAGTTTGTTTATACAATACACAGGAAAAGTTTACATGGCAAATTGTTTTCAAGGAGGAGTCATTGGAGACATAAATGAACCAGAAAATATAAGTTGGCCAACGGATCCTTCAATTTGTAAATTAAGCAGATGTCATTGCACAACTGACGTATTGTTATCAAAAGCAAGAGCATGATAAAAACTTTATACATTAATGGTTGTAGCCATACAGCAGGAACCGAATTAGATTCTTGGGAAAATGGTGGTCCCACTTGGCCAAAACACGGAACAATAGATGAAATCCCAGGACATTGTTATGATGATTGTTGGGCAAATACAATGGGCAGAAAATTTGATATTGAAAAAATTGTAAATCGTGCAGTACCTGGATCAAGTAATGATCATATTCTACAGAGTACAATAGATTTTGTACAACGCCAAAAAAATAAAAAGGAATTATTTGTTTTA
>MDTE01050929.1_pt1 | contig 12338 bp, 12 predicted proteins | sample 811231 | NCBI WGS metagenome assembly MDTE01 (sample SAMN05326651, study PRJNA326480) | marine metagenome | isolation source: seawater | place: Indian Ocean: Red Sea | collected 2010
CACTAGGATGATATTTAAACCTATTAAATTTTTCAATATTAGGTGCACAAATCTCTTTTTCAGCACCAAAATAGGGATTGTATTCAACAATAAATATCTTTGATAATTTATCCGGAAGTTTTTCCAAAATCCAATAATCTATACCATCTATATCTAAAGAAAAAATATCAAGGTCTTTATCAAAAGAATTATTTTGAATTATTTCATTAACATTTTTAGAATTTACAAAGTCATTATGTATTTTAAGAGTATTTTTCCAAGTTCTTAAAATAGAATTAATTTTTTTTTCCAAATTAGGAGTAGGATCAATAATTAAACCTTCACATCTCATTGTCTCAAAAATATAACGAGTATTAGACTCAGAGTAATCTTGAGTACCTATTTCTACAAACTTAACATTTTGAATATTGAGGGATTTAAGAAAATATTGAATTATACCATCTTCGTAATCTTGAGAAAAAATTTTAAAATAAGTTTCATTCAGGTCTTTGATATTTTGAATATTTGTTTCGAGTTGTCTCTCAAACAATTGACCCTTCTGAATTTTGATATCATCAAATTTTCTTAAGAAAAGTCTATCAAGTATTTTTCTGATTAATTTCTTTAGCATTGTAAGCATTAAATGTGATTTTTAAAAATTTTTTTATTAAATTATTTGTTAAAATAATTAAAACTATTAAAAAATTTTGTCCATTATTAAATCTAATTTTAGACTCTTCTAAAAGACTATTTAAAAAACCATATTTACTTGAGAAACCACCAGGAGATACTATTCCAATAATTTGATTTTTTCCAGTAGATGAACCGATTAGTTTTTTCTTAATAAACAATTTGTAATATACGTCATAGTCTGCTGAACATTTATATTTAGTATCAAAATTACCTAATAGATTGTAAAATTTTTTTTTAAGAAAAAAACCAGTTGAATGAGAAGTTGCAAAATCAAAGTTATAATATAATTTTTTTATATTAAAACCATATTTTAAAATTGTGTCATTTTCATAATGTCTTTTTACTGTTCCAAATACAAAATCAATTTTAGAATTTTTAAATTTTTTATAAACAATTTTAAGTGCATTTTTTGTAATTATATCACCAGAGTTAACAAAAAGAACCACTTTACCTTTACAAATTCTTAAGCCCTTATTCATTGCGTAGTAAAGTCCATCATCTTTTTCAGATATCAAACAATCTGTTCTTTTATTTCGTAAAATTTTTTTTAAAGTTTTATCAGTCGATTTTCCATCAATGATAATATGTTCAAAATTTTTGAATGATTGATTCTGTACACTTTTGATTGTTTTTGTGATGTTATTTTCGTCGTTTTTTACCACTGTAATTATTGAAAAAAAGGGTTTTTTTTTTGTAAATTTTTTTTTAGCCAAATTTTTCATTTTTTTGAAAATAATTACTACCAATTACTACTTAAATATATAGATATATTAGATTAAAGATGTTTAATAACTTTATTTTTGCCATCATTCAAAATTAATAAATTACAAAAATTACAACTTTATGAAGATTGGAATATATTTTGAAACCTCAGAGAAGACGGGCGGTGCTCATCATCAAAATATAAGATTATTGGAATTATTCAGTGAGACTTTATCAAATTCATATGAGATAGTTTATATTGTTTCTAATGAAAATCAAAAAAAAATAATTGAAAACAAAAATTCAAAAGCATTAATTTTTAAAAAAAATTTATTTTTTAGAATTGAACAATTTATTTTAAGATTTCCCTTTTTTAAAGAAATTTATAAAAGATTATCTTTAACAAATAAATTTGAAAAATTTTTAATACTTAAAAAGATAGATTTATTATTTTTTAACGCTCCATATGAAATATCATTATTAGTTACTAAGATAAATTTTGTAATTTTTTTATTATCGATGCAACACAGGACTCATGGTTTTTTTCCAGAATATAAAAAAGGTCATGACAATGAAATAAGAGATGACATTATAAATAACGCAGTTAAAAAATCTTTCAAAATTTTGGTAGGAGCAGAAAAAGATAAAAGTTTATTAATTAAGTTTTTTAATGCAGAAGAAAATAAAATAATGATTCAACCCTATACTTTTACTTTACCTAATTTATATAAAAGAAATATAAATTTAGATTACAAGAAATTATTTAACGATCTAACTCTTCCGCAAAAAAAAAAAAATATTCATTTATCCCGCTCAATTTTGGGCTCATAAAAACCATAAGTACATCATTGATATTTGTATTAGTTTAAAAAAAGTAAATAGAGAGGATATTTATTTTGTATTTTGTGGATATGATAATGGAAATTTGAATTATATTAAAAAACTTATTAATAAAAACAATTTAAAGGATTATATAAAAATTTTTGATTATTTGGATAACTTCCAATTAATTTCTTTATATTTAAATTGTGATGGAGTTGTAATGCCCTCTTACGTAGGTCATACTACAATACCAATGTACGAAGCATTTTTTTTTCAAAAAAATATCTTTTACACAAAAGGCTTGTCTGATAATAGTTTAAAGGAGCATCTAACTGAAATAGACATCAATAATACAGAGTCTTTTTTGGGAAATTTACAAAGAATTGAAAAAGATAGAAAACAAAACGAAATTAAATTAAAAAATGCTTATAAATTTTATCATGAACATTGCGATGAAGAAAAGGTTATTAACAATTTTCAAAAAGTATTTGCTGAATATAAAAAGATAAGAGAACTATGGGATTGATTTTAAAATTTATAGAAGAATATTTTCATGAGTAGTTTTTTTGATCCAGATATACTAAAACAAATAAAACAGTATGAAACAGGTGTTAATGTAATTGAGAATTTTGTTAGTCAAGATGAATGTGCTGAACTTTTAGATTATTTTAGAAATTTAAAAAATAAATCAGTTGGTAAAAGTCAGTCTGTTGAAAGAGAGGAAAGTACAAAAATTTTTTTTAACTTTGAACAATCAAAAAAATTATTAAATTTGAGAAAAAAAATTGAGGAACAAGTTGGTCAATTTTTTGTAAATGATTTTCAGCCTCATGTTATTACATCCAGATATCCTCTAAGACTTCATGCTGATACTGGTAAAAATCCTAAAGATATTATTTTTAAAAATATTATTATTCCATTAGAAATAGTTTATTCAGAAGATGCTAGAGAAAAAAAACCTCCACACACGATTATATTTAAGAATAAATGGTATGATCAATCTGCCTTATTCACCCAAAATATCGGAAATGATTATGATTTTATCATAAAAGATAAAAGTGGTAAATTCGTAGATATTCTCGACATAAATGATTTTTATCAAAAAATTTATAATCTTAATAATCAGGACGTCAGTTATAAAAATAACAATTTTTTTGTAGATGAAAAATTTAAGAAATATATTGAAAATCTCACAAAAAGCAAAAGATACAATATTAGAACCAACAAACATATGATAAATGATAAACAATTCGACTTAAATGACTATGAAAAGTATATGTCCCATCAACCTTTTGAGGATTGCAAAAGTCTTGAAATAGATAAAGCAGTAGAATGGAAAATAGGTTCTTTAATCCATTGGGATCGCTCAAGAATTCATTCATCAGATAATTTTTTGGTGAATAATGTTTTGAACAAAACTCCTTTGGCGATGTTCACATCAAAAACGAAATTTTAAATTATGTCAAATTATGACTATAAAATAAAAGTTTTTTTAGAGGATCAAATTCAACAAATATCTCAACCAAATATATTAGAATTTGGCGTAAGAGAAGGAAGATCAACAAAAATTTTTTTAGATCTTTGTAAAAAAAAAGGGGGCCATCTTTTTTCTATCGATGTTGATGATTATTCAAATTTATTTAAGGATCAAAACTGGACTTTTTTGAAAACTAGAGATGATAACTTTAAATTTCTTCAAGAAAAATTGCCAAAAAAATTTGATTTAATTTATCTAGATTCCATCCATGAAGCAGACCATGTTCAAAAAATTTTTTATCATTACTATGATTTTTTAAAAATCAATGGACAATTTTATATTGATGACATCAGCTGGCTTCCATATCTAAAGTCAAACTATAGAGATAATTTCTACTGTGAAATAAACAACAAAGAAACTTTTGAAAGGTTGATAAAAATTTATAACAATAATTTTGATAATTTTGATATCTTTTTTACTTTTATATCTTCAGGAATGTGCAGAATAGTTAAAAAACAAAATCAACTAAATCAACCAAAAAAAATTATCTCTAGGGAAAAAAGTTTTAAAAATATTTTTAGAAAAATAATAAAAAAGTAAATTTTTGAAATGAAAAAAATAATTAATATTGGTTTAACAGGATCAACAGGAAGTCTGGGAAAAGTTGTTCTTAAAAATTTTAGATTAAAAAAAATTAATATTTTTAAAGATGACATAACTAATAGAAAAAAAGTCTTCAATTGGGTTAAAAAAAATAATTTTGATGCAATTATTCATTTAGCAGCGATAGTACCAATTAAAACAGTTAATAAAAATAGAACAAAAGCAAAAAATGTGAATTTTTATGGTACTAAAAATATAGTTGATGCTTGTGTAAAAAGTAAAATTGATTGGTTTTTTTTTTCTTCAACGTCTCACGTTTATAACTCATCCAAAAAGAAAATTTCTGAAAATTTTCCTACCAAGCCTATTTCATTTTATGGAAAGACTAAATTGCAAGCTGAAAAATATATTATTAAAAAATTGAATAAAAAAAAAATTTCTTATTGCATTGGTAGGATATTCAGTACAACAAACAAAGATCAAAAAAAAGGTTATTTAATTCCTGATTTAAAAAAAAGAATTAGAAAATCTAAAAAAAAAATAGTTTTAAAAAATTTAAATCATTTCAGAGATTTCATATCAATGACTAATATCTCAAAAATAATCCTCTTTCTGCTTCAAAGGAGGTACAAGGGGATAATAAATATAGCAAGTGGCAATCCAATTCATCTAAAAGACATAGCTCTAACAATTCTAAAGAAATATAATAAAAAAAATTATGAATTCATTGATAATAATACTGCAACATCTTTAGTTGGTAATATTTCAAAATTAAAAAAAATTACTAATTTCAGGATAAATGACTCTATTAAAAGATTGATATTTTAATTATTAACAATGATAAGTATTTTAATTACAAATTATAATAAATCTAAATTTTTAAAGAAAACCATTAAATCATTAAAGATAAATAGTTATAAAAATTACGAAATAATTTTATTTGATGATGCATCCACCGATGATTCATTAGTTAAGTTGAAAGAATTTAGAAATATTAAGCTCATCAAAAATAAAAAAAAAAAGTATAAATCTTCTGCTTTGAATCAAATAAATGGAATTATAGAATGTTTTAAAAAATCAAAGGGAAATTTTATTTGTTTATTAGACGGTGATGATTTTTTTTCAAAAAATAAACTATCTTTTATACACAAAACCTTAAGTCAAAATAATTTTGATTGTGTTTTTAACTTACCAAAAATAAATAAAGGAAAATTTAAGTTTGAAAAAAAAAATCAAAAAAATTATTCTATTTGGCCAACAATAATCCCAACAAGCTGTATTTCTTTTAAGAGAAATTTTTTTAAAAAATTTTTAAATTTAATTAAGAAAAATCAATACGAAAACTTAGAGATTGATGCAAGACTTACAATATTTTCAAAATTTTACTTAAATCAATTTAATTTGATAAGTAAAAAACTTACTTTTTATGTAATTGACCCAAATGGAATCACATCGAAAATAAAAAGATTCTCAATTAGATGGTGGATTAGAAGATATGAGGCTTTTAAGTATTTACAGTTTATTTTAGAAAAAAGAAAAAAAAGTTTTAAGCCGAGTCTTGATTACTATTTAACCTGTTTTATTTTTTGGACTCAAAAATATTTGATTTAAATGATGTATTTATATTTTTTTTTCATTTCACTTTCTCTTGTTGGTTATGGATTTTTAGTTGGTAAATTATTAAATATAAAGAATTCTTCTATTGGAATTAATGGTATATTAGGAATTACTTTTACTTGTATATTTTCATTTCTTACTTCACTCTTTTTAAGTCATAGTAAATTTTTCAATTTATCTTTTTGGATTGTAGGATTGATATTTTTTTTTATTTTTTCAAAAAATATAAAAAATTCAAAACGTGAAATTATTTCATCTTTAATAATTTTTTTTATACTAATCATTTTTATTACAGTTGGAAAAAATCACGATGATTTTCCTTATTATCATTTTCCGTATACTATTTTTTTAACAGAATTTTCCCATCCTATTGGTTTTGGTCAATTTAATAATGGTTTTAGAAGTCCATCATCAATTTTCTTTTTGAGTTCAATGTTTTATCTTCCGGGAATTGGAGTGTATTTATTTCACATCTCTTCTGCATTAATTTTAGGCTTTTCAAATTTGATTTTGATTAATTTTATTTTTAGTAAAAAGTTTTTTCATGACAGTAAATATATAAATTTTTTAAGTTTGATATGTTTTGTTTTTATTAATATTTTTTTTTATAGATTAGCTGAGCATGGCACAGATCGATCTGGAATGATCTTGACAATGATATGCTTGATTTTATTGATTTATTTAATCAATTGTAAACAGAATTACGAAAATTTAGATTTTATGAAATTTTTAATCATAGTTATTTGTTTTGTATCAACAATTAAACCATTTTATTTAATTAATTTACCCATATTATTTTTGTTTTTATTCTATCAAAATACCATTAATTTTTTTCTTAAATTATTTTTTTCTAAAACTTTTTTCTATTGTATTTTATTATTGACTTTAACAATTTTTTTTACTTTTATAAATTCTGGTTGTTTAGTTTATCCGGCAACCTTCTTATGTTTTGAAAATTTTTCTTGGTCATTTAGCAAACAAGAAATCGATCAGGTAAACATCTGGTTCGAGCTTTGGTCAAAAGGAGGTGCCAGTCCAAATTATATAGTTGAAAATAGATTAGATTATATTGCTAATTTTAATTGGCTGGCTAATTGGATAGAGATATATTTTTTTAATAAAGTAAGTGATTATCTTGTAGGATTGTTTGTTTTGATTTCTGTCATATTTTTATCCTTTTATAAAAAGGATAAAAATGAAATTTACAATGTGAAGTTTTTTTTGGTATACCTTTTCATTTTTTTGTTGTTATGTGAATGGTTTTTAAAACATCCATCGTTAAGATATGGAGGCTATCATTTAATTGCCTTGATGATATTTATACCTCTGAGCCTTTATTTGTCTAAATTCAAATTTTTTTTTCAAGATTATACAAAAAGAGCTTTTTTAATAATCACGATAGCGTTATTAATTTTTATTTTAAGAAATGGAATCAGACTAAATGATGAATTTGTGAAATATAATTATAATCCGTTAATTAATACAAATTATAAATTTATTGGTGGAGATAAAAATTTTCATTTGAGATATAATAAACATTTTAAAAAGTTTGAAACTGAATATCCATGGTTTAATTTTTTAGGAAAAAAAATTTATATTACAACTTTAGATAATTAAGATGAAGAAAGTTTTTTATTGGTCTCCTTGTTTAGAAAAAGTAGGAACTTACAAATCTACAATTAATTCAGCTTTATCACTCGGTAAATATTCTAACAAAAATATTAACGTGAATGTAATTAATGTTTGCGGAGAGTGGAATAACGAAAAAGATTTGTTTAAAAAAAATAATGTTCAATTAATTAATTTAGGCTTTGATATTTTTAGATATTTACCTAAATCAGGTTATATTAAAAGTAGAATTTCTTACTTTGTTATTGCTGTTTTAAGTTTTTTTCCCTTAATAAAATTACTTTTAAAAAAAAAGCCTGATTTTCTAGTATCTCACTTATTAACTTCGATCCCATTTTTAATATTCATTTTTTTTAAATTTAAAACAAAACTTATATTAAGAATTTCAGGTTACCCAAAATTAACATTTATTAGAAAAAATATTTGGAAACTATGTTCTAAGAAAATTTTTAAAGTGACTTTTCCATCAAATGAACTTTTAGATCAGTTGTCTAATAACAATCTTTTTTCAAAAGAAAAACTTATTTTTTTACCAGATCCAATTATAAACATTAGAGAATATATAAATAAAAAAAAAAAATCTCAAATTAAAAAAATTAATTTACATAAGAAAAATTTTTTTATTTCTGCTGGAAGGCTTACAAAGCAAAAAAATTTTTCTTATTTAATAAAAGAATTTAAAAAATTTTCTGAAAAAAATATAAATTTTGATCTACTTATTTTCGGAAAAGGAGAAGAACATGACCATTTAAATGATTTAATTAATAATCTTAAACTTTCAGATAGAGTTTTTTTAATGGGATATAATGAAAATATATTTGAATATATGAGAAAAGCTGAAGCATTTATACTTTCATCTTTATGGGAAGATCCTGGATTTGTATTAATTGAAGCAGCATTTAATAACTCATTTGTAATTTCAAGTGATTGTAAAAATGGACCCAAAGAGTTCCTAGAGAACGGAAAAGCGGGAATACTTTTTGAAAGTAATAAAGACACTGCGTTGTTCACTGCTTTGACCAACTATATTTCTCAAAAACCTTATTTAAAAAATAAAAAAATTTTAGCAAAAAAAAATTGTTTGAAATACTCTTTATTTCGACATCACAAAATTATTAAAGATATTTTTTTAGATTAAAGAAATTCAATAATTTCAGAATGGTATCTTTTTAGATTATTTTTAAAATTATATTTTCTTAAATTTTTAAAAGCAGCCAAAGTTTTTTGAGTTAATTTTTTTTTATTATTATGATAAAATAATATTTTATTTGATAAATCTTTGTAATCACCGATTTTAAAAAAAAGTCCACCCCTTCCGTTTAATAATATCTCCTTCGGACCTGTGGGACATTTGGTTGAAATTATAAATTTTTTCAAAGCTGCCGCCTCTAGAAGAACATTAGGTAATCCCTCGAACTTAGAGGAAAGAATAAAGACATCAGATTGATACAATATTTTGTACGGATTTGAAATTCGATCTATAATTTTTACAAATTTAGAAAGGTTATTTTTTTTGACGTATTCAAATAATTCATATTTTTTTTCTCCAAAACCAATAATAATCAATTTTAATTTTAATTTTTTTTTCAAATTATTAACTGCTTTTAAGATTGTAATTTGATCTTTTTGATCTGTAAACCTTCCGATATTAATCAACTTAAGTGAACTTTTTTCTTTAAAAAAGTTCTCATTTTTTCCTTTCATCAATTTACTTTTAATAATTGATATATCCAATGGATTGTAAATACATTTTGTTTTAAGATTTAATTCTTTTTGCATTTGATTTTTAAATTCAAAACTATTTACAATTATTTTGTCAGCTTTTGATATGATCATTTTGTAAACAATTCTTTTTAAAAAATTGTGTTTCCACCCTGAGGGAGATGAATTGCTTCTTACAATTACTTTTATATTAAAAATCTTGCATATTAACACACAATAAATATTTGCCTGAAAAGCAAACACAATAGTGTTTTTATTTTCATATAGAAATTTAAATAAAGTATACAAACATAGAAAATATTTGACTCTAATATTTGTTTTTTCTGGTGCAGAAATTGAAGGAGATAAAAATTTTATATCTTTATTAAAAAATTTTTTTTTATTTAAAGAAGTGGTACATACTTTTACATTCGTTATTTTCTTGCTTAAATAATTTGCGATTAGAAACAAGTTTTTTTCAACACCACCTGTATCTATAAATGGCATAAAAAATATTAAATTTTTTTTATTTTTAGGCATTAAATTCTATTTAAATCTAAATTATTAATTCTTTCTTTGTACTTTTTTATCAAAGTGATAAATAAAGCATAGTTAATCATGAATCAATTGTTAAGCGAAAAAATAAATTTAACCTCGAAAATTAATTACTTTTTAATTTTGATATTGCCAATTTCTTTGCTTGCTGGATCTGCAATAAGTAATGCAGTTGTATTGATTATAAGTTTACTATTTATATTTGATCTTTATCAAAGAAAAAATTTGATTTTTTTTCATGATTTTAATTTTTATTTTCTTATTGTTATCTATATCTATTTAATTCTAAATTCAGTTTTTATTGCTAAAAATGAAGATAGTATTGTAAGAGCTGTAGGATTCATAAGATTCATTATCCTTACTTATGCAATCTTTTTTTATTTTAGTTTCTTTAAAAAAAAAATTATAAAATTTTGGTTTTTTATTTTTTTAATAGTAAGTATTGACATTATTATAGAGTATTTTTTTGGAAAAAATATTTTAGGTTTTACATCTGACTATCCAGGTAGAATAGCGAGTTTTACTGGCGATGAACTTAAAATAGGTGGTTTCTATTTTGGATTTATACTTATTAGCCTCTCTTTTCTTTCTAATAGAAATAAAAAATTACAAATTTTTCTATCCCTAACATTCTTTGTAATAGCGTTAATAATTGGTGAGAGATCTAATTTTTTGAAGATTTTTATTATGTATAGTTTATTTTTTCTATTTTTTTTAAATATAACTCATGTAAAGAAAATCCTAATTTTAATGTTTTTGTCTTTTTTAACTTTTGTTATAATCTTAAAATCTCCCGTTCTTAGTAGTAAATTTTATAACCATATTTTTGAGGATTATTATGAGATGTTTAAAAAAGGTGAAAGTTTTGATAGAGATAAAATTATAAGAAGCAATCAACATTTTGCACATTATTATACCGCCATGTTGATTTTCAATGAAAACAAAATTTTTGGCTCAGGAATAAAAACTTTCAGGATTGAAAGTTTTAACGAGAAATATAATTCAATTGATAAGTTTTATGGACAGTCTACACACCCACATCAAATACACTTTGAGTTTTTATCTGAACTTGGAATTATAGGATATATTTTGATTATTTCTAATTTTGTTTATGTGTTGAGAAAAAATATTATTCAAAAAAAAGACTTTCTTATCAAAAGTGCAATTTTATTTTTGTTAGCTTCTTTGGTACCAATTTTACCCTCTGGAAGCTTTTTCACGAGTTATGGTGCTGCAATATTTTGGATTAATTATTCTTTTTTAATTAAAAGAAATAGATTAGAAACAAGAAATTAATTTTAGATTAATTTATTTTAGAACATTTTAAAAATGAGTGAACTAACCCTTCTTATTCCTGCCAATAAAGAAGCTGAATCTTTACCAATTTTTTTAAAAGAGCTGGAAAAGTATAACTATAAAAAACTTGTTGTTTTACAAAGTGAGGATAAAGAAACAATCGAATCAATTTCTGATTTTCAAGACGTTGAAATATGCGTTCAAGAAAAGAGAGGTTATGGAAGTGCATTAATTGAGGGTATAAAAAAAATTGATACCAATTTCTTTTGTATAATAAATGCAGATGGATCTATGAATCCAAAATATCTAGAGGAAATGTTGAATCTTTGTAAAAATCAAGATTTAGTTTTTGGATCTAGATATTTAAAAGGTGGTGGTAGCGATGATGATGATTTTATTACTTTTATAGGTAACAAAATATTTTCTTTACTAGGAAATATTTTTTTTAAATTAAGTCTATCCGATATTCTATATACCTACATATTAGGAAGAACATCTTCAGCTAAAAATTTGAATTTACAATATAATGATTTTAGAATCTGTGTTGAAATTCCTATATTAGCAAAATACCAAAATTATAAATTTATTTCTACACCAAGTATGGAAAGAAAAAGAATAGGAGGAAAAAAAAAAGTCAATGCTTTTAAAGATGGTTTTTTAATATTAACAGCTATGTTTTGTTTATTTTTTAGGAGATAAAAATATTTGAGTTTTATTGGGAATGGATGGAGTTTAACAAAAAAAATTTAATATATTTAATTTTTTCGTTTTCTTTATTTTTGGGTTTTCTGATTGAAGAAAATGCAAGTGGGGGAGCAAAAATTGATTTTGAGTATCTATTTCCTTTTACTGAAAATTTTAAAAACGGTTTCTTAAATGCAATAGATATTTTTGCAAAAGATTCAGGTACCTTGATTCATTCACCGGTGTTTTATATTTTAATAGGCAAAGCTCAAAATCTCTTTTTAAATTCGGACCAACTAAAAATTATATATATTATAATTAGTTGTTCATTACCCTATATCTTCTATTTAGTCTTAAAAGAAAGATATAAACATAATATTGATTTTTGCTTTTATTTTTCATTAATAATTTTTTTTTCACCTTATTTCAGATCATCAGCTATTTGGTTATTAGGTGATAATTTAAGTTTAATATTTTTCTGTTTATCTATTTATTTTTTAAATAAAAAAAAAAAAAACAAGTGAAAATTTTTCTCAATTTTTTTTAAGTTTATTTTTTTTAGGTATGTGTTGTTATATTC
>MDTE01023625.1_pt1 | contig 12337 bp, 14 predicted proteins | sample 811231 | NCBI WGS metagenome assembly MDTE01 (sample SAMN05326651, study PRJNA326480) | marine metagenome | isolation source: seawater | place: Indian Ocean: Red Sea | collected 2010
AAACAGAAAAATAATTTCCATGACTTATTATAACAGCTTTTCCTGATCCAGGTATATTTAGGACATTAGAAACCTTTCCGTTAAAAATTGAACGCACTGAAGACGCTTCTTCAGTAGCAATCTTAATACCGTTATTGTAGGTTACTACGCCAGGTAGAACAGCATGCTTTTGCTTACCAAATGACTCTATTATTATTCCTCTAGCAACTGGCCATGGCAAATTTCCTTCATTTGAAATGAATTCTTTAGAAATAATTTTTTGCTCAGGAGTCATTTCAAAGGAAGATGATCCATTATTTTTAGCCATTTCTTTAGCCTTACGAATTTCCTCTTCAATAATCTTTTTTATTTGGTTATCTAATTCTTTTGACTTTTTCTTTTTCTCTTCTATACGTTTTAATAACTCTTTTTCTTTTTTTGATAACTCTAAAATAATATTCTCTTCATTTTGTTTTTCCTTTGATAAAAGGTCTGACTCTATCTTTTTATTAGATAAAACAATGTTTTTTTTGTTTATCTGCATTTTTAATTGCACTCGTAGTTTATTTAACTTTTCAAGTTGAAGTGCAAGGTTATTTTCTTTTTCTGAAATTAATTTAGTTTGGTTTTTTCTATACTGCTCATATTCCTTAAAAAACCTTAATCTTTTAAGTGCTTGGTTAAAAGAGTTTGAGGCAAAAATAAAAGCTAAGAATTTTTTGTGATTTTTTGAATAATACGCTGAAATTAGCAAGTCTGCATACTGTAACTTTAAATAATTAAGTTCGTCTTGATTTTTTTTAATTAAACTATTTAACTCAGATATATTATTACTGGTGGATTCTAGCTGCTTAGAAAATAATAAAGCTTCTATTTCCATAGTGTTTATTATTTCAGATCGTGCTGAAATTTTTTTATTTAATGTTGATAAAATTAAAGTTGAATTTTTCTTTTTTTCTTTTGCAGAATTTAACAGTTTATTTGAAAAATCTATTTCTTTTTTTAGCTTTTCTTTTTTGTCTTGTAACTGCTCTTTTGTTTGAGAAAAAGTAATTTGACAACAAACTAAAAAACTAAATATAAAAAGATTATTAATGTATTTTGGAATAACTTTTAGGTACAACAAAACTTATTTTTTTTGGAATGTTAAACTTAATGTTTGAGTATTTAATTTTTGCTATAATTATTGTGTCATTAGCTTGCAAATTTATATCTATGTTTTTTGGTAAATATCCGATATTTTCAAAATATTCATAATCTTTATATAATGCGGTAATCTGATTATTTTTTATTAAAAAATAAAATTTAGTAAGTAAAAAAGAATCATTTATAAAAATTATAGTTTCAGATGATTGTTTAGTGTTTATATTGTTTAATGAGTATTGGTCATTACTAATCTCTGATTGCCAATTTTTAGTATTTGAATTAAGGCTTCCAACTAATAAATCTTGGGCAGATTCGAAACTAGAAATTCCAAAAATATTATTTGCATTATCCATGTCATAAACAGAAAACGTTTTATTTATCCTGTTAATAATGTGTAGTGAGTCTTTGTTTAGTTTTAATCGAATTACTTCTAGCCCTAATGGGGATGAAACGGAAACCCATATAATACTATCTTTTTTTAACCTGAACTGAGCTATTAATGGTAGTTGGTTTTCATTAATTTGTAAACTTCCCTTTGCAGAAGCTGTAAGCCAAGAATAGTTTATTTTCTTTTCTTTGTGATTGTTTAAAATTTCATCAGGTGACAACTTTTTAAGACTAATCATAGAAGGTTTTTCAAGTATAACGCAAGAAGAGAAAATAGTTAATGTAAGAAAAAAGAAAAATCTATTCATAAAGTTTTTTGTCTTGTATTTTTTTATCAATTAAATCACTTTGTGAACCCAATTGTTTTGACTTAATCCATTGTTTAATTGCTAGTTCTTCTTGACCGATCTTAAACAAAATATCTCCGTAATGTTCTAGAATAACTGGACTTTCATTTCCTCCATTTTTAATTGATTTTTCTATCCAAATTAATGCTTTTTTATAGTCTTCCATTTTATAATATATCCATGCATATGTGTCTTCGTAAGAAGATATATTTGGACTAATAGAAACACATAAAGACATCATTTCTAATGCTTTATCAAGTTTTTGATTTCTTAGAGATAAATAATAGCTAAAATTGTTGAGTACGTAGGGGTTTTCTGGAAAAAGACTTAAAGAGGTTATATATGAGGAGTCTGACATTTGATAATTTTTGATTGAATTATAAGCGTCCCCAAGGCTTGTATAAAATTGAGCTTTAAGTTGTTTGTTTTCAATTACCATCATTTTACCTGTTTCAAGTGGCTCAATAGCTTTTTGTGATTGGTCGGCCTGTATAAATGACATGCCTTTAAGCAGGTATGGAATTGGTTGAGATGGAAATAATTCAGAGATAGTGTCAGATAGAGATATTACATAATTATATTCTTTTAAATCAAATGATATAATTATCAATTGTTGCCAAACAGAAAATTGGCTTTGATCAATTTTAGAGGATTTATTAAAATAATATTTTGCTTCTTCTAGATTTTCTTCCTGTTGAAAATATTGACCTAACAAATTAAGAGGCCTAGGATCGTTTGGGTGCGATTTTTTTAAAATAAATAGATAGTTTTTTAATTCATCATAAAGAAGTGGGTCAGGGTTTGGTATAAAAAAATACTTTATCAGAACCCTAATTTTAGACTCTATTCCTAAATCTCTAGTTTCGAACGATTTTTTTAACGCATTTATTGATTGCTTAATTAATCCTTTGTTAAAGTAAAGGCTAAATAGTGTTAAGTTAATTTTTCCGCTATTTGGAGATAACATTAATGCTTTTTCGAGTGTTTTAATTACTTGATCATGGTCTCCTTCTAGCAGATAAAGTTCAGCTAATAAATTAAGGGGTTCAATATTATTGATATCATTTTTGATCCACTTTTCTAATTCTTTTTTTGCACCTTTCCTGTCTCTAAGCTCTAGGTAAATTTTGTATTTTTGTTGAGTTAGTTGAGGTTCATGACCGAAATAATTTTCCTTTAAATCGTATACTTCAATCGCTTTTTTAAGCTGACCATCTAACAGGTATACATTAGAAAGGTCAAAATAATTTTCTTCAGAATAAGGGTTTTCATTAATAAGACTTTTATAAAGTGGAATTGCCTTAGAGTATTGATTGTTAATGCTATAGAGTTTGGCTAATAACTTTTTATACCAAACGTTTTGATTGTCTAGTTGATACGCACCTTTTATAAAAAATAAGGCGTCAGTATATTTATTCAAATTATAATATATTAATGCTAACTCGTACATAGCTGAGGGGTTCTGGCCATCAATCTTAACACATGTAGAAAAACCCATAATAGCCGCATCAGTATTTCCAATAGACTTTTCCTTTAGTGCATTAAGAAATGAGATTTTATAATCAAATTCTGTTTTGCTTGTGTTTGACCTAGTATTATGTTTATTAAGTTTTATTTGAGAAAAAACAAAGGATGAGTTTAATAAAATTAACATTAATAAAATAAGCTTCTTCATTGTTTTTAGTTTTTTCCTGTGCTTCCAAATCCAAGTGCACCTCGATCAGTGTTTTCAATAATCTCAATTTCTGATAACAAAGGCTGTTCGTGTTTAGCTATTACCATTTGTGCGACACGATCACCATCATTTATTAAAAAATCTTCTAATGAAAGGTTTATTAATATTATACCAACTTCTCCTCTGTAATCAGAATCAATCGTACCAGGAGAATTTAAAACTGTAATTCCATTTTTTAAAGAAAGTCCGCTTCTGGGCCGAATTTGAGCTTCAAAACCATCTGGTATCTCTAAAAAGAGCCCGGTAGTTATAAGTTTTCTCTGCATTGGCTTAAGTAAAATCGGTTTAGAAATATTAGCACGAATATCTAAACCAGCTGAACCAAGTGTAGAAAATTTAGGTAATGGGTGTTTTGATTTATTTTGGATTTTCAATTCCATTTTGTTTGAATTTTGTTTGAATTTAATGTTTTTGGTTTTTCTAAAAAAATTATTAGAGCAATAAATAATAATAAATATAAATTATTAAACAGCATGCCTAAGTCTATAAAATAAAAGCAGCAATATAAGGAGGCCATTAAAAAAAGATATTTTGAAATTAATTTTATGTCATAGGGGATAGGATAGTGTTTTTTACCCAATATATAACATAAAACTACCATGCATAAATAACAAATTAATGTAGCATATGCAGCTCCAACAAAGCCGGCGAATGGAATTAAAATAAAATTTAAACTTATTGTAACGACAGCGCCAAAAATTGATATATAAGCCCCGAAAATTGTTTTGTTAGTTAGTTTAAACCAAATAGATAAATTATAGTATATTCCTAGACATAAATTTGCTAACAAAAGTAACGGCACAACAACCTTGCCTCTTGGGTCCTGGAAATCATCACCAACAAATTTTATCACTAAATCATAATAAACCATAATTGATAAAAAAATGAAAGAAGATATTGCTACAAAATACTTCATGACACGGGCATATATTATTTTTGCATTTACATCTTTTGTTTTTGAAAAGAAAAACGGGTCTGCAGCAAAGCGAAAGGCTTGAATAAATAGGGTCATTAAAATTGAGATTTTGTAAAGAGCTCCATATATGCCTACTTCTGATAAAGCTATATTTTCAGGTAACAGGTATACAATTAAAATTCTATCAATTGTTTCATTTGCTATGCCAGCAACACCAGCAATTAAAAGTGGTGCAGAAAAAATAAGCATTTTTTTCAATAGCTTAAAGTCAATCTTCCAACTTGAAAAAATCATTTCGGGTAATAAGAGAATAAGTGTTAAACAAGTCGCAATTAGATTAGATAAAAATATATAACCTATACCTAAGTTTGGATCATAATATTGAACTAAAAATTCTAATGTTGTTAGTTGATTCTTTATAGCGTAGGGACAATAAATGATAAAAAATAAATTTAACCCTATATTTAAGAAAATATTAATTAGCTTAATAATTGCAAATCTTTTAGCTCTATTTTGGTTTCTTAGTTTAGCAAAAGAAATAGAAGATATTGCATCTAATCCTATAATCCATGCAAACCAAACTACATACTCCGGATTTGTATTAAAATCAATAAATCTTGCAATACTTTCAGAATATATACTACATATAAAAATAAAAAGAGAAGATGTGAAGATTAGTGAAAATAAACATGTTGAATAGATATTCTTGTTGTTTTTTTCGTCACTAGAATAACGAAAAAAAGCTGTTTCTAGTCCATAAGTTAATAAAATAACTAGAAAAGCTACATAAGCATATATAGCTGTTACTTCTCCATATTCTGCTGTTGAAAACACCCTAGTGTATAAAGGGACTAGTAGATAATTTAAAAGACGACCAATGACACTACTGAAGCCATATATTGCGGTTTGACCAGCTAATTTCCGTAATTCTTTCAAGTTAAGATATATTAATAGTCAGGCTTTCTTTTTTCTATAAAAGCGTTAGTGCCTTCTTTGAACTCTTCAGTTCCAAAACAAGAACCAAATAATTCAATTTCTGTTTTAAAGCCATCTTTAGAATAACTCGAATTAATACTTTTTATTGCTTTGGCTATTGCCTGAGGAGAGTTTGATGATATTTTATTTGCAATATACTCGCATTTTTCGATTAGCTCATCTTGAGAGCAAACATAATTAACCAACCCCCACTTAAGGGCGTCATCTGATGATATCATTGATCCAGATACAATCATCTCTAAAGCTTTTCCTTTGCCAACTAACTGTGAAAGTCGTTGAGTTCCACCATATCCAGGAATAACTCCCAAAGAAACTTCTGGTAGACCCATTTTAGAATTTATTGACGCAACTCTAATATGACATGACATAGCGAGCTCTAATCCACCGCCTAATGCGAAACCATTAATAGCGGCTATACAGGGTTTTGAAAGATTTTCAATTAAATCAAATAATAATACTTGACCGTTTTTTGCTAGCTCTTGTCCATTTTCTTGATCAAAGAACATAAACTCCTTAATATCAGCTCCTGCAATAAAAGCTTTTTTTTCAGCCCCTGTAATTATTATTGATCTTATATTTTTATTGCTATCAAAATCTTGAATTAAATGATTTAATTCAATTATTGTTTCTTTATTTAAGGCATTTAAATTTTTTGGGCGATTTATTATAATATAACCAATGTTGGAGGTCGTTTTTTTAATAATATTTTTATAGGTCATAACAATAAATATTAATGTTAAAACAAATATACATCAAGAATGATAAAATAAAAATTTAATGTTGTTAACTATGATTGAAGAGCTTCTGCACCACCTACTATTTCTAAAATTTCTCCAGTAATAGCAGCTTGTCTTGCTTTATTGTAGGTAAGGGTTAGTTCTCTTTTAAGTTCACCAGCATTATCAGTAGCTTTGTGCATAGCCGTCATTCTGGCGCCGTGTTCTGAAGCATAGGAGTCTAAAATTCCCTTAAAAAATTGACTTTTTAATGATTTAGGGATTAATTCAGAAACTATTTCTTCTTGATTAGGCTCAAAAATATAATTTTTAATAGCATTAGTAGTTTGTTGAGGCTTTATGGGTAAAAACTGTTCTGAAACAATGATTTGAGTTGCTGCATTTTTAAACTGATTATAAACTAAGATAACTTTATCAAATTTTTTATTTAAGAATGAGTTAATAATACTTTCTGCTATTTTAGAGCTATTTTCGAAAGTTAGTTCATCATATAGCTCGTCATGAGAAGAAATTACGTTATAGTTATTTCGTGCAAAAAATTCAGACCCCTTTTTTCCAATCGTTAATAATGATATTTTCGATTTAGAATATTTATTTTCTGAAATATTTTTAACCTTCTTAATAATATTAGTATTAAATGCTCCACACAAACCTCTATTTGAAGTTATCGCTATAATTAAAACATTTTTTTCACCTCTGTCCGATGTGAGGTCACCACCAAATGTAGCCTCTAAGGAAGAACTTAGATTATTTAATAGCTCTGTAAGCTTATTTGAATAAGGTCTTAGTTGTGTAATTGAGTCTTGTGCTCTTTTTAACTTTGCAGCAGACACCATTTTCATAGCACTTGTAATCTGCATGGTTGAACCAACAGAAGATATTCTTGCTCTTATTTCTTTTAAATTGGGCATTTATGAGGCGTATTTTTTTGACAGCTCAGATGAAACATTAGATAATGTTGCTTTAATTTCATCTGTTAACTTTCCGTTTGACAAATCTGTTAAAACCTGATTATGTTTTTGTTTCATAAATGAAATAAACTCTGTTTCAAATTCTTTTATTTTAGAAACAGGAACATCCATTAAAAGTCCATTTGTACCTAAATATATAATAGCAGCTTGTTCCTCAACACGTAAAGGTGAATATTGTCCTTGTTTAAGAATTTCAACATTTCTCTTACCCTTTTCAATAACGGCTGTAGTGGCTGCATCAAGATCAGAACCAAATTTAGCAAAAGCTTCAAGCTCTCTATATTGCGCCTGGTCAAGCTTTAAAGTTCCAGATATTTTTTTCATAGATTTGATTTGAGCTGAACCACCAACTCTTGAAACTGAGATACCAACATTGATAGCTGGTCTAACACCAGAGTTAAACAGATCCGCTTCTAAAAATATTTGACCATCTGTAATAGAAATTACATTAGTTGGAATATAGGCAGAAACGTCGCCGGCCTGAGTTTCAATAATAGGAAGTGCTGTTAAAGATCCGCCTCCCTTAACTTTATTTTTTAGAGAGTCTGGCAAATCATTCATTTGAGCAGCAATAGTATCATCATTTATTACTTTAGCAGCACGCTCCAACAATCTAGAATGTAAATAAAATACATCTCCAGGATAAGCCTCCCTTCCAGGTGGTCTTCTCAACAACAAAGAAACTTCTCTATATGCAACAGCTTGTTTTGATAAATCATCATAAATAATAAGTGCTGGACGACCCGTATCTCTAAAATACTCACCAATTGCGGCTCCAGAAAGAGGAGCATAAAATTGCATAGGCGCAGGGTCTGATGCGTTTGAAGCAACAATAACTGTGTAGTCCAAAGCACCCGCTTCATCTAAAATTTTTGCAATTGATGCAACCGTTGAACCTTTTTGACCAACGGCAACATAAATACAAAACACAGGCTCTCCCTTATCATAAAATTCTTTTTGATTAATTATCGTGTCTATAGCAACAGCAGTCTTACCAGTTTGTCTATCTCCAATTATTAATTCTCTTTGACCTCTACCAATAGGTATCATAGCGTCTATAGCCTTAATGCCTGTTTGTAGTGGTTCATTTACAGGCTGCCTATATATAACACCTGGAGCTTTACGCTCGATGGGCATTTCGAAAGTTTCACCCTCAATAGGACCTTTACCATCAATTGGATTACCCATAGTATCTACTACTCTACCAAGCATGCCTTCTCCCACTTTTAACGAAGCAATACGGTTTGTTCGCTTTACTACATCCCCCTCTTTAATCCCCTTAGATGGTCCTAATAAAACTGCACCGACATTATCTTCTTCTAAATTCAAAACAATAGCTTGTAATCCGCCTTGAAACTCAACAAGTTCTCCAGACTGTACGTTTGTTAATCCGTAAATTCTTGCTATACCATCTCCAACTTGAAGAACAGTTCCTACTTCTTCTAGTTCAGATTCAGATTTTACTCCTGATAATTGTTGCCTTAATATTGCTGAAACCTCAGCTGGTTTTACTTCTGCCATACTTTTTAGTTTTAGAAATCTTTTACGTAAAGATTCTTGTTAAATGTTTGTTTTAAATTGTTTATTTGATTTAATACGCTAATGTCGAGCTGTTTGTCATCCATATGAATAATCACTCCACCAATTAGCTTGTTATCAATCTTTTCTATTAATTCTATTTTGCCACTTACTTGATTTTTTATGTATGATTTGATCAAGTTTTTCATCTCATCACTTAATGATTGTGCTGAAGTTACTCTAACAGATTGAATACCTTTTTGTTTTTTATAAAGTTGTAAAAACCTTTCTGCAATGCTTTTTAAAATATTCTCTCTTTTTTTTAAAGTAATTATTGATATGAAACTTTTTGTAAGCTTGTTAAAATCAGAAAAAACTTCCGTAAGGATAGAAAGTTTTTTATCAGTTTTAATTATTGGACTCTTTAATAATAAAGAAAGTTCTTTACTTGAATCACAGGTAGTGACAAATTTTTTTAAATCTGTAACACATGTTTCAATATCACCACTTTCATTAGCTAAGGCTAACAAAGATTTAGCATACCTCAATGTTAATCTTGAATTCTTCATTTTTTAATTTAATTCAGCCTCCTTAAGTGACGCTCCAATTAGATCTTGTTGCTGCTTTGGATTCTTTAATTCATTTTTAAGAATCTTTTCAGCTATTTCAATTGATAAATCAGCAACATGATTTTTTAACTCTGTTAGAGCTTTCATTTTTTCGTTTTTGATTTGTTCACGAGTGCTCGTTAAAATTTTGTCTGATTCTTGTGATGCTTTTTCTTTAGCGTCTGCAACCATTTTGTCGCTAATAGTTTTTGCTTCTTTTAAAATATTGTCTCTTTCTTCTCTTGCTTCTTTTAAAATCCTATTGTTATCAGCGTTAAGCTGTTCCATTTCTTCACGAGCTTTATTAGCAGAAGACAAGGCTTCTTCTATAGTTTTATTCCTTTCATCAACAGAATTAATAATTGGGGTCCAAGCGAACTTTTTTAATAAAATGATTAATAGCGTAAAAACTACTGTGGTCCAGAAAATTAAACCTATTGAAGGTGTTACTAATGACATTGGGTCCATAATCTTTTTTTTTTGGTTGTCTGCTAATTAGCAGACAACCATTAATATAATACTTTTATTATCCTTGTAGAAGTGCAACAACTACACCAAAAAGAGCTACACCCTCGACAAGTGCAGCTGCAATAATCATATTAGTTTGAATTTTACCAGTATGCTCTGGCTGCCTAGCCATTGCTTCTAGTGCAGAACCTCCAATTCTTCCAATTCCAATACCTGCGCCAATCGCTGCAAGTCCAGCGCCAATCGCTGCTATTCCTGTAATTTCCATTTTTTAAAGTTTTTTAAGTTATACATTTTAAATTTGTTTTAATGGTGTTCAGTTGTTGCAAGTCCAATAAATAATGAGGTTAAAAGTGTAAAAATATATGCTTGTAAAAACGCAACCAACACCTCAATTAAATACATAAACAATACAAATAGTACAGACACCGGAGCAACACCATAAGCTCCAGCTGTACCAAGACCGCTTTGTGCCATAAATATTAATGATATTAAACTTAATATAATTATATGCCCAGCGGAAATATTAGCAAATAACCTGATCATTAATGCAAAAGGTTTTGTAAAAACTCCAACAATTTCTATTGGAATCATAATTGGCATTAATGCTAAAGGAACGCCTGGGGGTTTAAAAATATGACCCCAATAAGATTTATTTCCAGAAAAATTTGTCACAATTAAAGTGATAAATGATAAAACTAAAGTTAAAGCTATGTTTCCTGTAACATTGGCTGCTCCCGGAAACAATCCCATTAAATTATTTATTAAAATAAAGAAAAAGAGAGTTAGTAAATATGGTAAATAAGGTTTGTATTTAGCTCCAATATTAGGTTTTACAATATCATCACGAACAAAAAGAATAAGTGGCTCTAAGAAAGCCAAAATACCCTTTGGAGCACCCTTGTTATTCTTTGATCGGCTTCCTGCAAGACCAAAGAAGAGCAACAAAACAATAACAGACAACAACATTGAAGCAACATTTTTTGTTATAGAAAAATCTATGGCGGGGGTTCCATTTAAAATATGATGATCATCATCAAACTGGGCCTCAGCGCTTCCTTCGTTTAGTTGATATATTTTACCGTGTGACTTAACAAAATTTAAATTATTTTTTGACACAACCACTTTAGCGTCATCATTGTGATGGAATTCACTTGAGGAAAACATAACTAAACCCAAATCAGTCCACAAAATAACTGGCAATGGTATAGTCATAGAAGATTTTCCCTCACCCCAAAGGTGCCATTCGTGAGAATCAGAAATGTGATGCATTATAGCGGGGACCGGATTGTATATTTCAGAATTTTTAGTTGAATCGTTATTAGCCTCAGAAGCCCACCCCTTAAAAGATATAGTGACTAAAAGAATTAAAATTACTAGGGCGTTTAGAAGATTTCTTATTTTCATTTTTTTATGAGACATAAAAATTTAATCTTGGACAAAAATATATAATTGATCTTAATAAATTATATATTTTAAGTTGTTTTTTTTATATCTTTTTTTAGTGTTGATAAAACAAACCTTACATCTAGAAATAAGTAAAAAAAGTAAACAATAAACAAATGAAGTAAAAGTAATTTGTTGGTTGTAAAGAATTCAAAAAACAAAAAAACCACAATAAAAATAATGAGAAAAGCTTTTATGGTATTAAGAATTAAAAAAACATTAGCTGTTTTGTTTGAAAAAAATTTTATTGCTGCAATAAACAAGCTACAAAAAACTAGGCTTAACACAAGCATTGAAGCGTGAATAAGCTCTGTAAATAAAACAACATTACAGAAAAAAATAAAGTAAATTTTATGTGTTAAATAAAACAGGATTGCAGAAAAAAAATTTATTGCTATTATTCTTTTCATGGTCTAAACGGTTTTAAACATTTCTAACAACTAAATACAGTGCGATAAAAACACCAATTAAAGAAATTAAAGCTTGTGTTAAACCGTTTAAAAATAAGAATTTAGACTCAACCCACCCACCGAACAAAACACTCAAAGCAATAATAACTGCCATTTGAATCGTTATTGTAGAAAATTTTAAGTACGCGTTAAGCTGTTTTTTCTTGTTTGTGGTTTTCTTGGTTCTTTTTTTCGACATCTTTTATGTCTTTTATAACTCCTCCCATTCCGCAAGAACCAGAAAAACTAGCTCCGGGTTCAATGGCTAATTTATTTGTGATTATATCTCCATCTAGTTTAGCTGTTGATTTTAAAGAAAGTAGTTCTGAAACACTTATTTTTCCTTTTAGTTCACCTGAAATATCAGCGTTATCACAAACCACATCACCGTCAACCATGCCGGTTGATCCAACAACAACTTTTCCCTTAGTGTTTATCGATCCTTTAAGCTTTCCATCAATTCGAATGTCTCCAGAAGAAGTTATGTCGCCACTAATTGAAGTTCCAGATCCAATTAAGTTGACTACACCTGAGTTTTCGTTAATTTTTGCCATGTCTTTGTTTTTGGTTGTAAACATATTAATAATACTTATTACAAATGTAAAAATTATACTCTTAAGTCAAAGAATTATTG
>MDTE01019260.1_pt1 | contig 12333 bp, 4 predicted proteins | sample 811231 | NCBI WGS metagenome assembly MDTE01 (sample SAMN05326651, study PRJNA326480) | marine metagenome | isolation source: seawater | place: Indian Ocean: Red Sea | collected 2010
ATCAGGTATATCACGGTACTGCCCAAACAGCAGGCAAGGAATCAACAATATTATGAATAAGGTCTTCTTCATCTGATCACCGCAAATTTGCCAATAAAGGGTTCATTGGAACTGTCTTTTTGTTCCACATAAAATAGATATAGTCCGGGAGCAACTTCCTGGTTATTGACAGTACGCATATCCCACCAGGCATTGCCGGATTCAGCATCGTTATGTTCAAGTGTACTCACATACTCACCGGAGAGGGTAAAAATTTTAATGGTGCATTTTTCGGGAAGATTTGTAAACCTGATTTGTCTTAAATGTTCAGATTCCTTAAATCCTGAATGCACTTTATAAGGGTTGGGCACCACACCAATATCACTGGTATTTACTGCAGGCATTACACCGGGATAAACCTGGATAAAATTTCGGTCCAATACTGTAGTCCCTTTTGAATTTTCTATGGAGGCATAACCATTGGGGTCAGCCCATTTGTCCGGGTTTGAATAATTAGTATCCACCACTACCTCAAAAGCTCCATCTCCAATATCCTTGTATGTAGTGCGGTATGGCGGTTCGACGCCCATATCATATGCCACGACAGAATACGTGTATTCCAATCCATCCGTGACGTCTTTATCCACATATAAATAGGTCATGGTATCACCATTAATGACTTTTGGCTCATTCAGCCTGATGGCATCAAATCCTGTATCATTCCCTAAGGTAAACCAGGGGAAATAAGGGTCCTCCCCTTTGATAGAATGTCCCCGCTGCTGCAATGGATCATTGGCACAGTCAGCAGGATTACTGGAATAAATGCAATGTAATGAATCTTCTTCTGCTGTCAGGTCAAATTGTTGAAAAGGACGCCAGCCCGCAAAAATACCATCCGTATCATAGATCATATCATCTGCTTCACCCCATGCTGCACCGCCATCTAAACTTTTGAAAATTTTATACCCTTCAAAATCAGCATAACCTGTCACAACGTCCCTAGCTGATTCTGCCCGGTCATCCCAATAGATTCGGACTTCCCCTTGCCCAGTTTCAGCGTGTACAGTGGGACGGGTCGGTGGTGTAAAACCCTGATAACGAGAATTATACATGACTTGAGCGAAACGGGCATTATTAATCAAATCATCTTCAGTTTGTCCAAAAATAATACAGAATGAAAAAGGAACTTCTCTGCCGACAGGCAAATCGAAAGGTGCACAACTCATAATCAACACACAATCCAAGCCCGGGTCATCCCGTGTATAAACCGGCTCTGATTTTAGCCCAATCACCGAATCAAAATGGGGATTAAGTTCTGAACCTAAGTCTGTCCCCGGATTGGGTGTATGGAAATGCCATGCTTTTTCATTTTCACTAATGTTAGAAGTATCTCCCACCATGAGCTTGTATAAAATTTCTTCTTTATTCCTGGCAACCGGGCAGCCTTCATAGCCTGCATAACAAGGTGGTGAAGAATCTTCAGGCCGCGTCACGCCGGGACGCTGATACCAATCCACCCAGTGCCAGTCCGTCATTTTCAACGGTTCGCCCGGGAAAATATCAATGGTACCATCCTGATCCAAATCCACCGGATCTGTTGCTTTGGGTGAATCCAACAACTGGGTTGCAACCACACCAAATTCATTTCCAGGATGGGTTGTTGCTGACGGTTCATCTAAAGCATATCCCAAGGCACCGGAAAGTCCATCATGATCACCGATCATGGCCATGCTGATGAGCATTCTTTCATTATTGACTTCAAACAATTCCCAATAATATTTCATAAAATCGTCATCATTGGTATGATAAAAACCATTGTAACCGTCCCAATCACCCATGAGTGCATCCGCATCCATATAAAATCCCAATGTCATCCCGCTGTAGTCAAATCCTTTGCCGCGGTTCAATTGTGTACCATCAGGCATAATCATGGCTTCTCCACAAATCTGATTGCCATCTTTATCTAAGACAGGATTGCCATCTTCGTCCTCAGCGCAAAAATCACCACTTTCATTACGAACTTTTACCGTCACAAACATAATATCTTCCGCATAGGAGACACCATAGGAATGGGCTGAAGCCATGACTCGCAATCCCATGGGATAACCGGTTTGCTCATATTCATTATTGGTGTTCACATTGTTAGCCCGGTGTGCCCAACGATCATCAAACTCCATATAGACATCCATATCAGAAATGAATCGGCCCGGAACATCTTCCCAACAATCCGGGTCTTTACGAGATTGTGAACAACCGGGTAGGTTGATATTGTAATCTTGTGCCCACCAACCCGGCCAAAAAGCTTCAGTTTGTCCCGTGAGTTCATTATATCGTTTTGGCCAAGTTGTTGAATAACCTGAATGGGCTAATACCGGATATGTGTCCCCAGCTGATACAAATGGTGAATCTTTAAAAACATCCCCTGTCAGGGTTTCAGTCTGGTGTGTATTAATACGTGACATGGTAGATGCATGCCAATCTGTTTTATGGACGGCATCTATAAAATGGGATTCAGCAGCATTGGCACCATAATAAAAGTACTCATCATCATCAGTCCACTCTTCCAGATCTTCACCATAATCATAAAAATCAAAACTGCTTTCCCGGCTGATCAATTTGGGTCGGAGTGCCCATGGATAAATAAACCCAATCCGGGTTGTAGATCTGTTGGGATCCATTTCTCCAAAAGTACTTAAAATTATTTTGCGGTTTTCATGATCAAACATAAATTGCCGGTCATCATTAAAATCTTCCACAGATGAAACTTCATTTTCCGGAAGATAGAGACCTTCATCGTTCCCCAATTCAAAGAGAAACCCACTGAAAATCGTATCGCCCGTGGTTGGGTACCAAGCCTCGTAAGCGCTGTTGGATTCCCAAATGCTGTAAATGGGCACACCATCTTCATCAACTGAAGTTTCTACAGGTACCCAAGTGTAATTCGCTGTATTGGAATGGCCCGGAACACCTGCAATAAAAGAAACCGCAGGCAGATAAGAATAGTCGCCCCAAATCCCTGATGGATGGGAATCCCAATTAATGAAACTGCCATAGTTTGTAATGGCTGACTTAACACGGCCTTGATCTACGAAGCCTTTGCCTCTGTCGCTCATTGGATTGGTCGGAAATGGATAATCGCCGATCTTGGCAGCAGGAGCAGGACGGAATGGATCCGGCACAGGTTTATTCTCTTGTACATAGGTCTTATCAATAGCCAATAAAGAGCCAAGAACTAAAAAAGTAAATAGTATTTTATTTTTCATTTAGTTTAATTGAAATCAATACGAATAAAAAAGTTTATTTCCCTGGGTGAGGATAATCGCCATGGGCGATCGTAATACGCGCTAGATTTGTTGGCATATTTGCCCTGACCGCTGGGGTCCGTTCCCGGCAGTCCAACATAGTCAGTATAATAGGTTCCTGGATCATCCGGTTTGCCGGTCATGGCGTAAATATCAATAGGATTCCGAATGTCGAAAATATTGAAAACATTCAACCCTAAGGCAAACCTGTGCCCTATAGCCTCGAAATATTTAGAAAGGGATAGGTTAACATTCTTGTATCCCGGGCCTCGTTTAGAATTCCGGTTCCGTTCATCCGACACAGGATCCCGTCCACGGAAAATAATTGGTGTATAGGGATAACCGCTTTGGTAAAAAGCAGTTACACCGGCTTGGATTCCAAAAGGCAGGAATGTATAGGCATAATAGGTTAAATCATGGGGACGATCAAAGTAAGTGATATTTTCCTGGCTGGGTGCATCAACATATTGACCACTGATACTGGCCCATGCATATTCACTGTTTGCTTTTGCAATGGAATAGGTGTATTGTAACTGGGAACCGAAAAACCGTCGACGCCATTCTAAAGTAACATCAATTCCTTTGGCAGAACCATAGTCACCATTCGTTGATATTTGGTAACTATATACACCGGAACGCTCATGGGTGTATCGCGTCATTTGATCCATATCCCGAACCCAGGCACCTAAGGAATAGGCCCAACTTTCTCCCACCTGAACATTGAAGGCTACGGAATAATCTTGCGTTCTTTCAGCGCCCATGGTGGCATTACCCACTTGTCCTTCGCCTTCTTCAAATAATTCTTCCGGATTTTCTAACCGGTTGGTATTCAAATAAATATTTTGGTAAACCGGTGTTTGATAATAGAGTCCATAGTTAAAGGTAAACGTTGATTTGTCTGTGATCACATGACTGAATCCTAATCGTGGACTAATTTTATAAAACCATCCGGACTGTTCTAAGAAAACCTTCTGTCTCGGAATACCGGCAATATCGGCGTATTCTTCATTCTCGTCCCATTGGTTATTGTTATTCAAATCAGAATAAAAATAAGGATGACCGGGACTGTATACGCCTAAAGAATCTTGCAAGGGTGGTGGCACGCCCCAGATTTGCGTATTGTAATTAACCATGTCAATTCGAATACCGTAGTTGATTACCATCCAAGGCACTTCAAACGTATTTTGGACGTAGGCAGAAAATTCTTCAGGCTCACGGAATTCATCCCACTTACCGTTATTATTGGCATCCGTGAAAGCTTCGCCTTCATCCCAGCGCCCGTTTCCTTCACCTTCATCCGCTTCGATGTAACCCTCATCTCCAAGGACTAAACTATCCGGGCCCGTATCTTCCCAATATTCAGAAAATGTTTGAATAAAGGCAGCAGCGCCAAGCCATGGATCCATGACTTCATAGAAATTAAGCTTGTGATATTTATAATCAATTCCGGTTCTAATTTTCCATTTATCCGTAATTTGAGAAGTTAGATCAATACGAATCTCATCTGTAACCGAACGAGAATCTGCATAGAATGTATCATGGCCACCAAAAGTTCGTCCCTCATCCCAAGCGACACCACCTTCAGAATAATTAGGCATGTAATAATAGGGATTGGGTGCCCCGGGAATAAAACTCAAGTTGGTCGGCGTACTCCAATACCCGGGGACATTTTGAAATCTTAAACTAATGGAATTGTGATCATAGAATGGTTCATAATCCTCATACATTTCCGGCTCTAACCAATAATCGCCGTCTCTTTCAATGAGGGGTTTCACCAAGCTCGGCCCATCCCAAATGCCATCATTATCTGCATCAGTAAAGGATTCGCCCACATCCCAAACACCATTGCCATTGTTATCTTTAAAATCTTCTGCCATTTCCCAACTATACAACCCGGGATCTGCACCATGATACCAGCCGGTTCGCTCATCCACATTGGTGTACCGAATGGTATCGCCATCTTCTCCTATGCTATATGGAATAACATTCCGGTTTTCCGGATCTGATATATCTTTGTAGCCTGCAGGATGGCGCCATTCAAACCAGTTTGGATACCCGTCCTTATCATTGTCACGCCAACGGACACCCTGGAATTGGTCTTGGATAAATCGTGATGTACGAATCGTATAAAATGTACGTTGGGTCACCGAGTGGTTTATTTCAAAATTGTACCTGTACGTATCCCGGAAAAGTTCATTTCGGCCTTCATCCCAATAGAGGTAACGCGGATTAAAGGATTGGCGATGGTTTGCTACCTGCCAATAGGCACCATGGAATCTGAGTTTATTGGTCAATCTAAATGTCAATTTTGTAAAAATATCCCAAGTTTTGGTAAATCCGAATCCACGGAAACCTGATACACTATCCCATGGGTAAACCAACGCTTTTTTATTTTTATCAATATTGTCCAAGTTGGCATTTAAGTCCGCTTCAGTCCGATAATAATAGTCACCATTGTGGAGGTTGAAAACTTTATCATCAAACTCATACACACTGTAGTTATCTTCGGTTGTGTATTGTCCAGAAACCCAAAAGTATAATCGAGGAATGCCCAGGACAGGCCCGCCTATACCAACATTCAAGTCATCGTATCCGCGGATGAGGTCGAAATTTTCTGTTTCATGGGTCTTTCCCATGGCGGAATTAATCATAGCCCCCATTTGGCTGGTTTCATACTTGATCTTATACTGAATTTCTTTATCGCCTGAATTGGTATGATAGTTGGATACAGCTGATTGGGCATCGCCATATTCCGCGTTAAATCCTCCGGGCTGCCAGTCAAATTCTTTCACAGCAAATAAGTTCAGGCGCGTTCCCGACCCGATGGAGCCAAAAATAGGATTCCGAAGGTACATGCCATCCATCATGTAAGCAATTTGTCCGGATCGTCCGCCTTTTACATGGATTTCTTCGATGCCACGCTCTTCATGATTAGGGACAGATTTGTTGCGGCTTTCAACTTTTACCACACCGGATTGCAATGTATAGAGTTCCGTTAAATCTCTGATAGGCAGCGCTTGGATCGCTTCCTTATCTACTGTGACCTTTTTTGACGTATTCCCTCGTTCAACTAAAGGCCGTGTACCAAGAACTTCTACTTCTTCACCTTCAATGACTTCCTCTTCTAATTTGAAATTGAGCCATTGAGTTTGATCCATAAGAACATGGATTTCTTTCATGGTTGTTTTTTTATACCCAATCATTGAGCAAACCACATCATAATCACCCACAGGAATATTCAGGATGATATAATTCCCATCCACATCTGTCGCTGCACCAATATTCAAGCCAGGTATAATCACATTGGCGCCGGGAAGGGGTGTACCATCTACCGCATCTGTCACTTTGCCTCGGATGGTACCATCTGTTCCTGCATATAAAAAGGATACAAATAAAATTAGTATAGAACTGTGTTTCAATTTTATCATTGCTCCAACTCCCGCAAGTCTAGTGTCTGAATACCTTTTTGAGCACTGACACGGAACGGTTCAAAATCAAAATCAGGATGATCCCCAATATCTTGCAATTTGATAGTTTCCACCGGTTCAGTCAATTTCCGGAATACACCGCCACCCTCGGTTTTGTCTAAAGATGTCAATTCTATGCGATTCAATCCTACCCAAGCCTCATTATTTTCATCTGGTGGGCCATTTGCTGTCCAATCCGAATTGTAAGGATGTTCTGTCCAGCGGATATGGATTTCACTTTTGACCAATCCTTGTTTATAGGCCAGCCAAGACTCAGTCCGCTGGCCAAATTCCACACCGCTACCCATCATAGTCATGGTGGTAACTTGGGTCACTTTAAAACAGTTTTCAAAAGTCGTATCCGCCGGAGGGCATTCCTCGCTATCTGCCACAATAGCATCATTGGCGGCACATTGATAATTGCCGTCCCCTATAGCAGTAAATGTCTTTACAGCGGCAGGTACTGTTACACTGGCTGCTTCAACATCATAACTTTTTTCAATAAAATATACAGCAACATTCGTCGTATCGTAATAAGCGGTATCAACATGTTCTCCATCTCGAAGCGATCCATTATAGGTATAATACAGGATTTCGCTCGCTAATTGAGGCTTCTGCCAAAATCCATTTTGAATTTCCTTTTGATTGAAATAAAAACCGACCGGTAGAAAATATGAAGGATAAACAACTTGGTTTAGATGCTTCGGTTCGTGGAAAATATGGTAGTTATAATGACGTTCTGACGTATTACTACTGGTTCTGTACCATTCAGATTTTGTGATATAATAATCGCCAGCGGATAAGGATGATCCGGTGATATGACCAATTTTTTCCCGGGTGTAAAGAGTAACCAATGAATCCACATCATCTACATATTGTTGTTTCAGATCATTGAACTCAATCGTCTCGATGAGATTGTTATATTCATTTCCCCAGCGATCTGTAATATCATCTCCCAATCCTACTTCCAATAATACTTCCGGTTCACTTGGATCGGTATAATCCACAATAAGATTATTGGGCTTATCTCCTATGACATAAAGGTATTTTTCCGAGGTCCCATCTCCATCAGAATCTTTCATGGTGAATTCTTCTTCCAGATCATAAATTTTGTTTCCACGGTCACAAAAACCACCATCGCTGTCTTCTAAATAATCGCCAATTCCCTCACAGGCTGACGCGGAGGTCACACGAGGTTCAGCATCATCCCAGATTTCATTGCAATTCCGGTCCTGATATGGTTCACTGATATTGAATGACTGGTCTCCATTGATATCAAAATAGGGTTCTGCAGGGTCCCAAATTCCGTTACCGGTATCTTCAAATTCATACGCAATGGAAATGACACCGTTTCCATCGTAGTCTTCAATTAAGTTATCGCCTTCATCGTATTCACCATTATTATTATTATCGTTGTATTCATACAGCGCTTCATAAACGCCATCATCATTATAATCTGTAAGAGCTGTTTCTCCCACATCCCAAGTACCGTTATCATTGCAATCTGTGTTGATTCGAAATACTAAGGAATCGGCACTGAGTTGTTGTTTCTCAAATTCAAAATTGGAAATAAAACGAATCTGATCGTCATTCAAAAAAACATAATTGGTATCGAACCATTCGGAGGAATCAACAAACAACAATCCCTCATCAATGAAGGGCGTATCCACCACTGCCCAATAAGCACTTACATCGAACGTATCGGAATAATAAAGCATGGTGTCAGCTTGGATCCAGTCAGAGTTAACTAATTTATACCGTTGAAGTGATGGATCGGCTAACAGATCCCATTCTAATTTTTCAAGGTTTTTGAATGAGGTGGATGTCATCAGGACAGAATCAGGGACGATAGAATCTTGGACAGAAAGGGTATCAATATAGTGACGCTCAGTGAAAACAGATTCATCAGAAGGCGTCATTGATACAAGATGATTGTTAAAAGTTTTAAACTCCATTTCCGGCGGTGTTTTACCGGAAAGTTCATAATATCCCAAGTAATGATCGTAAGACGCCATTAAGCCGGGATCGTACCGAAAATATTTGGCATTTATTTCATCGTCGAAATTATAAAAGTAATCTGTGATAGAACCCGAGGTGCCAGCTAAATCATCATTCAGCGTATTGATAAATGTGACTTCTTCATCACTCGAAGTATCCTCTGGCTCCTGTTTTTCACAAGCCATTTGAGATAGACTGATAGCAAACAGAAAAAAGAAAAAATGTTTATTCATTTATAAATGTTGAGTTTCAAACGAAAATTAAAGCGATAAATTTAAGTAAAATCACAATATAATTCGTTGTTTTTTTATTAACCCTTAAACACAGACCATGATTAATACGAAATACCTAAAAATTATACTCATTATTTTTACCTTTTCATTTTGCTTCGCTGACCTTGCCAGTCCAACACCCTTTAAAGTGACTCAGCCCAACGGCGTCGAAATTGAAATATTAAACCGAGGGAATCATCTCCAGGGATGGCACGAATTCCAGGGCTGGACGATTGTCCAAAATTCTGACGGTTGGTGGATGTATGCATCCGGAAACGACAGATTTCAACTCATTCCATCTCATTTGAAAGTTGGCATTGATCCTGAACCCGACCCGTTCACAAGTTCAATAGAAAAAGGGATTCGTCCTGAACGTCGAGTTTTAGAAGACAATGCACCCATTCCCAATTTACAAATAACCAGGACGGATACGTTTCATGTACCCCTCATCTTGGTGGAATTTCCTGATGCGCCGGCAACCTACGATTCAATTGATTTTGAAATGATCATGAATCAGGAAGGATACACTCATTTGAATAATGTCAATACGGGTAGCTTTCGTGATTTTTATCAGGAAATTTCTTATGAACAATTTCTGCCAATTTCAGAGGTCACCAATTGGATTATGGCACCAAACAACCATGATCATTATGGCTATAATAATCCCAACGGCTGGAGCAATGTTCGTCAATTGGTGAGAGCGCTCGCTGATTCCTTGGAAGAGCAAGGATTTGATTGGTCTATATACGATAATGATGGCGATGGATATGTAGATGCACTCAATGTACTTCACCAAGGCGCAGGTGCAGAACAAGGTGATTATTCAAATATTTGGTCCCACAAGTCCAGTTTAGGTGGTTTATCCGTTACTTATGATGGTGTAACCATCAGCAGCTATACAATGAATCCTGAGATCCAAAGCGGCAACATTGTTGCCATTGGTGTCTTGGCCCATGAATTTGGACATGCTTTGGGACTCCCGGATTTGTATGACACAGATTATTCTTCCACCGGTGCAGGAAAGTTAGCTCTTATGGCAAGTGGGGCTTGGGGCACAAACGGCAATACGCCCTGGTATCCTGCCACGATGGTTGGATGGTGTAAAAATAGGTTAGGTTGGGTTGATATCGTTGAAATCACCGAGAACCAGGAAGGCATTTCCCTCCAGCAATCTTATTCTAACAGTACCATTATTCGTGTGGATCATCCTCAAGTGGATGAGGAATACTGGCTCATTGAGAATCGCCAAAAGGTTGGCTCCGATACCTTGATGCCTACACCGGGATTAGCCATTTGGCATATCAATGACGATATTGCCCAAGGTTGGGGACCTAATTCAAATGAGCCTTATTATGGCGTTGGCCTGGAACAGGCAGATGGTCTGTTTTCTTTGGAAAATGGCGGACCCAGTAATGGTGGCGACGTGTATCCCGGCGATACGGATAATAGAGAATTCAGCCATTCATCCACACCCAATACCAATAGTTTATATAATGTTATATCCATGACCAGCGTGGATAATATTTCCGATCCAGGCGAATTTATGACATTTGATGTGACTTACGATGAAGTCATTTTAGCGACAGCATTTATTAATGATGGTTCCGGCTATGCCAACGGTGAAGGAACAATTTCTATCGGCATGAGCAACGAAATGGAGATTGGTGAATTGGAATTCAGACTCAATTTTTCCCCCAATTTCCCTGATATTATTGACGTGATTCCCACAGAACGAACCACGTTTGATTCTGTCATATTTGATGATCAATCAGTCACACTTGTCAATCCACTAATCACAGCTGGCACCGGTGATATTTTGGACTTAACATTTTTTAATAATACAGGTGTTGAAACAGACGTCACCGTTTCATTTGATTATTGTATAGCCCTTACGGTCAACGATCAACCAGTGGGAATGACATCAGTTGATGAAGCCAATTATTATATTGAAGGCATGGATCAGTATTTTAATATTTTGGATGGCACGGGAACTGCCGGTGGCGGCGCTTCTTATGTTGTGTCTATTTACAATACAATTCCTATTCCCATGGCTGTGGTTCAATTATCTAACTCTCCCGGTCTGCTTACACCCAGTGATGAACCCTTTGTTGATGATAATGAAAATGGAGAATATGATGAGGGCGAACCTTTTACAGACTGGAATGGAAATGGTGTCTGGTCTCCGGTGGTGGAACGGATCGGATTGGATGAAACATGGGAAATTGATCCCTCTGTATCCGGTACCGATCTAACTATTGGATTTTCGAATTGGCCTTCGCCTTTGGAAACAGGATCACATCAACTTTTTCGAATCAATTGTGCTGTAAGTGGTGAAGCCCAAATGAATGATGAAATCTCAGTATTTACGAACGTAATTCTACTGATAGATGCGTGGGGGAACCAAGGCGTTTCCTTTGTAAATGGTGAAGGAACGGTGATAATAGATGATGTGTTGGAAACTAATGAAACAATCCAGTTCCCTGAAAAGTTTTCTTTGAATCAAATTTACCCAAATCCGTTTAATCCCATGACATCCATTCAGTTTTCTGTGGAGAGTTTTGGAGAAACATCTCTTCAAATTTTTGATTTAATCGGACGCTTGGTGGAAACACTGGTACAGGAGAAAATGGAACCGGGATCTTACAAAGTTAATTGGCATCCGACCAATATGTCTTCCGGACTTTACTTTGTGGAATTAAAGTCCGGCGACCAGCGGGAGTTTCAGAAGATTACCTATTTGAAATAATGGACCCTGATAAACTTTGCGGAGATTAACGGTTGCCAACAATTTCAACGTAAAAAATGAATGGATAGATTTAAATCCTTCCAAAATATCCCCAAAGTTTTTCGGTAGGCAAATGATAACTTTTCGGAAGGTATTGGATCGTCATATTATTATAATTTATTGACTTTGTAGAGTTTTCGTATCAATCAAAAACTTCCGCAAAGTTTAATCTGATTCTTGTTTGGACTAGACTTATCAGCCTATTGGCGGATGAGTTAAGGATAACTGATTAGGCCGATTTCCGTTTCCGGCTCTGTTTAAAAAGCGGATCTTTTCCTTTTAAGATTGTTTCTTTGGTAATGATCACCCGTTCCACGCCCTCCAGTTCCGGAAGGTGATACATGATATCCAAAAGATGTTCCTCCATCACAGACCTTAATGCCCGGGCCCCTGCTTTTCGTTCCAAAGCCAAGTGCACAATAGCTTTCAAAGCTGATTCCCGAAATTCTAATTCAATCCCTTCAAGCATGAAAAGTTTTTTATACTGCTTTACCAGGGAGTTTTTGGGATCTACCATGACTTGCATCAAA
>MDTE01168007.1_pt1 | contig 12333 bp, 11 predicted proteins | sample 811231 | NCBI WGS metagenome assembly MDTE01 (sample SAMN05326651, study PRJNA326480) | marine metagenome | isolation source: seawater | place: Indian Ocean: Red Sea | collected 2010
TAAAATCAGTACTAATTTGTAGAAATTTTCCTCCATATGATTTTGTTATTTTGGCAAATGCTTCTGCACCAGTTGAATTGATAGATTTAGCTAAATTAATATTTTCTTCTGCCTCGTCAACTGCAGTATATGCTGCACAATTGATTGACCAATTTGGTTTGTGAAATTCAAAATAATCTACCATAGATTGTTTATCTTCCAGGTTAAATTCGAACCTATTTGGAGTGAGAATTTGCATTCTCTTATCACTTAAATCTAATAAGGTTTTGCCAAGTTGTCCTTTACTTCCAGTAATTAGTACCTTCATAAAAATAATTTATCCGTAATAATTAATTCATCTAAAGTTATTGCATCTTGATCTTTTTGTGAAATTATAAATTTCATATCTTTTTTAATATTTTTGGGCCATTTTATTGACACTTTCTTGTCATTCCAAAGTAGAGAATTCTCTAAATCTTTATTCCAATAATTTGTAACTTTATAGCATATAGCTGCATAATCACTAAGGGTTAAAAAACCATGAGCGAAACCTTCTGGAATCCATAATGAATTATTTTCAGAACTACTTAAAACTATACTAGCCCAGTCACCAAATGTTTTAGATTGTTTTCTTAAGTCAACTATAACATCAAAAATTTCCCCTGAATTTACTCTAATAAGCTTGCCTTGAGGAAATGGATTTAATTGAAAGTGTAAACCTCTTAAAACACCTTTTTTTGAGAAAGAATAATTATCCTGTACAAAATTTATATTTTTTCTTAATTCATAATTGAATTTTTTTTGATTCCAGCTCTCGAAAAAATAACCTCTATTGTCATTATAGATAGTAGGCTTTATTAATAAGGGACCATCAATTAATTTATTATTTGCGTTGTATATCTTTTCTATTTGCATTTATCTTATTTTGATTTAAACTTTTTTTCTTCTAACATTTTTATTAAATATCTGCCATAGTTACTTTTTATCATTGTTTCAGATAATTGACTTAACTGAAAATCATCAATCCATCCATTTCGCCAAGCAATTTCTTCTGGACAACTAATCTTTAAACATTGTCTATTTTCTATTGTGCGAATAAATTCTCCAGCTTCTTGAAGGGAATCAAAAGTACCAGTGTCAAACCAAGCATATCCTCTCCCAAGTATTTCAACTTTTAATTTTCTATTTTCAAGATAAATATTATTTAGATCGGTTATTTCTAATTCTCCTCTTTCAGAAGGCTTTAGTGTTTTGGCATAATCTACAGCATTTTCGTCATAAAAATATAGCCCAGTAACTATTTGATTACTTTTGGGTTTACTTGGCTTTTCTTCTATAGATATAGCTTTAAAATAATCATCGAAATCTACTACACCATATCTTTCAGGATCTTTTACAGAATATGCAAATATAGTTGAATTTTTAGTATCTTCATCAGCTCTATTTAACTTAGAAATTAGATCATGACCATAAAAAAGATTATCCCCTAAAATTAGGGTTATAGGTGATTTATTTATAAAGCTTTCTCCAATAATCAATGATTGCGCTAATCCATCTGGACTTGGTTGTATTTCATAGGTAATAGAAATGCCCCACTGTGAGCCATCTTTTAAAATCCTTTTAAATAAGTCAATATCATGAGGATTGCAAATTACAAGTATTTCTCTAATGCCACTTAACATTAATGTGGAAAGTGGATAATAAATCATAGGTTTATCATATATAGGCATCAATTGTTTGCTTATAGCTAATGTGAGAGGCCTTAGTCTTGAACCAGAGCCTCCAGCTAATAAGATTCCTTTTCTAATACTATTTTTCTTTTTCAACATGTTTTATCAAGATTCGTCATTCCTTAAAAAGATTATAAAACAAATACTTAAACTAGGAACTTTAAGATATTAAATTTAAAAATCACATAATATATTAAAATTTTATTCCTTTGTAATTATAGATTTATAATAATTATTCATTTAAGACGTTCAGTGTACTTAAAACAGGATAGCTCAATATTAGTTACTGGTGGAGCTGGATTTATTGGTAGTCACACATCTGTAGAATTATTAGAAAATGGCTATGAGGTAATAATTTTTGATTCATTAATGAATAGTTCACAAGATGTAATTGAGAGAATAAAGAGGGTTGCATCAATCAAAAACAAAAAATCTTATGATAAATTATTTTTTGTGAAAGGAGATGTTAGGGATGAAAATACCCTAAACAAGGTATTTGAAAATGCTTCCATAAGAAATAAACCAATTGGTGGGGTCATCCATTTTGCAGGATTAAAGTCAATAGAAAAATCATTTGAAAATACAATAGATTATTGGGATGTAAATTTAGCAGGAACTATATCTTTGCTTAAAGTTATGAAAAATAAAAAATGTAAAATATTGATTTTTAGTAGTAGTGCATCAATATACTCAACTAATAATATATCTCCAATAAATGAAGAAGACTATATTTCGCCAATAAGTAATTATGGCCAATCAAAAGCTAGCGTTGAAAAAATATTAGAATCTTTAACAAATGAAAATGGATCAGATTGGTCAATAGCATCCTTAAGATATTTTAATCCTGCTGGAGCTCATCCCTCATCCTTTTTAGGTGAAGGCCCAACACTTTATTCTAGGAATTTATTTCCAATTATCAATAAAGTTGCAATTGGTAAAATGGACGAATTAAAAATATATGGTAATGATTGGAATACCTCTGATGGAACTTGTATTAGAGATTATATCCATGTTGTGGACGTCGCTAAAGGTCATTTGAAGGCTTTGGAATTTTTGCAAAAGAAGAAAACGCCATTTCTTACATTAAATCTTGGAACTGGTAAAGGTAATTCAGTTTTGGAGATAGTTAATTTTTTTCAAGAAGAAAATAAAGTAAAAATCAAATACAAATTTGAAAAAAGAAGAAAGGGAGATTGCGATATTCTTTTTGCTGACAACTCAAAAGCTTTATTAATTTTAAATTGGGAGCCAAAAATGACTATTCGAGAAATGTGTAAAGATTCATGGAATTGGCAAAAAAAAATAACTAATGGCTTCTTATAGATAAAGGGTATTAATTGTTAAATAAATTTTTAAGAATAATTTTTTCCTTCTCCAATCATCCATATATTAAAACCAAATTTTTGAGCTTCTTTTGATAAGTCTATTGATCTTGTATCAAAAATCCATTTAGGATCTCTCATCTTATTTGAGATATTTTGCCAATTAATACTTCTAAATTCTTCCCATTCTGTTAGAAATATTAGTGCATCCGCATCAACAGCTGATTCCTCAATATTGGATGCAAATCTCCATTCTCCCAGTTCACTATTATTATCAAAATCAATAGATTCTTTTAGATTCAGATCCTTTTCAATAACTTTAGATTTTACTTTGGGATCATAAATATTTAGCTTTGCGCCTTCTTCAATTAAATCTTTGCAAATTTTTATAGCTGGAGATTCTCTTGTATCATTAGTATTTTTCTTGAAAGAAAAGCCTAGAATAGATAACCTTTTACCTACAACAGTACCAAATAATTTATTTATTATTAGATTAGAAATCCTTTCTTGTTGCCACTTATTTATTTCTAAAACTTGTTGCCAATAATTTGCAGTCTCATGTAGACCATAATATTTACATATATAAACTAAATTTAATATATCTTTTTTAAAGCAACTTCCACCAAATCCTGGTCCTGAATTTAAAAATAATTCCCCAATTCTTTTATCTTTTCCTATAGCATTTGCAACTTCTTTAATATTTGCACCTGTAACCTCGCATAATGCTGATATTGAATTAATGGAACTAATTCTTTGAGCTAAAAAAGCATTAGCTATTAATTTAGATAACTCTGCGCTCCAAAGATCTGTTTTTATTATTTTATCTTTATTGATCCAGTTAGAATAGATACTTTCTAGAGCTTGTATTGCATTATTATTGTCTCCTCCTATGAGAATTCTATCAGGATTTTCTAAATCATTAATAGCGGTTCCTTCAGCAAGGAACTCTGGATTTGATAATATGTAAAACTCTTGATTATTAGAATCAACATTAGGCTTTTTAGTATTTGAATTAAGGATATTTTTTATAGTTTCAGCTGTTCTAACAGGTAATGTGCTTTTTTCTACTACAATTGTCTTACCTTTTGCGTATTGAGATATTTTCCTTGATGATGCCTCAACCCATTTCAGGTCAATGGCTTCACCCGCACCGATACCCTTCAACTTCGTAGGAGTATTTACTGATATAAAAATCATATCGGCTTCAGATATATGCTTTTTTATTTCTGTTGAAAAAAATAAATTTTTTCCTCTTCTTCTTTTTATTATTTCCTTTAGGCCAGGTTCATATATAGGTAAATTTGATAAATCTTTGCTATTCCATAAATCTATCCTTTCTTGATTAAGATCTACCACATTTACTATTGTATTAGTGCAATTGTCTGCAATGACAGCCATTGATGGTCCTCCAACGTATCCTGCTCCAATACAACATATATTTTTTATCTGATAGTTCATTTAACAAATTGAATAAAATAATCTATTGTTTTGTCCAACCCCTGATTAATATCGATCTTAGGTGACCATTTTAACAAATCTTTAGCAAGGGATATATCAGGTTTCCTTATTTGGGGCTCATCTTCTCTTTGCATGAGTTTTATCATCTCAAGTTTTTTATTTATTTTTGAAATTATTAGCTTTCCTAATTCATAAATTTCAAATTCTTCATTGGGATTCCCAAGATTAATAACTCCTTTGTATGTTGAATCCATTAATTTTATAATGCCATCAACCATATCTTCTACATAACAAAAGCATCTTTTTTGTTTGCCACTTCCAAAAAGTGTGAGTTTTTCGTTAATAAGACCTTGATTTATAAAATTACTTATTACTCTTCCATCATCCCTAAGCATACCTGGTCCATAAGTATTGAATATTCTGGCTATTTTAATATCAAGATTATAAGTTCTTAAGTAATCAAAAAATAAAGATTCGGAAAATCTTTTTCCTTCCACATAACAGCTCCTTTTACCTATTGGGTTTACATAGCCAAAGTAATCTTCTTTTTGAGGATTTTTTTTTGGATCTCCATATATCTCACTTGTACTTGCAAGTAATATTTGTGCTTTATTTTTTCTTGCTATTTCTAAAACATTAATGGATCCAAAAATAATTATCTTACTTGTTAAGATGGGATCTTTTTGGTATTTAAATGGCGAGGCAGGTGAAGCTAGATGCCATATCCTATCAACATTTAAGTTTATAGGATCAATTATATTATGCTCTAAAAATTTAAAATTACTTTCCTTTTCAAATCTTTCTAAATTTAAATTACTACTTGTATGAAAATTATCTATACAAATTACTTTTTCATCTCTACTTAGTAATTTATCTATCAAATGAGAGCCTATAAGACCTGCCCCACCTGTAACTAAATTTATCAAAATATAATTTTAATATATATAGATAATACTTAAGGAGAATAAAATTGTAAATATAATTTTATATCTAAAAATAAAAACTAGATATTCATTGTTTTTTGATATCTGAATTTTGATCTCTTAAGCTAATTATATTAATAAGACCAGAAACTAATATCCAAAATAATATGCTTAATCTTAGATCAAAATATTGAATATCAAAAAATTGTAGAATAAAAAAGATAAAGGCTGAACACCACCACGCTCTGTCAAATAAAGAATTTTTATCTTTTGGAGTTTTAAATATTTTTAATTGTTCACAAGATTTAATAAACAAATATAAAAGTAAAGAAGTAGTAAAGACAGCAACTGGAATGCCATAGCTAATGCTCAATTCTAAAAATATGTTGTGTGGATGACCTACCCAAGATCCATTTTTAATTTCATATAAAACTGGGAAAGTCCCTGCACCCGCTCCAAAAAACGGATTTAATGAAATATTATTTAATGCTGAAGACCATATCTCGTACCTTGTTGAAGTATAATTTTCAAAACCATCATTAGAAAATTTAGAAATTATTTTATTAAATAAAATATCTCTAAATTTAATTTGAAATTCCAAAAACTGAAATGGCAATAAGGCTATCAATAGAAAAGTAAGAATAAATATAAAGGTGGGAATTATCCAAGATAAATTATTTATCCCAAGAACCATAGGGAAGCTTAACAATAATCCTCCCCATGCACTTCTTGAATTAGTTAGGATCGTTGAGAAAAATATAAAAAATAAAAAGGAAAAGTTAATAATTTTATTTGAAATTTTTTTTGTTTTTTCTAATATTAAAGCAAGACTAAATGGCCAAATCATTAAAAGCCAAGCTGCAGTATAATTTTGATTGCTAAATAATCCAGATAAACCCGTTTCTGAAGTTATTGGTTTTTGATACCAAATGATAAGTCCATTAAGAGCTTCTAAAGGGCCTCTCCAATTAAAAAAATATTGACCTAATCCAGATATTAAAACTGGTAAGGAACCTGAGATTAAAATTAATGCTGCATTTTTTCTATCCTTTTCTGAATTTAAATAAATCTGAGAAGTCCAGAAAAAGCTAAAAAATGGAATCCAATTAAGCATTCCTATTAAAGTTAATTTTGGGTCCCATATCTCTCTTAAATTATCTGGGATAATTATGAATTGCATTAAAGCGCTTATTATTAATAATATGGAGCATATAAAAAAAAATTTATTTAACTTATTTTTAAAAAAATATTCCTTTCCCTTAAAAAAACCTATTGATAAACTTAAAAATAGTAATAAACTTGAAAAAAATGGTGCAGAAGCTAACAAAAATAAAGAAAAATAAAATAATATAAATCCTATTGATTCAATACTCCGTAAGTTAATTTTCAATTTCAAATCATCCAAAATTCATTTTTTAACGCTTCCTGCAGGATTCGAACCTGCGACCCACTGCTTAGAAGGCAGTTGCTCTATCCAGCTGAGCTAAGGAAGCTAATAAACATGCTCGGAGACCTTTATTTAAAGAACTCTTTTAGATTAAATTTTTATTATAGCTCTTTATAGTTTTCAAATGAAAAACTTTAAAATTATATCAACAAAGTAATTTGAAAATAAATAAAAAGTTTGATAATAATGCCTGAAATTAGGTTTTTTTAGAGTATTTTCTTTCAAGAATTTTTAGGAATAAATTTATTTTAGATTCTGTGGCTTTCACTATTTGGTTTATTTTTAAAAACTTTCTAAAGTAAGTTTGCTTCCTTTATATAAATTTGTTTTTTATTCCAAACAATTTTTTAAATATTTAGTATCTAATTTTTTCTAAGATTTTCTCAGGTTTTTATCTAACCCATAATATGTTTCCTTCAAATCCAATTATATTGACTACTTTGTAAATGAGATTTTTATAAATATTATGAAATTACTGCCCACATTTATCAAGTTAATGTAAGGTCGATTTGAATATTTTTTCATCGCAATGTTTTTGTTTAACCAATTCTCCAATATAAAAATACATGCATCTGAAAAAACTTCAACAAATAAAAATTAACTTAAAGGTTTACCTGAGCTTCATAAGAATAACTGGAATGATTAAATTAATTTTTATTTTTTCTTTGAATTAAGCGAAAGTTTTTTTAGATTAATACGGTTTTGAAATTTGAGCAAAATCTATATAAACATCTCTAGATTTTTGTTTATAATTGATAAGTACTGTTTAAAAAATTTTTGGTTTGCCTAGAAAAGTCTCCGTAACGCAAAAAAAAGAAATTTTAGAAAAGTACCAAAAAGGATCATCCATTAAAGATTTATCTTTATATTTCAATTTCTCTAAGCAAACTATTACTAAGCAATTGAAAACTTTGATGGGGGAGGAGGAATTCAGGAAATTTAAATATTTGAAAGTTGATAAAACAAAAAGATTAGAAAAAAAATCTTTGAATTTAAATCATTCAAATACCTTAGAAAATTCTAAGAAAAGCATAATAAACAATCAAAGTTTAAAAAACGTTTCCGAGTCAACATACGATAATTCAGAAAACTTTTTTGAAATCCCCCCTCTAATAGAAAATATTGATCTTGAAAAACAAAAAGATATATCTTCTAGACCTATTTCAGAATTTGTTTTTCCTAAAATTGTTTATCTTTTAGTTGATAAAAATATTGAATTAGAGACAAAATATTTAAGGGATTTCCCGGAATGGCAATTTCTTTCATCAGATGAATTAAATAGAAAAACAATTCAAATTTTTACTGATTTGAAAATTGCTAAAAGGTTTTGCAACAGAGAACAAAAAATAATCAAAGTTCCCAACACAACTGTGTTTGAATTAGCTGCTCCTATTTTGAAATCAAGAGGTATATCAAGAATAGTAAACGATGATAGTCTAATAGCTCTATAGTCAGATTGTTATTTTTTATTATTAAAATCGATTTTCAAGAAATTTCCTGCAATTGATCCACTTATAAAACTCATACCAACAATAAAACTTATAGGTAATCTTATTGTTTTGCTAATAACTAGGTTAACTCTATTTAGAGTAGAACTATTTTGTATCCCAATCATTAAAAGTAAAAATAAAGAAGAATTAAAAGTGAATATAAAAAACAATTTTTTTAAAGGAGCTATCATTTAATTGTTTTAGTTAATTGGATTTTAATATAAATCATAAATTTCGCCTTTTTTTAAATTTTTCTTTTTTGCTAAGTACTTTGAAGCTGCTGATAAGGTTAAACCTGCATTAGTTAACTCATGTAATTCTTGCTTTAATTCGACTTTATTAAATTTACAGTTTTGATGTTTTTTTTCTAAACCGCCAATAACTAAAGTAAATTCTCCGATTATTTCTTTCTCTTCAAAAGAATCTAGAACTTTATCTATGTCATCACCAATATATTCCTCAAACTTTTTTGTTAGTTCTCTGAATACTTGCATTTTTCTGCTACCTCCACAATAGTTTTTTAGTTCAATTAATAATTTTTTTAGGCGATGAGGCGCTTCATAAACAATAGTAGTTTTATTATTTTTACTTATTTCTTGGAGTATTTTTTCTCTTTCGGATTTCTTTTTTGGAAGAAATCCTTCAAATGTGAAATTAGATGATGGAAGACCACTAGATACAAGAGCGGTAAGAGCTGCACATGGTCCCGGTATGCAAATTATATTCAATCCATTCGCTCTACATTCTTTAACTAGATCTTCACCAGGATCACATATACTTGGTAGCCCAGCATCACTTACCAGGCCGATTGATTGCCCCTCTTTAAGATAGTTAACTATTTTGGGAATTTTATTTGGAGAATTATGCATATTAAAACTGGTTAGGTTGTTTTTAAATTCGTATTTGGACATTATTTTTTTTGTTTGTCTTGTATCTTCGCAAGCAATTAAGGAAACATTTTTGAGAATATTAATTGCTCTTAAGGACAAATCGTTTAAATTTCCTATTGGGGTCCCAACTATATATAAAACGCCGCTTTCAGGTTCTTGTTTTTTATGAGATGATGAAGTTTTGATATTCATTAAGTGATTAAATTACCTCCCAGTGTTGATATAAATAATCTTATCGATGATTTAAGGATTTTTAGTTGGGAAGCATCTGAGGTTTTACTTCACTATGCCAAAATTCTAAAAAATTCAAACAATAAAGATAATATTTTAAAAAATGAGGATATTAATGATCCAGTAACTTTGGCTGATCTAAAAGTTAATGAGATGATTATTCAAAGAATTAATGAAAAGTATAAGGCTGTTGATTGGTCAATATTAAGTGAAGAAAACGTAAAGTCATGCAATATAAATTGTGATACTAATAATGATTGGTTATGGATTCTTGATCCTCTTGATGGAACAAAGGATTTCATACAAGGTACAGGTAATTACGCTATGCATTTGGCATTGAATTATAAGAAGAAACCTTATATCGGAATTGTATTAATTCCTGAAAAGGATGAATTATGGATTTCTAATGGTCAAAAAGTTTGGGGTGAAAAGAGAGATGGATCAAAACTGGAAGCTAATATTGCCAATGCAAAAAATCTTCATGAAATGGTTGTAGTAACTAGTAAAAATCATAGAAACGATACACTAAAAAATTTACTTGATAAAGCAAATTTTAAAGATATCGTTGTTATGGGAAGTATTGGCTGCAAAATTGCATCTATATTAAGAGGCCAGAGCGACATATATATCTCCCTATGTTTACCTGGAAAAAGTACTCCAAAAGATTGGGACTTTGCTGCTCCTGCAGCTATCTTAAAAGGTGCAGGAGGTGCTATTACAAATCTGAGAAATGAAGATTTGCGTTATGGTCAAAAAGATTTTGAGCAAGGGGGTATTATAATTGCCTCAAATAACAAAATTGAACATAAAAATATTTGTATTCAAATTAAAAAAATAATTGAAGAATATAACATTTATCCCCTTAGTTTTTAATTTAACGGTGCCACTGGAGTTGGAGTTGGCTCTGGATAGGACATACCTCCATTCTGAGTAACACCCCTTAAAGTGAGGTTAATCCTCCCTCTGCTATCAATTTCTCGAACCCTTACAGTTACTTCATCACCTTGTCTAACTACATCTTCTACCCTCTCTACTCTCGCTTCAGATAATTGAGAAATATGGACCATACCCTCTTTCCCAGGAAGGATTTCAACAAAAGCTCCTATAGGTATTATTCTCGTAACTACACCTGAAAAAATTTCACCTTCATGAACTTTTCTAGTTAGTCCCTCTATGATTTTTTGGGCTTCTTCAGCCGCAGCCCCATCATGTGATGCAATAGTTACGATCCCTCCATCTTCAATATCTATTTTTGTATTTGTCCTTTCTGTTATACCTTTAATAGTTCTACCCCCAGGACCTATTACAGTACCTATAAGCTCTGGATCAATCTTAAAGCTTAGTAGTCTTGGAGCATGAGGTGATAAAGATTCTTGAGGCTTGTCAATTGCTTCTTGCATTTTTTCAAGAATATGAATTCTTGCTGGTTTCGCTTTTTTAATGGCATCAGAAATTACTTTTACTGGTAAACCAGTGATTTTCATATCCATTTGTAATGCAGTTATACCTTTATCTGTACCAGCAACCTTGAAATCCATGTCTCCAAGGAAATCTTCAATTCCTTGAATGTCTGTAAGGATTCTTATATCTTTTCCTTCTTTAATTAATCCCATAGCAGTTCCACTTACTAGAGCTTTTAGAGGAACTCCTGCATCTAATAATGATAATGTACTGCCACATACAGATCCCATTGAAGTTGATCCATTCGAACTCAAGACCTCACTAACTACTCTTAGGACATAAGGGAATGTTTCTTTCCCTGGAAGGACAGGAATTATTGCTCTTTCTGCAAGAGCTCCATGACCAATTTCTCTTCTGCCAGGCGTTCTCATCGGTCTAGTTTCTCCTACAGAATATGGTGGGAAATTGTAGTGATGTAAATAAGTTTTTTCTGTGCTTGGGTTTAGGTCGTCCATCTCTTGGGCATCACTAGGCGTTCCAAGTGTTGTGGTAGATAAAACCTGAGTAAGTCCTCTTTGAAATAAAGCCGAACCATGAACCCTTTTAGGAAGAATGCCTGCAGTTGCTGTGATTTTTCTTACTTCATCTAAAGCGCGGCCATCAACTCTTTTACCATCATTTATAATTTGCGACCTCATTAATTTCTTTGTTAGTTTTTTAAAGTCAGAGTGAATTAATTTTTCATTTTCTGAGGTTAGAACTTTTATTTGATTATCATCTTTCAAAGATTTGATTTTTTCTTGAGTATCGAGCTTTATTTTTTCTAGTTCAAGATCTCTTTCATCTTTTGAAAAATCAAATTTCTTTAAAACCAGCTCTATTGATTTTGTACAATTTTTTTCTAAATAGGTTGGTAATGTTTTATCCTCTTCAGGCTCCGATGGTTTATTTTGCTTTATTCCTAAATCTTTCAGTAAATCTTCTTGAGACTTAATAAGTTCAGTAACAGCTTCATAACCAAAATCTATTGCTTCTATCGTATCTTGCTCAGATAGTTGGTTAGCACCTGCCTCTATCATTACAATTCCATCGGGTGACCCAGCTACAACTATATCTAGATCCCCTTTTTCTATTTCTCTATAGCTTGGATTTAAGATAAAATCATCACCTATAAGTCCAACTCTAACTGCAGCCATTGGGCCATAAAAAGGTATTCCTCCAAGAAGAGTAGCTATTGATGCTCCTGTAACAGCGAGTACGTCAGCAGGGACCCTTTCATCAAGTGAAAGACATGATGCAACAATTTGAATTTCATCTCTCATCCAGGTTGGGAAAAGAGGCCTCATTGGTCTATCAATTAATCTTGATATCAAAGTTGCCCTTTCAGGAGGACGACCTTCTCTTCTCATAAAACCGCCTGGAATTCTTCCTGCAGCATAAAGTTTTTCCTCATAATCACAAA
>MDTE01089825.1_pt1 | contig 12332 bp, 8 predicted proteins | sample 811231 | NCBI WGS metagenome assembly MDTE01 (sample SAMN05326651, study PRJNA326480) | marine metagenome | isolation source: seawater | place: Indian Ocean: Red Sea | collected 2010
ATTTTGTTTATCATTAATCATTTTTAGACAAGTATCCAGCTATTCAATGTTTTTTTCTCCCAGTGGTGCGCCCGGAGGGACTCGAACCCCCACAGCATAAGCTACTGGTACCTAAAACCAGCGCGTCTACCAGTTCCGCCACGGGCGCATCTTATACACGTCAAGGTGAACCACCTATTGCTTAAAAGGAGGTCACCATATACAAATTGAAACCACTGTCAATTAACCGGCACTCCAATTTTTTGTGGGGTTCAAAAAGTATATTGAAAGTTAGCCCCAAAATTCACAGACTACCGGATTTGCCTTAATACCAGACTAGCTGGAACCGATCTTTTCAACATGTGTTGAATCTAGGTTAAGTATCAAAAAACCTGAAAATTTCCTTAAATACTTCTTTGGGTCTCTTACGTTAAAAGCCCCTTTACGTTGTTTGAAACAGCGATTGTACCATTCGTTGTATATGCTTCGTGGTTATCCTCGATTGTATCTAGGTCATAAACATAATTTACCATCATGCCGGCAGATTGTTTTAGTCCGCGAGTTGATTGATCAGCCATCCAGTTGATCTTTTCGATTCGAGCTCCATTATATAAATGAAAATGAGCAACCCGATCGAAAGCTTCTTTATTTACCCCCTTCACTTCTGTTAGGTAGTGAGCAGCTAGTTTTAACAATTCACTTCGTGTTTCTGTGCTATTCAATATGGAAGAGCCCAAAGGTTTGCTCTGTCCAATGTATTTGACATCACACCATTTTCGAAACCCAGGAATTGGCGATAGTGTTGAAAATAATTTTAGATTCGGCAGTTCGGAAGACAACTGCCCTACTACACGTTTAATTAAAAAATTTCCAAAGCTAATGCCCTTAAGGCCTTTCTGTGCATTGCTGATCGAATAGAATATGGCTGTGTTAGCACTTGTTGGATCAACAATCGGTGCTTTCTCATCAAGTAAATCAGAAATATTTTCTGCAATACCATTAACTAGTGCGACTTCAACGAAAATTATCGGTTCTTCAGGCATTCGGGGATGAAAATATGCAAAAAACCGACGATCAGATTCAAGTCGATTTTTCATATCATTCCAACTTTCGATTGCATGCACCGCCTCATAGTCAATTAATTTTTCTAGGGTTGCTGCCGGTGTGTTCTCCCATGTAATTAGCCGTAGCTCGAGAAAATCGACATAAAACCATGTTGATAAGAGCGACTTTAAATCAGTCTCAAGTTCAGCAAAGATATTGTCTGTTTTTGCAAAATCCATAAGTTCTGACCGCATATCGACAAGGAATTTTATTCCATCGGGGAATGCATTGAATTGCGTTAAAAGCAGTACCCACGGGGGTTCTAGTGCGCTACGGATGTTAATTTTAGCCTTTTGCCAGTCGAGATCATTTTTTGATTTCAGGAGTTCGTCAGCAATCTTAAGGATAGCATCCTTATCTACATTAAAATTTTCGGCAATAACCTTGAGGAAGCGTTTGCGACCGATTGGGTCGAGGGCTAAATATACCTGTCCAAGAGCAGCGGCCCGAGCACGCGCAGATACTTCCCCCCCCAGATTTTCGAGACACGACTGCATTTGTCGCAATAGTTTCTTTGCATCGTTCCGAGGCAGATCTGGTCGCAAGATTGCCTTTTCGGCATCGTATTCCGATGCCGCTATCTCTCGCCAGACACGCTTTAAATTACGAAAAGTTTTGTTTAGAAAACTTGTTGTCTTAACACCACCCATCCAACTTCCAATCTTGGTTCATTCCTCTGCACTCAACCTAATTAAAAATAAGAAACATAATAACTTCGCGTTACTTATTATTTTGTCCGTTGCATTTCAATCTTATTTTCCCTGCTTATTGAATTAAGGACCGACGGCAAGGTTTCAATTAAATCTTCGGCTATAAGACCGTCACCAAAACGCCTTGCTGATTCAGAATGTAACCAGACTGCAGCGCAGGCTGCTTTAAATGGCGATATGCCTTGTGCCAGGATGCCAACGGCAAGCCCTGCCAATACATCCCCGGTTCCTGCGGTAGCAAGTTGAGGGGGGGCATTGCAATTTATTGCAGAACGCCCGCATGGTGATGCTATAATTGTATCTGCTCCCTTGAAAATTATCACAGCGTTTGATTGTATTGCTGCGTTGCATGCGCTAGAAAGCCGATCGCCTTTTAATTCAAACAACCGTTCAAACTCACCTTTGTGCGGAGTCAAAATGCACGGTTTTCTTATAGCATCAAACAAGACTTTTGGATCACGATCAAAGATCGTAAGGGCGTCGGCATCTAAAACAACAGATTTTTCTGGGATTGCAAGAGTTTGCAGAACAATTTCATGAATTTTTTTATTTAAACCTGCGCCAGGTCCAATTAAAATTGCATTTTTTCTCTTGTCAGCTAGCCCTCTTAAGAAATCTTTAGTCGATGCATGGCTTTCAATGATTGTTCCTAGGGCGTCTCCGCAATACCTGTCAAAGGATTCCCCTGAACAGGAGATGGTTGCCAGTCCGGAACCTACTCTGCGTGCAGCCTTTGCAGCTAATTTGGCGGCTCCGGGCATCGTCGCCCCGCCAAAAATTATGGAGTGACCTCTTGAATACTTGTTATCGGACCAATGTCGAGAGAGGAAGTTGTTAGTTGCGCTCCAGAGTTTTGGTTGATTAATGAAAATATGAGGGTTGATCTTCTCTACAATGCTGTCTGGAATGCCAATATCTTTAATTGTCAATTCACCACAAAATTCTTTTCCAGGGTAGAGAAAATGTCCTGGTTTTGGTCTTAAAAAAGCAACTGTTTTTATGGCAGGGATTGCTCCTCCTAGGATGCATCCGTTATCTCCATTTATTCCAGAAGGAATATCTATTGCGATAGAATCAAGGTTACAAGAAGTAATCTTATTTACAATTTTCAGGGTTTCGTCTTTTAGCGGGCGGTTAAGCCCGGAACCGAAAAGAGCATCAACAATCAAAGGTCGATGTTCCTCTATGCGTATGTTTCTAGTATATTCGACTGAAGCATCCCAGCGCTTGAAGTTTTTTTCTGCATCGCCAGTTAATTTTTTTGGATTATCAAGCGTGGCAACCTGGACATGGATCCCATTTTTTTTCAGAATTCGTGCAGCTACAAAGCCGTCACCTCCATTGTTACCTGGCCCACATAGGACAACAACTTTCCGCCCATCCACAATATCTGCCGTTTCTCGAGCAACAGCATTGCCGGCATTTTCCATTAACTGTAGCCCGGGTATATTGTTGTCCATTGCGGCTTGTTCAACCGCGTATATTTCTTTTATGGATAGAATTTCGTGGTTGTTCGATATCATTTTTCTGATTAACTGCTTAAATACATGGAAGCATATAGTAGTTTTTAGAAGATTTATACCAAGGGTTATACTGAACCCCAATTAAAATAAGAAATTGTGAAAAATTAAACAATATTAGCCTGAATAATAGCGTGGCTACAAATCTACCCCCCTGCTTGTCTGCAAGTTATTGCTCTCCCGACTTTTTTGATGTTGACGAACAAAAAAAGAGAAAATATTATAGAACATAAGGTGAACAAAATATTGTACGGTTAATTATGTCATGTGGAAAGCAAAAATAGTAATAAATAATTCTACTCCTGTACGGGTAAAGGATCATGGAAAATTACGTGATGCGATTAAACGTTTGGAGCGTAAAAATTTAAAAAAGAGAAATAATATTAAAATGCCGTTAAAAACTGGCATAGTGGAAATAGATAAATTTCTTCCTGCAGGAGGCTTGAACCGCGGCGCCTTACATGAATTTTATGGTCCAAATGTTACCGCTGCGGGTTTTGTCACAGTAATTGCTGCGCATACAACTGCAACGGAGAATGGCGTGGTGCTGTGGTGCCGTAACGGTTTAGAGTTATACCCTCCGGGGCTGGCTTTTTTAGGCCTTGATCCTGAAAGACTCGTGTTTGTGAACAAGAGAGATAGTAGAAAACTTCTCTGGGCTATGGAGGAAGGACTTCGCAGTGGTGCTCCTTTAGTTGTAATTGGTGAGGTTGAAGGGGTGTCACTAATTTCTCTCAGGCGCTTACAGCTTGCCGCTGAAACAGGTGGGGTAACAGCATTTCTAATCCGCTCTGGAAAAATTGCCGCTTCAAGTCCGGCGGTTACTCGTTGGCGCATCAATGCGCAATCCAGCGGTGTCGGGGCACCTGCTGCAGCTTGGAAAGTTGAGCTTATACGTGTCCGTGGGGGGAAGGCCGGCAAGTGGGAAGTGGAGCAGTGCAGTGAGCAAGAAAAGTGCCATGAGACGGGTTATCTGTCTTTGGTTTCCTAGGTTTTCAACAGACAGAATTAAGCGCGAGAGATCCTTAGCGGGCCTTGATTATTTTTCTGCTGAGAAAAAAAAATTTTTGCCAATGGTAACGGTTAAAAGAGTTAACGGTATGAGACGACTAGCTTGTGTTGATAAACAAGCCATTGAAGCAGGCCTTTTTTCTGGTATGCCTTTAGTTGATGCAAGAGCTTTGGTTTCACATCTAAATGTATTTGCTGCTGATTTAGTTAGCGACAGACGTACTTTGTTGAAAATAGCAAATTGGTGTAATCGTTACACTCCATTAGTTTCAGTTCGTTCCGAGATTTGGCTGGATATATCTGGTTGCGCTCATTTATTTGGTGGGGAGATGGGGTTGTTGTGTGACTTGAAGGAGAGGCTTAGAACCTTTGGATACGAAAATCAAGCTGCTGTTGCTGACACACCTGGTGCGGCTTGGGCGATAGCTCGGTTTGGCAAGTGCGGCAATGTCCCTTCGAACTGTCAGAAGAAAGTACTGGCACCTCTGCCTCTGGCTGCTTTGCGGTTGGATTGTCCATCAATAAGCAGCTTAAATTCTGTTGGAATTCATATTGTAGGTGACTTATACGATATCCCGCGAGCTTTAATTACCCCCAGGTTTGGGAAAAAGGTATTGGAACGTCTTGACCAGGCTTTAGGATATGTTTCAGAACCATTGTCATTTAACTGCCTAACTACAGATTTTCGTGCCCAGGCAACTTTTGCTGAGATTATTGGTACGCGAGAAAACATATCACAAATCTTTGAAAATTTGCTGAAAGAGCTATTTAACAGACTGGAAAAAGCTAGACTAGGAACCTGCAAGCTAAAGTTATCATGCTATAGGACTGATGGTAAAACATGTCGCATCATGATTGTAACAAAACAACCTAGTCGAGATATCAAACATATAAAGTATTTATTTAAAGAAAAGTTATTGAATGCCGATGTTGATTTTTGTTTTGACGCCATGACCTTAGATGCTGTGGCTACTCGCAGGTTAACTGTCAAGCAATGGTCGTTTTGTGAAAGTAATACCCCGGGTAATAATTTTGCACTTTTTATCGACCGGCTGATTTCCCGTTTAGGCAGGAGTGCCGTAACAGGGCTTAAATGTCACCAAAGCCATATTCCTGAAAGAGCCTTTCAGAAAAAGCTGCCGGTGAGGTATACTTCTAATATCAGTTGCCTGAATTTTTCTCGCCCTCTCCATCTACTTCCTTTTCCCGAGCAAATTAAAGTGACAGTATCAACAAGTAATTATTCTCCAATCGTATTTCGATGGCGTTCTGATAATTACTATATTGAAAAATTTGATGGTCCAGAACGCATCTACCCTGAATGGTGGGTTAATAGCCATAGTCTGTTATCAGAATATCATAGCTGCATTCGTGATTACTATTATGCAGAAGTAAAAAAAGGCTATCGTTTTTGGATTTTTCATGAGTGTGCAAATCATTTTACTAAAAAATCCAGTTGGTTCCTCCATGGGTTTTTTGCATAAATGGTCGAAGTCTCGTATTCGGAACTGCAAATTGCGAGTAATTTTAGTTTTCTGAAAGGTGCTTCTCATCCTGAAGAACTAATATTTCAAGGTGCATCTCTTGGAATGAAAGCGATTGCAATTACAGACGTGAATAGTGTTACGGGATTGGTTCGAGCGCATTTGGCTGCAAAAGATGCTGGCATTCAGCTTATTATAGGTGCCCATTTGACTTTAGAAGAAGGACTAGATCTATTAATTTACCCTACCAATCGACCAGCTTATGGACGTTTAACAAATTTGCTAACTTTAGGTAAGCGTCGTGCAGCAAAAGGGGAAACAAAATTATACTTGTCTGATCTAGATACCGAGAATTTTTTATATGGTGTTGGACAGGTGGCGATCGTTATTCCACCCCTTTCTTTATTTCCACGAAACACTAAATCAGCTTACAAAATCAAAAATAATATCAAAAAAAAAAATAATATGGATAACTCCTTTTTAGAAGAAGGAATTATCTTCAAAAAGCAGTTAGAATGTTTAACAGATTTATTCAAAAAATCATTATATCTATCTGTAACAAATCATTATTACTGTTACAGCAATAAAAGAAAAAATAGTATTTTTGAATTTTCTGGAGGATGTCATATACCTTTGGTCGCAACTAATGATGTGTTGATGCATTCTGCTGCACGAAAGCCATTGTTAGATGTTATTACCTGCATGCGCAATGGTGTGACTTTATGTGAAGCTGGTTACCTGCTCGAAGCCAATGCTGAAAGACGTTTAAAGTCTTCTACCGAAATGTTACAGCTTTTTTCTGATCAGCCAGAAGTTGTGTTTCGGACATCAGAAATAGCTGAACAATGTCAATTTTCATTAGATGAACTGAGTTATGAATATCCAGACAATTTGGTTTCCGCAGGTTCAACTTCAGAAAAAACTCTTTCTGATTTGGTGAGCCACGGAATTAAAAAACGTTACCCAAATGGCATTCCGGGGAAGGTGGCTGAACAAATTAAATATGAACTGAGAGTTATTAACTCTCTAGAATTCGCTCCTTATTTTCTAACTGTTTATGATATAGTTAAGTTTGCAAATAGCCGAAATATTTTCTGTCAAGGACGGGGCTCTGCAGCTAATTCCGCCGTTTGTTATTGCCTGGGGATTACAGCTGTAGACCCTGATCGAGTTGAGCTTTTATTTGAACGTTTCATATCAGCGGAGCGCGGCGATCCACCTGATATCGATATTGACTTTGAAAGTGGTCGGCGAGAAGAGGTCATCCAATATATATATGGAAAGTATGGTCGTGAGAATTCAGGAATGACCGCTACTGTTGTTAAGTACCGAACAAAAAGTGCAATACGCGAAGTAGGAAAGGTATTCGGACTTTCAGAAGATATGATTAGCACCCTTCAAAAAGTTGCCTGGCGTCGAAGCTGGGAAGAGATTGCTGACGATCATATTCGGGAAACAGGTATTGATCCTGCCTCATTAACTATCCATATGACAATGGCTCTAGCAAAAGAAATTCGGGGATTTCCTAGATATCTATCCCAACATACAGGCGGCATGGTAATTAGCAACAGCCCATTGTGTGAAATTGTCCCGATTGCAAATGCTGCGATGGCAGAGCGTACTGTGATCGAATGGGATAAAGATGATCTTGATGCGTTGGGAATTTTAAAGATAGACATCTTAGCTTTAGGAATGTTGACCTGTATTCATAAAGCGTTTGACTTGATTTCGAAACACTATGGAAAAACATTTGATCTGTCGAATATTCCGTCTGAAGACCCACTCGTCTATGAAATGTTAAGCCAGGCAGATTCTGTTGGCGTTTTTCAGGTTGAGAGTCGAGCTCAAATGAGTATGTTGCCACGTTTAAAGCCTCGCAATTTCTACGATTTGGTAATTCAGGTTGCAATCGTCCGCCCCGGGCCTATCCAAGGAGATATGGTGCATCCATATTTGCGTCGGAGGAATGGCGGGGAAAAAGTGTGTTTTCCATCTAAAAAACTGCGTGCAGTGCTTGAAAAAACCTTGGGCATTCCATTGTTTCAGGAACAAGCAATGAAGATTGCAATCGTTGCAGCGGGTTTTACTCCACAGGAATCTGATTCGCTTAGACGTGCGCTGTCTGGCTTTCGGCATTTTGACCAGGTTAGCTCCTTTAAAGAACGATTTTTATGCGGAATGAAAAAAAACGGTTACAAAATATGCTTTGCTGAACAATGCTTCAATCAAATTGCAAGTTTTGCTGATTACGGTTTTCCTGAAAGTCACGCGGCTAGCTTTGCATTTTTGGTGTATATATCATCGTGGTTAAAGTGTTACTATCCAGCTGTTTTTAGTTGTGCACTGCTTAATTGCCAGCCAATGGGTTTTTATTCCCCTTCTCAGCTTATACGCGATGCAAGGGCACACGGAATTGAAGTGGGACCGGTTTGCATCAATGCCAGTTACTGGGACTGCACTTTAGAATCCGGCTCCAATAATTTGATTCTAAGGTTAGGTTTTCGGCAGATAAGGGGTTTACGAAAAGGTGATGCTATACGGTTAATTAAGTCACGCAATGTTTCCTTTTCCGGGATTTCAGAATTATATTCTCAAGCAAATTTATCCAAAAGAGTATTAACACGTCTAGCGCAAGCTGATGTTTTTTTTAGTATAGGATTGACACGTCAGAAGGCATTATGGGAAATAAAGGGTCTGGAAGAAAACAATAAATTACCGCTTTTCCCCGTAATCAGGAAAAAAGAATCCAATGTTCAGCTTCCTTCTCTTTCTATTAGTAGGGAGGTAACCGAGGATTACAAAGCTACAAGCTTTTCATTAAAGACACATCCTTTGGCTGTTATACGACCAAGATTAGAAAGTAATGGCTACATGAAGTGTAATATACTGCGTGCCACACCCAACAAGAAGAGAATAAAAGTTTCGGGACTCGTGACGACACGACAGCAACCTGCGAGTGCAAAAGGAACGTTTTTTATTACAATTGAGGATGAATCTGCGATTGCTAATTTAATTGTCTGGCCCAAGATTTTCATGAAATTTCGCCACATAGTTTTATCAGCAAATATTATTGGTGCAGCAGGTAAAATTCAGCGCGAAGGCATGGTTACACATTTGTTGGTTGAAAAACTTTTTGATCTTTCAGCGTTAATACAAAATAATGATAACTAATTTTACCGGGAATCGCCCTGCCAACCACAATTATCGTATAATATAGCTAATAATGACAATAAAACAGAAGCTTCTTCAAGCAACAGAGTGTCATAACGCTGGTCAGTTCAAAAAAGCAGAGCAACTTTATCGTAAAGTTTTAGAAATTTCTACTGACAATATGGATGCGCACTACCTTTTGGGAACTATACTTAACCGAAAAAAAGAGTATACGGAGGCGGAAAGTCATCTCAGTTATGTCTTAAAGGAAAATCCAGAAAATTCTGACGTTCGTCTATCTCTTGGTATCTCATTAATTGGTCAGAAAAAATTTATTGAAGCTCATCATGAAATTTGCTCTGCCATCAACATTGAACCGACATTCATCGAGGCTTACACTTACTTAGCTGAAGTTCAATGTGAGCTTGAAGATAAGCATGGAGCCCTGCAATCTTACAAAACCATTATTGGCTCTATTCCTAATCAGGTAGATGCCTATGTGAAACTCTCTTCTCTTGCTGAGGAGTTGCGGTTGCCCGATGAAGCCGAGCCTGCTTATCAGCGCTTACTTCAGTTGCAGCCAGAAAATTCTGAGTGGCATCATAAATTTGGCAGATTTCTAATTTCTCTAAGCCGTTTTGACGAAGCAAACCGTTATCTGAAAAAAGCCGAAAAGCTAAATCCCCGTGATTGTAATACTTTGTTTGATCTTGGTGTATCCCTCCAATACGCTGGGCGCATGACCGATGCGATGGAATCATATCGCCGTGCAATTCAAATCAACCCAAAACTACTTGGAAAAATAATAAATCAACTTCCCCTAGCACCTACCGGACAGCTATGGCTTAATCCTGTCGAACTGATAAAACATTTAAATAGTTCAATACCATAAGTTAATTAGCGCAACTCTGTTAATAGAAAGAATTAATAACAAAAAAAGCGAGAGGTTTTTGGGAAAAATTGATGAATAAAAACGTAAAGAAAGAAAAGGCACGGAAACAAAAACCCTCAAAGTTTCTAACAGCAAATGAGCAATGTATAAAAGCTGCTAAATTTGCAGAAATTGGAAGAATAGAGGAAGCGATAAAATTCTTTCGAGAAGCAATTGAAACGGACCCACGTTTTGTTGATGCCTATTACAATTTGGGCGTTCTACTAGTTAAACAGGGTAATCTTGATGAAGCGATTGAAAAGTTTGAAAAAGCAGTTGAGATTAATCCATATTTTCTTGATGCATATTATAATCTTGGTTGTCTTTTTAAGGAATCCCATCGATTTGAAATGGCAATATTAAAATATAAGGAGGCTTTAAGAATTAATCCTAATTTTGCAGAAGCTTACTACAACCTTGGTGGTGTCTACAAAGAATTAGGCTCTTATAATAAAGCTATTACAAACTACCAACGGGCTATCGCTATTAACCCTGATTTTAGCGAAGCTTACAACAATCTTGGAAATGTATTTTATGATGCAGGACGGTGGGAAGATGCTGTAAAGTATTACCAAAGAGCTGTTATCCTGATGCCAAATTTTGCCGGCGTCCATAACAATTTGGGGTATTCATTGAAAGAATTGGGTCAGGTTGATCAAGCTATTTCTAGTTTTCGTAAAGCCATAGATGTTGATCCGAGCTTTGCAGAAGCTGAATATAGTCTTGGCAATACGCTGAGGGAGACAGGGCTTTGGGAAGAAGCAATAGTAAGTTATAAGAAGGTACTTTCGATCAAACCAGAGCATGATAAAGCATATTATTATCTAGGGATCTCGCAACAATATACCGGGCGTATGGCTGATGCTATTAATTCATACAAAGAGGCAATTAAAATTAATCCTAAAGCCAAGGAAAGAATTATGAAGCAGATTTCTCTTTTGCCTACTGGTCAGATGTGGTTGGACTTACGGGAATGTAGAAAAGCTTTGACTGCTTAATTAAGGTTTTTTTACTCGGAATATTCTTTTGTAATAACCGTCTTTTTTATTCAGCATTTCCAATGATTTATTCATCTGACTATTTTGTTTCGAGTCAATAACACCTATATCCATTTTAAATTTAAGATCTTCTCGTTTGAGTGGCATGACCTGGACAATTGGGGTGCCTTTTTCCAATGTTCCATCAAATGTGTCATCAACCCATGCAGCAGGGAAATGAACGTATTCGCCAGAAAATTTGTCGTTGTCCACAATTCCAGTAAATGCTCTAAAGGGTAAATCAAAGCGATTGAAAGGATGGGTAAAAAGGAGAGAATACCCTTCTTCAATTTCGAATGTCCAAAAAGAAGTAAATTTAATTGCAATTCTATCTGGTGAAAATAAAGGACTTGAAGAGAGTTGATTTGGATGGTGGAATGATATAGGCGATCGGGCTGTGTGGCCAGCAACTACTCCGGGAAATTCCTTCCAGTTCCAGTCAAAACGCCCTTTTGAAAATTTTAAGTCACATGGCAGGAGCATTAAGAAGCCTGCTGTCATGGCATCGATAAAAGGCGGGCACTGTTTTACGGTTTGTACCTCATGCTCTAATTCTTGAATTAAAGAAGTCATCGGCATCTGTTTCAACCATTCTGGGGTCGCGCGTTTTGCGGGTATGGGTTCTGGAAGTATAGGCGCAAGTTTTGGTAAACAACGAAACTTAATAATCATTATTCAATGAATCCAAAGTAAGCTCAGCTTAATAGGCAGCTTAATGGATTGTTGCATTAAAATATAGTAATTACATCGCATTTTTAGCTGTTTGATTCTTTTTTTTCATAGCACCTATCCCAAGAATATTTAAGATTATTCAAGACGCGCACCAACTTAAACTAAATTTAGCTGGTTACCTCCTTGTAAAATAGAAATTTACACAATAATCATTACCTTTTTTCTTAAAAAAAAATACTTTACATCAACTACATAAAACAATCTAGAGCACATAACGAGAATTGGATTTATGCCTAATGCAAGAAAACTCCATTGAGCCAACAAATATTAGAATTATTGAGAAATCGACACCTTTTAGCGGTTTCTTTCGTATTGACCAATATTGTCTTCAGCACGAAAGTTTTAAAGGTGGATGGGCACCACAGGTTAAAAGAGAAATTTTTGAACGAGGGCATGCGGTCGCGGTTCTACCGTATGACCCGGATCTAGATCAATTGGTTCTAACTAAGCAGTTTCGTATAGGAGCTTTTACCGCACGGGAGTCCGACTGGTTTCCTAACAATTTTTCTCCCTGGTTAGTTGAAGGTGTTGCGGGCATCATTGAAGGAAATGAATCTCCTGAAGATGTTGCTTGCAGGGAATCCATTGAAGAAACTGGATGCCAGATTGATAAGCTTGATTTTATCGGGCATTATTTTGTTTCTCCCGGTGGAACTTCAGAAACAGTTTTCTCA
>MDTE01012981.1_pt1 | contig 12331 bp, 10 predicted proteins | sample 811231 | NCBI WGS metagenome assembly MDTE01 (sample SAMN05326651, study PRJNA326480) | marine metagenome | isolation source: seawater | place: Indian Ocean: Red Sea | collected 2010
AGCAAAATGCCGTCATCGCCCACGATCGTGTCCAGGCCATCCGGCATCGCATCGATGAAGTCCCAGGCGTTCGCCTGTTTTGCTGCCTCGACGATCGCGTCCCGCGGTGCATCCGCCAGCGCACCGTATGCAATGTTGCGTGCGATCGTGTCGTTAAAGAGCGTCACTTCCTGAGGCACAAACGCAATCTGACGGCGGAGGGACTTCAGCGTGATATCGTCGATCGGAGTTCCATCGACGAGAATCTGCCCGGTTTGCGGGGTATAGAAGCGTTGGATGAGGCTCGCGAGCGTACTCTTGCCGCTTCCCGATCGACCGACGAGTCCGACTGTCTCCCCCGGTTTGACCGCGAAGCTGATCTCGTCCAGCACGCGCTGTGCGGGTTCCGATCCCGCGTAGCCGAAGCTGACATCGCGGAACTCCACTTCGCCCTGAACCGATTCGAGTTCCCTGACCCCTTCGTCACGCTCCGGCGGCTCGTCAAACACCTCAAAGATGTCCTGGGCCGCCGCAAGCCCCCGCTGAATCGTCGCGTTGACCTCCGAGAGCTGCCGGATGGGTTTAGCGAGAAGTCCCGCGGTGGTGATGAAAGCGATGACCTTGCCGGCACTCATGTCAGCCAGAAGGACAGGGTCCAGCACGAGATAGACCACCGCAGCGAGCGCAACCGCGACGAGGAACTGAATGACCGGCGTACTGACGGACGAGGTCACAACCATCTTCAGCGTTTGCTGCCGGTTGTAGAGCGAGACCTTCTGGAAGCGCTGGCGCTCATAGTCAGCGCCGTCGAACGTGCGAACCACCCGATAGCCCTGCACCGCCTCCGAGGCGACATGCGTCACGTCACCCATGGAATTCTGGATTCGCTCGCTGATGCGCCTGAATCGCCGCCCCGCGAAATCGACCAGGAAAGCCACAAACGGCGCGACAAGGAAGAAGATCAGGGTGAGCTTCCAGTTGAGGACGATCAGCACGCCAAGATAGCCAATCACCGTGAGGCCCTCGCGGATCAGCACCTTGACGGCATCGGTCGCTGCGCCGGTGACCTGGGCCACCTGGTAGGTGAGCTTGCTGACGAGGTGGCCAAATGCGTTGCGGTCGTAGTAGCTGCTCGGAAGTCTGAGCAACGAATCGAAGAGCTCGCGACGCAGGTTGTAGACGACCGCCGTCGACACGTAGCTCAGGAAATAGTTGCCGACGAAAGTGCCCACACCACGCGCGATAACGATGACGATCATGGCCGCAGGGATCACCGCGCGATTGAGTTGCTCACCCGACCCGAGCACCGAGCCCGCGAGGTCGGCCCAGGCAGTTCCCGCCAGCGGGTCATTCCCGTTCAGCGAGTCGACGATGTACTGCAGGAGCGCAACAAAGCCGATATTGGATGCTGAATAGATCAGATACCCAAACGTGCTGATCAGGAACGCGCCGAGCAGCGGTCGGACGTATTGCAGCAACCGGCCGTACACCCGGCCGTCCGCCGGGACGCTGCCGCTGGCGCTTTCAGTCTCGCGCGCCATCGCCATGCCGCGTCGTGATCGAGAGATGTACAAAGCCCAACTGGCCCGCCGCGTCCATGGCGGTGACAACCGCCTGATGCGGCGTCTTGTAATCAGCCGTGATGATCATTGACCGGGAACTGTCTCCCCCGCTCACTTCCTGCAACGCGCGCCTGAGTGTGGCGAGGTCCGACTCGGCGAGCGGGACTTGGTTCACCGCATAGCCACCGTCTTTCGTGATGCTGATCTCGATCTGCGTCTCTTGCGCCGCGCGAGGCTCACCGGTCGCCTCTGGCAGATCGATCGACAACTGCGTCTGCTTTGTGAACGTCGTGGAGACCAGCATGAAGATCAACAGCAGAAACACCACGTCGATGAGCGGAGTGATGTTGATCTCGACATCGCGGCGCTCTCGCCGGGCGAACTTCACCGCGCCGCGGCCTCGGCGATCTCAGACTTCCGCCCGCTTTCGGTAAGGTCCAGACGGTCACTGTTGAGCACCTCGACCAGTTTGATCGCCTCCTGCTCCATGCCAATCACGAGTTCGTCGATGCGCCGCGTGAAAAAGCGGTGGAAGAACAGGCTGGGGATGGCGACCGTCAGGCCGGCTGCCGTTGTGATCAGCGCCTTGGAAATGCCCCCGGCAAGCAGGGCCGCATTGCCCGTCCCGTTCAGCGCGATCGTGGTAAATACGTCGATCATGCCGATCACAGTCCCCAGCAGCCCCAGCAGCGGTGACACGGCGGCTACGGTGCCAAGCGTGTTCAGGTAGCGCTCCATCTCGTGCACAACCTGCCCCGCCACCTCCTCGATGGCCTCTTTCATGGGATCACGCCCACGGCGGGCGTTCGAAATCCCCACCGCTAGAATCTGCCCCAGGGGCGACCCGGAGCGCAGTTCCCTCAGCTTCTTCGCGTCCATGTGACTGCTGCGAATCCAGTTCCAGACCTGCGAGAGCAGGTTGGGCGGTGCGATCTGACTCGGCCGCAGCGTCCAGAAACGCTCGATACAGATAGCCGCCGATACGATTGAGCAGAGGATAATGGGGACCATGAGCCATCCCCCTGCCTGAACGAGTTCGAACAACGGCGCCTCCTTTTCCCCGCCCACGACGGTCAGATGTGCTTGCCTACAGAAAACTGCCGGGCGTGCCCGTCTGCCCTGCCTGCGTTGCCGCCTGGAACCTTGCGCTACTCTAACACACGCGCAGCACTATACCGGTCATCGCGACGGGAATTTTCCCGTTAAATCAATCGATTCCGAGCCACAACCCATTCATCTTTCTAGAAGTGACCCCATGAGTCACGCCGCCACAGCCGGGCCCGGCTTCTCACTTGGTCCACCTTCTGAGCAGATCGTTTCCTGTCACTGCCCGGGACCGGCGACCACCCCGGCATCGAACAGCTGTCCAATTTCGTGGGAAGGCAGACCAAGTTCGTCGGCGAGCACCGCTTCGGTGTGTTCACCCAGCACGGGTGCGGGCGCTGCATCCAGGTTCTGGTTCACCGTGAACCGCAGCGGCGATCCCGGAGCCAGGTAACTGCCGAGCCCTGGCTGCCCGATTGCGGTGAACAGCGGGTTGTCGGCGGAACAGTCCGGATCTTCATCCACCATCTGCGTGAAGGAGCGGTACGGCCCCCAACAAACGCCTGCTTCTTCGAACTGCGCCGATACCTCCGCGAGCGAACGACTGGCCACCCACGGCTCGATCAGCGCGGCAAGCGCGGTGCGCGCTTCGAATCGCGCGCCCTCCGAACCGAGGTCAAGGCCCGTGTCCGCCTCGAGACGCGCGACAGCGTCCGCGATCCCCGTGACGGTCACGATGCTGCGCCACTGTCGATCCGTGAGCCCCACAACCATGACGCGGCGCCCGTCGCTGGTGGCAAAATCCCTGCCGAATGCGCCGTACAGATAGTTGCCGGTCCGTTCCCGGTCCGTGCCCAGGAGCGAGGCCTCGGCAATGTTTCCGAGATGTCCCGCGGTCGCAAGCGCAACGTCTTTCAGCGCAATCGAGACGTACTGGCCGTCGCCCGTGCGCCCCCGATTCCGCTCGGCTGCCAGCATTGCGACAGCTGCCATCTGACCCGTGATGTTGTCCCACGCCGGAAGAATCGCATTGGTGGGCATGTCACTGCTCTCGGGACCGGTGACGTTCGCGAACCCCACCGCGGGATTGACCGTATAGTCCACGGCCGAGCCACCATGCCGGTCACCCAGGACATTGACGTAGACGAGATCCTTGCGCCCCTCGGACAACCGGTCATAGGCCAGACACCCACGCGCGGGGAAGTTCGTCAGAAAGAGACCCGCGTCGTCACCCTCCCGGCAGATGAGGCGGGTCAGCAGCTCCTGGCCCTCGGGGCGCCGAATGTCGACCTGCACGGAACGTTTACCCTTGTTCATGCCGTGCCAGAACAATGACGCGCCGTCGCGCGTCACCGGCCAGCGCCTGTAGTCGAGTCCGCCGCCAATCGGGTCGAAGCGGATGACATCCGCGCCAAGCTGCGCAAGCGTCATGCCCCCAAGGGGAGCGGCGACGAACGCCGAGCCTTCGACAACCTTCATACCGGCCAGAATGGGCGTCATGGGCTTCTCCTGGCGCCAGAGTTGGAGCTGGTCACGCGAACAGGGCCGCAAGTTCCCAGTCGAGGACGTTCACGGTACTGCCCGGCTCGGGTGCGTCCGGACTCCGCTCGGCATCAACCGTCACATGCAGGTGCGCGATGCCACCCCCGGTGTCCAGGGCTTCCACGGACTTCGCCCGCACCATTGTGCTGAGGATGTCGGCCTCGAAGACGGGCCCCGTGTGATCACAGTGATGCCAGCCCAGGATCGAAAGCATGCCCGGAAACGCCCTGAGTATCTGGGCTGCAGCCATACTGATCGTGTGTCCACCGTACACGAGGCGTTGCGCGTACGCACTGCGTTTGACGTCGGTATGGGTCATCGCGAGATTGAGCGTCATCCGCACCAGCTCCGGCGCCGACGTGACCGTATCGCGGGCTTCAATCCGATAGCCTGAACCCGCTTCGATTCCGGAAAAATGGGGGCCGCCAACCGTAGACCGGTATGCACCCAGGTCCCAATCGGGAATGGAGGCACGGAGAATCGCAGGATCGAACCCTTCAGCGATACCGTCAAAGGAGTCCGCCCGCCCGGTGTCGGCCGCCGGGTCCCGACAGGGAATCATCGGACACCGGGCAAACGACATGACCTGTTCGTCTCGCTGATTGAAGACGTCGATCGCGAGCGCAACCATGCCGGATGCGGCACGTCCCGCCTTGATCCGGTTTTGCCGCAAAGCGACCACTTCGGTCGACACCCGGAGGGTATCCCCGACGAATACCGGCTGTCGGAAGACCAGCCCCCTGTAGAACAGGTTCCCGAGCACCCGTTGGGAAGGCACAGTCGATGCGCCGATCGCAATGTTGCCGACGAGCGAATTGTTGACGAGCCCCCGCCGGCCGGTGACCTGTTCGCAAAGTTCGTAGTCGAGCGGCAGGCGCGAACGGTCGCCGAAGAGTCCCTGGTAGGCCACCGTGTGTGCTTCGGTCACGGTCACCGCCGGCACGTCATCGAACCGCTCCCCCACCTCAAAGTCCTCGAACCAGGGACCACCCACCAGGGACATGTCATCGCTCAACGGTTGCACTCCCGGCCAAAAATTCAGTCGTATCCGGTGTCGACCGGTATTGAGTCACCCGGTATTGAGTCACTGTGAGCGCCCCCGGGCGGTGATCGGCCAGATCTCGTGGGCCGCACCGTCCCGGACGATCACGAGATCGTCGTAGAGGTTGACCGTCGGGTCACAATGCGGGGTCAGCATGGACAACCGCGTTCCCGGCGCGAGTTCAGCCGAAGGATTGTCGAGGCGAACGATGCCGTGTTCGTCGCCGCCCCAATAGAACCGCACGCCTTCCAGGTCCGCGAACTCCGGCTTCACGGTATCTGTCGCCATCGACTTGTAGCCGCCATCGAACGTTATCCGGTCGGCCTGCGGCTGACTGATTGCGGTCACAAGAACGAAAAGGGATGGCTCGAAGGCGGAGAATACAGGACCGGAGCGATCCCCGATGTTCCTGTATTCGACGTCCATGAATGCGTAGGACCCCGCCTGGATGTCCGTGAACAGTCCAAGGTCCGCTTCCATGTCCCAGGTCCCCGTACCGCCCCCGGTCACGATCGGCGTCTCGATGCCCGCTCGCTCGAATTCCGCAACGGTCGCGAGACCGGCCTTGAGCGTTTCGCGGTACTGACCCAGGCGCGCCTGCCAACCCTCGATGTGCATGCAGTTGCCTGCGTACATCTGAAGTCCGTCGAATCTTAGACCTGGACAGTTGTCGAGCACGTACCTGGCGAGGCCCAATGCGTCCCCTGGGGCGATGCCTGTGCGCCCCATGCCTGGATCGAGATCAATCAGCACGCTCTGAACCACATCAAGCGAGGCAGCCGCTTCCTGCAGCAATCCGGCCCCGTGACGGGAATCGATCACAATGCGGACGCCGCTCCCGGCAAGACGTGCCGCTCGCATCGCGGCGTCGGCCGTCGCCACGGGCGACGTGACGAGAATGTCGGGGATGCCGGCATCCGCCATGACTTCAGCTTCACCGACCTTCGCACAGCAGACACCTACCGCTCCCGCCGCAATCTGGCGGCGCGCGATCTCGGGACACTTGTGCGTTTTGGTATGGCAGCGGAGCCCAAGGCCTGACGCGCTCAGATCGGACTGCATGCGTGCGAGATTTGCCTCAAACGCCTGTTCGTCGAGATACAGCGTAGGCGTTCGGAGTTCTCCGAGCGGCACGGGTGAGTCCAGTACGACCGGAGCGTTGTCACGCTGGCGCCGCGTTTCGAGAAATGTCTGGTAGCCCGGCATCGATGTCACCGTCTGGATGGCTGCGCCGCGGTCACAGAAGCAGCGACCTTACACGCTCGCCGATTGCGAGCGATGATGTCAGACCCGGCGACTCGATACCGTACAGATTGACGAGACCATCGACGCCGTGATCCCCGGGTCCCTGGATGCAGTAGTCCCGCACGGCATCGTCCGGGCCCTGCAGTTTCGGCCGGATGCCCGTGTAAGCCGGCGCCAGGGCACCGTCCGGCAACCCGGGGAAGTACCTCCGAACCGCCTCGTAATAGTCCTCCAGGCGACCAACGTTGACATCATAGTCGGGCTCGTCGATGTACTCGACGTCCGGGCCGAACTTCACCTGGCCGCCCAGATCGATGGTGGCATGAATACCCAGGCCTGCCCCCGAAGGGTGCGGCACCGGATAGACGAGGTGGCGAAAGGGATTCCCTCCACTCATGGAGAAGTAGTTGCCCTTGCAGAGAAAGAGCGGCGGGATGGTCTCGGGGCCGAGACCCGACATGGATTCTGCGACTGTCTGCGCGCCAAGTCCCGCTGAGTTCACCAGCAGCCTGCAGCGGAAGGTATACGCCTCACCGCCGCTCTCCGTCCGCACGACGAATCCACCCGGCTCGACATCCACCCCGACCACCCTCGTGTGACTCACATAGCCACCACCGGCCGCTTCGATGTCACCGAGGTAGGCCGCCATCAGTTCGTGGCTGCTGACAATGCCGGTTGATGGCGAGAACAGGGCCATTGTGGCGTTCAGCTCGGGTTCGGCCTGCTGAAGCTGTTGTGGCCCCCAGTATTCGAGATCGGGAACGCCGTTGTCGTCCGCCTTTTGCTTGATCCCTTCGAGAACACCCTCTTCTTCCACGCTGGTCGCGACAATCAGCTTGCCGCAGCGCTGGTGACCGACATTATGGGAATCACAGTACTCGTAGAGACGGTGTTTGCCCTCGACACACATCAGCGCCTTCAGGGAGTCCTTGGGGTAGTAGATGCCCGCATGGATGACTTCGCTGTTGCGGCTGCTCACACCCTCGCCGAAGTGCGCCTCGGACTCCAGCACAATGACCTCGCGCCCGGACTCGGCCAGCGCCTTGCCCACGGCCAGACCGACGACACCGGCACCGACTACGCAGACGTCCAACTCATCCATGGGATTGACCGGCCTCAGATATGAACGGGCAGATTCTAAAAGAAATCCGCAAGCCCCACATGCCGACAGGCTACGCAAGCCATCTCTGCAATCCGCGCGAACGGCAGCCGTCCGGCGCCCTTCAGAACAGAGCGAGACTGATCTGGACGGGTGGGCCACCGTCGCGCGCACCGCGACTCGGGTAAACCCTGGAACCACCGACTCGCCCTTGGCCAATCTCGCGGTGACCGCACTCCTGACCCGATGACGGTGCGGCACGTTCAGCCACGTGCTTGCCTCGGCTCCGGCCTCGTCCGGCTGCTGCCCACGACGTTTCGACGCCTTGCCGCACCTGCTCGCCATCCCCGGCGGCAACGCGGGCAATCCGCGATTCACATGTCAGGGACACGCCAGTCCGGGACACGCCAGTCCGAGATCTGGCCCAGGCCTGGGCCGGTGTTTCCTGTGCTGTCACCTCGGGGGCGTGCGGACCGGTGCGACTCCTGCTCCGGCGGGTACCGGCAGCGGTTGGCGAGTCGAGCAACCCCAGAAGGTGTTTGCAGACGCGCAGACCGGCGGCGTCCTGCGCGGCTTCGTCACCGGATCTGGCGACCGTGGCCACCTTGCGTGCCGCGTTCATGGCCAGCCGGGCATGCCGTGTCGCCTGGTCTGTGGGAAGCCGACCGGGGGTGTTCGATGCACCGCCATGCCTGCTGCGGCGCTGCTTGCGCCCGCCCGGCCGGTGTCGCGCAAGCTCCACAGGCGCATGACCCTGCCCGACTTGCGGGTCCGTGCGATTGCGATGTTCTCGTTTCATCTCGTCATCCTCGTTCGGGCTGACCGCGAAGACCGGGAAGACTGCACACTTGTAAATTCGCAGACCTTTGGCCCGGGCGACCACGCCGCCCGGAGCTGTATGGGTATACAGTATACGGACCACTGGACAGATGTACAGCCCTCCCCGAACCCATCACGCGAAGGCGAGGCTGTCGCCGTCCCTTGACACGATGACCTGCTGGCCAGCTCCCACCCGGCCCGCCAGCAACGCTTCAGCCAGCGGATTCTCCAGGTGCGCCACGATCGCGCGTTTCAGCGGACGGGCGCCGTAGACCGGATCGAAGCCGCGTTCCACGAGCAGGCCCAGCGCGTCGTCGCGCACGTCGAGGCAAACCTCGTTGTCGGCCAGCCGCGCTTTGAGCGCACCAACGTGAATCCTCGCAATCTCGCAGATCTCGGCCTTGCCAAGCGGATGGAAGACCACCACGTCGTCGACGCGATTGATGAACTCCGGTCGGAAGTGCTGCGTCACGACACCCATCACAGCCTCTTTCATCGCCTGGTACTCATTGGGCCCCGCGAGGGTCTGAATGAGGTCGGATCCCAGGTTCGATGTCATCACGAAGACGGTATTCCGGAAGTCGACAGTCCGACCGTGGCCGTCTGTCAGACGCCCATCATCGAGCACCTGCAGGAGCACGTTGAATACGTCCGCATGGGCCTTCTCAATCTCGTCGAGCAGCACGACGGAGTATGGGCGGCGTCGCACAGCTTCGGTCAGATAGCCACCTTCCTCGTAGCCGACATAACCGGGAGGTGCGCCAATCAACCTCGCCACAGAGTGTTTCTCCATGAACTCCGACATGTCGATTCGCACGAGGGCTTCCTCGGTGTCGAACATGAAACGGGCCAGTGCCTTGCAAAGTTCGGTCTTGCCGACGCCGGTTGGCCCGAGAAACATGAAGGAGCCGTTCGGGCGATCCGGGTCGCTGATACCCGCCCGAGAGCGGCGCACGGCATTGGCGACGGCGGTGACCGCCTCCTCCTGCCCAATGACCTGCTTGTGCAGCTCCGCTTCCAGGACGAGCAGCTTCTCTTTCTCGCCCTCCATCATTTTGGAGACCGGAATCCCCGTCCACCGGGACACAACCTCGGCAATCTCTTCGTCCGTGACACGGTTACGCAGCAGACGCATGTCGTCCGTGTCAGCGGCGTTGGCGGTTTCCAACTGCTTCTCGAGCGCAGGGAGTTCGCCGTACTGAATCTCCGACAGGCGCGTCAAATCTCCGGCCCGTCGCTGTGCCTCCATCTCCTGGCGCAGCACATCGATCGCTTCCTTGATGTGCTGCGAGCCCTGCAGTGCCGCCTTCTCTGCGGCCCAGATCTCGTCCAGGTCGGCAAACTCGCGTTCGCCCTCTTCGATCGTCTCTTCGAGCGAGGCCAGACGCGCGCGCGAGGCACCGTCGTCCTCGTTCCTGAGTGCCTCGCGTTCGATCTTGAGTTGAACCAAGCGGCGTTCGAGACGGTCCATTTCCTCGGGTTTGGAGTCCATCTCCATGCGGATCAGACTCGCGGCTTCGTCCACGAGGTCGATGGCCTTGTCAGGCAACTGACGATCGGAGATGTAGCGTTGCGAGAGTCGTGCCGCAGCGATGATGGCAGGGTCAGTGATGTCCACGCCGTGATGAATCTCGTAGCGTTCCTTCAACCCGCGGAGGATGGCGATGGTGTCCTCGACACCAGGCTCTTCGACCAGCACCTTTTGGAAACGGCGCTCGAGGGCCGCGTCTTTCTCCAGGTACTCACGATACTCATCCAGCGTCGTTGCGCCGACGCAATGCAGCTCGCCCCGGGCGAGCGCGGGTTTCAGCATGTTGCCGGCGTCCATCGCCCCTTCTGCTTTACCCGCTCCCACCATGGTGTGGATTTCATCGACGAAGAGGATGACGTTGCCCTCTTCCTTGGAGAGTTCGGTCAGCACGGCTTTCAGCCGTTCCTCGAACTCACCCCTGAACTTCGCACCCGCAATGAGCGCACCCATGTCAAGCGCGAGCATGCGCTTGTTGCGCAGTCCTTCAGGAACTTCACCGTTGACGATCCGCTGGGCGAGGCCGTCGATGATCGCGGTCTTGCCAACTCCGGGCTCACCAATCAGCACCGGATTGTTCTTCGTCCGGCGCTGCAGGACCTGAATCGTGCGCCTGATCTCATCGTCGCGGCCGATGACCGGGTCGAGCTTCTGCTGCTCTGCACGCTCCGTCAGATCGACCGTGTACTTGGCGAGCGCGCCGCGTTGTTCTTCTGAGTTCGGGTCTTGCACGTTGTCACCTCCGCGCGCCTGTTCGATTGCGTTTGCGAGTTTGTCCGTTGCGAGCCCGGAACCTTCGAGCAGCTTGCCGACATCACCGCTGTCGCGGGTGGCGGCAAGTAACACGAGCTCAGCGGAGATGTACTCATCCGAGCGCTGCTGGGAGAACTTGTCGCCCAGATTCAGCATCCGCAGCAGTTCCGGAGACATCGACACGTCCCCGTTGTGATCCTTCACGACCGGCAGCGCCTCCACAAGATGACGCGCCCCCTGGCTGACCGCATCGTAGTCAGCGCCGCTCTGCGTGACGAGCGCACGCATGGCGACGTCCTGTGCATCGAGCATGGCCGCCAGCACATGCGCCGGCGTCAGGTAGTTGTGGTCCCTGCCAACAGCCAGTGACTGCGCTTCAGAGAGTACTGTCTGGAGTTTGCTTGTAAGTCTGTCCATTCGCATTGGCGAGGACTCCGTTGTTCCTTGATGCAACCATAATGGGGACGCCCGGGTGCGATTCAAGAATCATCCTGCGAGCGTTTCGGGATCCCCCCAAACAACACCTGACCCCGCTCATGGGTGTCCGGCCGGGACCGGCTCGCAACGCTTGCGCCTGCGATTCTTCTCTGGCAGCGTGCATCGCTTCTCGCCGAGACCCCGGGCCGGTCCGCCGCAGCCCCCGATGATGACAGTGCAATACGACAAAGCCACGAACACCGGTGTCCACCGCCTCGTCAATGCAACGAGGTTCTCGCTTCGCGGTTTCCACGCCGCTTTCCGGCACGAGTCCGCGTTCAGACAGGAAACTGCCGGCCTTCTCGTCATCATTCCCGCTGCCATGTGGCTCGGCAATGATGCTGTCGAAGTCGCCATGCTCATCAGCGTGTATCTGCTGGTCTTTGTGGTGGAATTGCTGAACTCGGGCATCGAGGCGGCAGTCGACCATACGAGTACCGAACACCACGACCTTGCCGGTCGCGCCAAGGACCTCGGGTCCGCGGCGGTCTGCAGCGCACTCGTGATCTTCGGGTTGGTCTGGGCCGCCGTCATCTGTTCGCGATTCGTGTGACGCGCGGTCGTGAGTGACAAGGTCTACATCACACCGGAAGGGGCACGCCGACTTCGCGATGAACTGAACCACATCTGGAAGACAGAACGACCGGAAATCACCCGCCGGGTTGCAGCCGCTGCAGCGCTGGGCGACCGTTCCGAGAACGCGGACTACATCTACGGCAAGAAGCAACTGCGGGAGCTCGACAAGCGGATCCGCTATCTGTCGAAAACCCTGGACCGACTCGAAGTTGTCGACCGCAAGCCTGCCGACCTCGAACGGGTCTTCTTTGGCGCCTGGGTCACCCTCGAGTCCGAAGACGGCGGCGATCTCCTCAACGTGAGGATTGTGGGCGCAGACGAGTTTGACCCCAAACGCAACTGGATCTCCATCAACTCCCCCGTCGCCAAGCAGCTCATCGGCAAGCGGCTGGGCGACGAAACGCGGCTCGACGGACCGGGAGGGCCGAGGACCATGTTCGTTGAAGCGATCAACTACGACGCACCAGAATGACCTACGAACGAGACAACATCCGAGCGATGCAGGGCTACACGTCAGGCGAACAGCCTGACGATGCACGAACCATCAAACTCAACACGAACGAGAACCCCTATCCCCCTGCACCGGGCGTGTCGGAGGCGCTGCGGGCATTCGACCCCATCGACCTGCGTCGCTATCCGCCAGCGACCGCCCGGCCGCTGCGAAC
>MDTE01032018.1_pt1 | contig 12331 bp, 8 predicted proteins | sample 811231 | NCBI WGS metagenome assembly MDTE01 (sample SAMN05326651, study PRJNA326480) | marine metagenome | isolation source: seawater | place: Indian Ocean: Red Sea | collected 2010
GCTCGTCTTTTCGTCTACTGGCGGCGCTCTGATTGGCGATGCAACCCCGCCCGTGAACGAAAACTCAGTGGCGCGGCCGAAAAGCGCGTACGGAGCGAGCAAGTTGACCGGCGAGGCATATTGCTACGCTTTCGGGCAAACCCACGAGTTTCCGGTCACCGTGTTGCGGTTTGCGAATATCTACGGTCCCATCAGCGCGCACAAGAAGGGGGCCATCACGGTCTTCAGCAAAGCGATAATCAAGGGCGACCCAATCACCATCTTCGGCGACGGCAGCGCTTCACGGGATTTCCTTCACGTCGACGACCTGTGCAGTGGCATTCTCGCCGCGCTGACCAGTGACTTGCCGCCAGCGACAGTTCTGCATGTCGCCACAGGCCGCGAAACGACCATGAAAGAGCTCGTTTCGGTGCTACTCGAGGCAGCCGGCGCGCCTGACCACCCCATTGAGTATCAGGCGCCTCGGGCAGGCGAAGTTCATCGCAACTTTGCGACTTATGACCTTGCCGCCTCGCTGTTGGGGTTTGAGCCCAAGGTGGGGCTGGAGGCCGGGATGAAACGGACTTGGGAGTGGTTTCAGGCCCAAGGAAAAGAGATACTTGACGTCGAGACGACAGACTCCTGAGCGCAGTCTCCCGGCTGACACAAAGGAGAGGTGTTCAACCAGCTCTACGGGCCACGCGGGCTCCGTGGGAAACACCATAAGAGGGTGCAATGAGAGTAATCGTGTTGGGTGGCGACGGGTTTTGTGGGTGGCCAACAGCGCTGCATTTGTCAGCTCACGGTCATGAGGTTCACATTGTGGACGATCTGTCACGTCGCAAGATCGACCTCGAGCTCGAGGTCGACAGCTTGACACCGATCCGCCCGATCGGCGCCCGTCTAGAGGCTTGGTCCGAGGTGTACAACAATGGCATTGGCTTCAGCAATATCGATGTCTCGGACCAATACCATCGATTGCTTAAACTGATTGTCGACTTCGAGCCCGATACCATCATCCATTTCGCTGAACAGCGCGCGGCCCCGTACTCGATGAAGACCTCGCGGGAGATGCGCTACACAGTCGACAACAACCTGTCGTCCACCCACAACGTGCTGGCCGCAATCGTCGAAAGCGGACGCGATGTGCACCTGGTGCACCTCGGCACAATGGGTGTCTACGGTTACACCACGGCGAACATGACCTTGCCGGAAGGTTATCTGAAGGTTCAGATTTCGACTGACGACGGCAGTTTTGTGCAACGTGACATCCTGTACCCGGCTGATCCGGGCAGCATCTATCACATGACCAAGACGCAGGATCAGCTGTTCTTCTACTTCTACAATAAGAACTACGGCCTGCGTATCACTGACTTGCATCAGGGTATCGTGTGGGGAACTCAGACCGAGGAAACCGCGCGCGACGAGCGCCTCATCAACCGCTTCGACTATGACGGCGACTACGGCACGGTGCTGAATCGATTCTTGATGCAAGCGGCAATTGGCTATCCACTGACGGTGCACGGCACCGGCGGGCAGACCAGAGCCTTCATCCACATCCAGAACACGGTGCAGTGTCTGCGACTTGCCGTCGAGAGTGCACCAACAAACGAAGAACCGGTGCGCATTTTCAATCAAACCACGGAAACACACCGGGTGCGCGATCTGGCCGAGTTGATTGCGAAGTTGACCAAATCCGACATCGCCTATGTCGAGAATCCACGGCAAGAGGCCGATGAGAACGATCTTCGAGTCAGCAACGAGGGGCTGCTCGGGCTGGGACTGGACCCGATTCGGCTCGACGAGGGTCTGCTCAGTGAGATCCGTGACATCGCCGAACGCTACGCTTCGAGATGCGACCGTAGCAAGATCCCCTGCCGGTCCTTGTGGACCAAGAATCGCCCGAAAATGGCTGGCATACCCGAGGGTCTCAAGGTCAATATGTCGGCGGTCGCCAAGTGACGCTGATGAATGTTGACCGCCAGCACGGTGGCCCGCCGACCCATGTAACAACCGTGGCTTGAGCTGGCACAGATGGCGTCCGCGGCCGAGCGCTGGCCAAACCTGTTTGTCATCGGCGCCATGCGGGCCGGGACCACTTCGTTGTACCAGGTGCTCAGATCTCATCCCGAGATTTACATGGCGCCGGTCAAGGAGCCGAACTTCTTCGCTGATCCCAAGTACAAGTCTCGCACTGCAGCTGCGATCGACACGCCCGACGAAACCGATGGCTCGGCACATCGCACGGTCGTCGAAGACGAGAGCGCGTATCTGAATCTGTTCCGCGATGCCCGAAACGCTCGCTATCGTGGTGAAGCGAGTCCGTCGTATCTGCCTTCCCCGGGTTGTGCACAACGTATCCGGAGAATGTGTGAAAAGGCGATGTTCATCGTCGTGTTACGAGACCCCATCGCACGCGCGATTTCACACTACCAAATGGATGTCGGTATCGGCCGCGTTTCGATGAGCTTCTAGCAGGCAATTGAAGCAGAGTTCGCGGGCACTCGCATTGGTAGTGACTTCGGATATCTGGAAACCGGGCGATACTGGCATCAACTCGGGCAGTGGCGTGCCGCGAACGCGGGTCATCTGTTCGTCACCAGTTCGAGTGAAATGAAGGACGACGCGAGCGCTGTACTCACGGCGTTGGCGGCATTTCTCGGTGTGCAACCGTTCGATGAGAGCGTGCGACCCGTGTCGAACCTCGGCGCATCGCCACGCTTCGCACTGCTCAACCGGATTGCATACCGCACCGGTGCCAAGGCGCTGCTGCGCCGCGCGTTACCATCACGTTGGAAGGAACGTGCGAAGGAGAGTTTTTACCGCCCCGCGGATTCAATTCCGATGCTGGCACCGTCAACCGCTGAACGTCTGCGTGAGTATTACCGGCGAGACGTCGAAGCCGTGGAAGCGGCGTTTTCGATTGACCTCGCCGAGGAGACGCGCCAATGACCGGTCACTCTTGAGCACCCAAGTCACACACGTCATCACCGGACTCACCACCGGCGGTGCGGAACGCGTGCTGCTCAAACTGCTGGAAGCGAGTGATCGGTCGCGGTACACGCCCGCGGTGGTCTCCTTGATGGACGAGGGCGCCATCGGCAAGCGTATTCGTGCACTCGATGTGCCGGTCCACTGCCTCGGTATGAAACGGTCGGTACCGTCACTGGCAAATTTCCGGCGGTTACGCTCGATGGTTGCGGATACCGGACCGGACATCGTTCAGGGGTGGATGTACCACGGCAACATCGCGGCGCAGTTCACTCGGCCGCGAAACAGCCGGCTCATTTGGGGCATACATCAATCGATCACCGATCTCGGCAACGAGAAACCGCTCACGCGGCTGTTGGTTCGACTGGGACGTTGGACTCAATCCGGAGTCGATGCGATTGTCTTTTGTTCCGCGCGTAGCGCGCAACAGCACGCGGCACTCGGTTACTCAGTGGCACGCTCGAGGATCATTGCCAATGGTGTCGACACACTGCACTACCACCCTTCGTGCACCTCGGGTTCCGACTTACGTCGCGAGCTGGGGCTGGAAGCCGGCAGCCTGCTGGTCGGACATGCGGCTCGTTATCATCCGATGAAGAACCACCGAGGTTTGTTGGAAGCATTCGCGATGACAGAATCAAACGCCAGACTGCTGCTCATGGGGCCGGAGGTCGACGAAAGCAACCGCGACCTCATGCAGCAGATATTGCGCCTTGGTTTGAACGACCGAGTGCTGCTTCTCGGTGAGAGAACCGATCTCTGGCGTTTGATGCCGTTGTTCGACCTGTATGTGTCCGCCTCTTCGTGGGGGGAAGCGATGCCCATGGTGCTACTCGAAGCGATGTCTTGCGGGGTGCCCTGTGTCACGACTGATGTCGGCGACAGCGCGCACCTCGTCGGTGACACTGGTAGGGTAGTGGCACCGGACGCAGGAGATGCGCTTGCCGGCGCGCTGCGAGAACTACTCGGTTCAGACACGGGCAGGCGAGCGGAACTCGGACAACGCGCCCGCCAACGTGTCGTCGAACATTTCTCTCTGCAACAAATGACCCAGCGGTACTGCGGCCTCTATGACGAACTGCACTCCATCTGAATTCGGCAGAGCGATGCCACTGCCCGGTGCGCCTTGGCAGTCATCGTGATGAAACGAGTCGTCTTCATTTCGAGCTATGCCCCGAGTCTCGCGAATTTCCGCGGACCACTCATCCGCCACCTCATCGAATCGGGCTTCGAGTGTGTGTGCTTTGCACCCGACTTCGACGATGAAACGAGGAAGCAGGTCGATGCAATCGGTGCCGAGCCCCTAGACTACGTGCTGGAGAGAGTACGCCTCGCGCCAGCTCGTGACATCATCAACACAGTGTCACTGTCGGCGAAGCTGCGCGAACAACGACCGGACATCTCCATCACCTACTTCGCCAAACCGGTCATCTTCGGAACCATCGCGGCGGCTCTCGCGAATGTTAGAACCCGAGTGAGCTTCATCGAGGGCTTGGGCACCTTGTTCATGCGTAGCGCCGAACCCTTGCCACTCAAGCGGCGCTTGTTGCGTGGCATGGTCAAGCTCTGTTATCGAATGTCCTTGCGGCTCTGTCACCGCGTGTTCTTCTGCAACCCCGACGATCTGGAGTTCTTCGTGACCGAGTGCGGTGTCGACCGAAACAAAGCGGCGCTGTTGCCGGGCATCGGTGTCGATCTACAACATTACGAGGCCATGCCGCCAGCCATGGACCGCATTACCTTCGTCATGCTGGGGCGGCTACTGGTGAGCAAGGGCGTGCGGGTTTTCGCCGATGCAGCTCGTTTGCTGAGCAAGGAGTTTCCGACGGCGCGCTGGCTTCTGGTAGGCGACGTCGATGTCAATCCAGACAGTGTGACGCGCGCGGAAGTGGAGGGTTGGGTGAGCGAAGGCCTGGTCGAGTGGACCGGTCAGGTCTCCGATGTGCGTCCATGGCTCGCACAGAGCAGCGTTCTGGTATTGCCGAGCCGCTATCCGGAAGGTTTACCACGCAGCTTGATGGAGGGGCTGGCGGCCGCACGGCCCGTTATCACGACTGATTCGCCTGGCTGCCGGGAAACCGTGACGCCTGGGGTCAATGGCTTCCTGGTGGAGCGAATCGAGCCAGAAGCACTGGCACGGGCAATGCGACGGTTTCTCCAAGACCCGACACTGGTCGAATCCATGGGCTCGCAAAGCAGGGAGCTCGCGGTCTCTCGATTCGACGTCAACGAGGTCAACCGGCAAATCCTAATCTCACTCGGACTCGACAAAAGCTCCGCCCGAGGGACGCGAGACGTTCCGATTTCGAATTCGACTTCTCGATCATGACAAAGCGAAGTGGCGAGGTTGGATATGCTAACTGGATTCGGCCGGGCTCGATGTCACGCCGGTCAATTCGTCGAAAATTCCGCTTCGAGTCCGTGGCGGCTCTAAACTCATCGAACACCGTTAGCGTAACGGCTGCCCAAGATGCGGATGCCCCGCTCGCATCTCACGCCCGATGGTGAGTAGTCCCAGAACGGTGAAGTGTCCCGCGTCGTCTGACATGGCCGATATGTTGTCCTTGCCAACTCCATCAAACCGATCTCCCTCGAAGCTTTTCCGACACTCGAAATACGATGCTGTCTGCCCGCAATGTGAAAAAACACCGCCGAGAGAACGTCAATAGAGCGCAATCCGTTGATGTCAGTACCATATCCAGTCAGTAATGGACCGTCGCATCAGCGCACCGCACTAGCGTGTATCACCTCCGGATGATTAGAGCGATGGTCGATCGGGCCTCTATAGTTGCCCGGTCAGTTTTGCGGAACTACCAACATATCATCGCTAACATGACGGCGGCATCGTTGGAGTAGGGGGGATTCAAGCCGCTGGCGAGGAGTCAGCGCGCCTTTCGCTCATGCGAACTCACCCAGCCACGATGCACTCCTCTGTCAACGACCCTCGAGAAAGCGACCGTATTCGGTATCTGTTAGCAGATCGTGTATCTCATCGTAGTTTTCGATGACATCGGACAGATCATCCCGATTGAGTTTCTTCAGCGGCGAAGTAACTGGACGAAAATCGACTTCCAGGTGGTCGAATATCTGTTTCAACCAATGGTCGCGCTCCGCGACGAACTGCTCATAAGATACGCGAAGATAGTTTCCGCTTTCACCTGCAATTTCACTCCACCCGATCGTCGCCTCTTCGATGCCCTGCAACTGCGCCACAACCCGGTGAGCACGTAAACGAACTTTCAACCCTTCGTTGACGTTGTTGACACGAGAGTGCGCGCGCGGCTGAAGCAGCGTCATCTGTCTGGATACTAGTGTCTTCAAATAGTTCTCACGAACCAAGTGTATAATCTTGAGATTCTTGTCTAGACACCAGCGCACAACGCCGGGGTATCGATTGCCTTGATTGAACATCAACTTGAAACCGGTACACGGAGCAAGGTTTCGCTCGAACAGCTGCCGCAAATACTGCTCGGTCAATGTGTCACGTCCAAACCCAATGGTCTCTGCCACGCGACGCCCAAAAGCCCCCCGCGACCAGGTCGAGTAGCTCAGAGGTGATATTCGGCCGAACTTCTTGCCGTAGTAAGCGCGTTTGAGCAGGGCGTACAGACCACGATGGATAAACAGCTCACCAGCGCAGTGGATATCTGGGTGCGTATTCAGCGTCGTTTTGAGCAGCGTCGTACCGGTGCGCTGCGTACCGAGAATTACGAAATCTGCCATCAGCGAGTTAGTTCAGTGGGAGCTGGTCCGTGTGGCCAGAGTCGATTCACACCGACACACGCCCTCAGTCTCCACTCGTCGAGATGGTGGTGGTCTCCCGAGTGGCGGCTACGCACTAGACCAGCTTCCTTGAAGAGCTTTGAGGATGGAGTCGGATTTTGCCCGCAAAAGGCATGCACGGCAACGAAGTAGTAGATCACCGCTCGACTTGGGCGCGGGGGGAAAGGTCTTCGCACACCCGACGCAGCGATTGAAGACGAATTTCGTTACACTGTGTGTGGACATCTCGTGGCGAAGGCACCGCTGCGAGGGTCACGCTCCAGCCACACGCCAACCCTTGTAATCGATGAAGTTACCGTCTCGATGACCGCCAAACGCAACACCTCGCGCAGGCTTAAGCGCGTGTCGGCAATCGCCGCGACGACGCGGCGATATGTGACCACTCTCACCTGGCTTATCCGGGACCTCTGCCGTCATCACTGGAGTTCCATTGTCGTAACACTTGCCTGTGGTGCCGCCGGTGTCACCGCGCAAGCTAGCGTGCTCGGGTTGATGCTGCTCTACGCAAACAAAGTCGTTGAAGATCAGTCCATTATTGTCCTGGGCAACGAGTTCACCGCTCGATCGCCCGAAGCCCTGACGCTGGTCGCGGTCACCGCTCTGGTGACGCTCTCAATTGCTGCGGGCTTGATATTCGTTAGTCGGACTACAGCGTTCCGCCTTGGGTTCAGATACGAAACCATCGCCACAGGGCGTGTGTTGTCGTCATTCGGTCACGACATGCCGACTCGCGGCGGCGCTTTGGACGAGATTCCCGGCGAAATGGATGTCGTTCGGCTGGCCGTAGCGGATGCAGCCGCGGTCAATCGTGTCACTCGAATACTGGCCGAAATGCCCGTTGCTGTGTTCACGTTCGTTGGTGGCGCGGCGATCATGATCTACATGAGTTTTCTGTTGACGCTGATGATCATCCCGTTTGCGCTGGTTGCGGGCGCAATCATGTACCGGTTCAACATCGAGGTGGCGGCGGCGGTGTTCGAGTTCGAACGCGAGACGCGGGCTTCGATGTCGGATATCCGTCACGTGCAGGCGTACATGCGCAGCTTGAGTGGGGTCAACGCCAATGACTGTGATGAGGTCACCCGGTTCGTCGACTCGAGCCGGCAAGGAAAACGGTCCCGGTCTAAACTCCGGCAGCTGCTGGCGCCACAGAAATCCCAACTCTGTATCAATTTGCTCATCGCCGCCTGCGTTGCGATGATTGTCCAGTACTTCGGGTTGCGCGCATTCAGCGGAGCACCAACTGAGTGGGGTACGTTGGCAGGTTATCTGGTCGCGCTTCGATTCACACTGGTCTCGTTGCGTCGCATCGTGACCCAAGTGACCAAGATGAGCCGGTTCTATTCGAAACTCCGACGCTACTATGTTTTTGTGCGATCCGGAGAATTCGCCTTGGGGCAGCCACAACCGCGACTCACCCTGTTGGATAGCAGCGATACCAGTGCCGCGAAGGTGGAACTCGACGCAGGGGACACGTTTGGCCTGTGTACCTTCAGTGACGTGAACCGTTATACGATTTATCAGGTCGGAGAGCGATTGGCGCCGTGTTCTTCCATGACTTCAAGCGATTGGCTGGCATCCATCCGGATGGCGAAGATGCGTTCGGTAAGTTCACCCGCACCGAACCACCCATCCGCTGCACATACCCACCAAAAGAGCTTGGTTTGGAGATGGCCCGCAGACGCCATTCGCTCACTCACCGGCGGTGATGAGCTAAATGACTGGCTAGTTGGGCAGCCTGGCTACGAAGACTGGTCGAAGCTCGGCTCGCCGGCGATCGACGAAGTGAGTAATGAACTGCGCTTCGTTCACGAAGTGCTCTCGGCGGCACACTCCGATATTCCGGTCGTGGTAGTGGATGAAGACGGGTTACAAGCTCTCCCGCCTGGAGTCGCGGACGCCCTGAGGTCGAGTCTCCACACCAAGCTGGTTGCCATCAACTACGGGCGAGAACCCGGCTTTGGTGACCACCAGGAAGCAGCCTGCGTGTGCTTCCTGGGCGACGGCTCAGTCGTCGTGACAGACAGTGCTGGCGCCAGAGACATCTGGGAGCAACGACGGGCGGCTTTGGCCGCCGGTGGCGGCTTGTTGGACCTCGACGACGAATCCGAAGACATGTAGAGCACGGTAGGCGGGGCGCCCCTGTGTCCATTCCGCCCGCTGCAACATCAGGCTCGCCGTCCGGGGCGTCGGATGACAGGGGTCGCCGGGGCAACGTCGAATCGGGATAATACCTATTGGCTCGGAGATACGTCCCGCATGACGCGATTCGTCAAAAGATTGCTCGACTTGGTCGTTTCGGTCCTCGCTATTGCCGTGCTGTGGCCCCTGATGCTGTTGATCGCCATGTTGATTTTGGTCTTGATGGGGCGCCCTGTTATTTTCAAGCAACGGCGCCCAGGCCTTAACGAGCGAGCGTTCTGCGTCTACAAGTTCCGCAGCATGCGAAACGGAGACGGGTCCGATGAGCAGAGGTTGACCCGTTTCGGTGCATTGCTGCGTGCCACCAGTCTGGACGAGCTGCCGGAATTCTGGAATGTGTTTCGAGGTGACATGAGTCTGGTCGGTCCCCGGCCACTTTTGATGGACTACCTTGGCCACTACAGTGCAGAGCAATCGAAACGTCATCGGGTACGCCCGGGCCTCACCGGCTGGGCCCAGATCAAAGGCCGCAATGATCTCAGCTGGGACGACAAGCTGAAACTGGATGTCTGGTATGTCGAAAACTGTTCCCTGTGGCTCGATGTCAAGATTCTGATCGCCACCCCATTCGTCGTGCTCAGACAACAAGGTGTCAACAAGACGGATCATGCGACCACCGACCGCTTTACCGAGTCGGAGTCATGAGGCGGCTACTGGTGGTGGGCGCTGGCGGCCACGGCAAGGTCGTTGCAGATTGCGCGCGGCGCACCGAGTGCTGGACTCGAATCGATTTCATCGACGACTCGGTGCCCGCAGGCACCTTTGTCGGCGGCACTCGAGTGCTCGGCACGACCGAGCAGATTGAATCGCTTGCGGGCGACGATACGGACCTCATCGTTGCGTTCGGAGACAATGCAGGCCGGACTGCCTTGATTGACCGTCTGGAGCTACACGGCACAAAGCTGGTCAGTATCGTTCACCCGGAGGCATCTGTGAGTGACACGGCTGAGATAGGCAGCGGCACGGTCGTACTCGCGCGCGCGGCCGTCAATGCGGATGCCGTCGTCGGGGCGGGGTGCATCATCAACACCGGTGCAGTCGTCGAGCATGATTGTGTTCTCGAGCGTGGTGTGCACATTTGCCCCAACGCCTCGCTCGCAGGTGGCGTGACAGTGGGTGAGTGCGCCTGGGTTGGCATCGGCTCACAAGTGATCCAGCAGTTACGCATCGGTGCGGGTTCGACGGTTGGTGCAGGTGCGACCGTCATCGAGGACGTGGCCGACGAAGACACGGTGGTTGGCGTACCGGCCCACTCGACAAAGTGTCCTGAGCAAGCACAAATCAGTGGCGACGGGCATGCGGGGACGACTGGATGGCCATACCACGGCGAAGACGAGCTGCGCGCGGTGATCAAGGTGCTCGCCTCGGGCCGCACGAACTACTGGACCGGACAGGAAGCCTGTCAGTTCGAGAGCGAGTTCGCCGCCTATGTCGGTTGCGGCCATGCAGTTGCCGTCGCTAACGGCACCGTTGCACTAGAGCTTGCATTGCATGCGGTGGGTATTGGACCAGGTGATGAAGTCATCGTACCTAGCCGTACATTCATTGCCTCGGCATCTGCGGTCGCGATGCGCGGTGCAAAACCGATCGTTGCGGATGTGGAGCTGGACAGTCAGAACCTCTCTGCCCGCACAGTCGCACCCCTGATCACGGAACGCACACGGGCCATCATCGCCGTGCACCACGCCGGCTGGCCCTGTGACATGCAGCCGCTCATGGCGTTGGTGGAGCAGCATCAGCTGACCCTGATAGAAGATTGCGCTCAGGCGCATGGTGCACGATACCGGGACCGGGCAGTCGGGTCTTTCGGACGCATTGCCGCTTTTTCATTTTGTCAGGACAAGATCATCACCACCGGCGGTGAGGGCGGCATGCTCGTGACCGATGACGAGGAGCTCTGGCAGCGCGCGTGGGCATTCAAAGACCACGGCAAGAACTACGGTAAGACCAGACAGCCGCCGTCGCCGGGCTATCGATTGGTGCACGACCAATTCGGAACCAACTGGAGATTGACGGAATCCCAAGCCGCGATCGGCCGCTGCCAGCTGCAAAAACTGGACGATTGGGTGGTGACCCGGCGACGAAACGCATCCCAGCTCGAAGTCCGATTGAAGGGGATGCCGGGGCTTCGCCTCCCTGACGTGCCGAGTGACTGCTTTCACTCGTATTACCTCTACTATGCGCACGTCGACCCGGATCAGCTGCGCCCGGGCTGGGACCGGGCTAAGATCATGTCTGCTGTGAACAAGGCTGGGGTTTGGTGTATGCCTGGTTCTTCACCAGAGATATATCGAGAGCAAGCGTTCGAGGCAGCCGGTCTGCAACCTGCACAGCGGCTGCCCAATGCGGTCAGTGTGGGCGCAACCAGCCTCGTGTTCAGGGTGCATCCAATGCTGGGCTATGATTCGATCGAACGTACGGCCGACGTTGTTGCGACGGTGATGTCCGACGCCGCGGGATAGACTGATGCTGACCATCAAACACCTCCAGAGCCGAATTGCCGCCCTCATCCATGACCTGGTCATGATCCCGTTTGCGTGGATGGGCGCGTACTGGTTGAGATACAACCTCGGTGTCATACCAGAACCCTTCCTGGATCGCGCGCTGACGCTGATTCCGGTCATCGTAGTTGCGCAGGGGCTCGTGTTCTATCTGTTCGGCTTGTATCGAGGCGTCTGGCGATTCGCATCGATCCCGGATTTCTTACGCATCGCCAAAGCCGTGTTGATGGGCATCGCCGTCATCAGTGTGCTGTTGTTCTTGATGACACGCATGAACCAAGTACCGCGCTCGGTGCCAATCCTCTACGGCGTACTGTTGTTCGGGTTCCTGGGTGTCCCGCGTCTGCTCTACCGCTGGCTGAAAGACACCAAGCTGCGGTCGAGACTCGGCAGCCGCACGTTAATTGTCGGCAGTGGTGAAGGCGCCGAGATGCTGATCAGGGACCTGCTGCGGCAGCGCGACCATGCCTACTTCCCGGTCGCGATGGTGGACGATAGCCCCAGGCGCCAAGGCCGCGAGATACACGGCGTACGGGTGAAGGGCAGGGTCAAGGACCTGCCGCATCTGGTCGCCGCCCACAGCATCGAATTGATTCTCATCGCTATCCCATCTGTCACGGCCAAGGAGATGCGGAGGGTGGTCGAAACTTGCGAAGAGGCGGGCGTGCCGTTTCGCACCCTGCCAAAGCTCGAGCAGCTGGTCTCCGGCGAAGTCACTATGCGTGAGCTTCGTGAGGTCTCCGTCGAGGACCTGCTGGGCCGGGAGCCGGTGATACTCGATGACGACAACATCCGCTCCGCGGTCAGTGACAATGTCGTGCTCGTCACTGGCGGTGCAGGCTCGATTGGATCGGAGCTTTGCCGTCAGATTGCCA
>MDTE01204895.1_pt1 | contig 12331 bp, 24 predicted proteins | sample 811231 | NCBI WGS metagenome assembly MDTE01 (sample SAMN05326651, study PRJNA326480) | marine metagenome | isolation source: seawater | place: Indian Ocean: Red Sea | collected 2010
AAAACTTGGTCTAGAGCTTCAATGATTTCTCCAGACATGGTAGGACAAACAATTGCTGTTCATAATGGAAATAAATTTATTCCAGTATTTATTACTGAGAATATGGTAGGTCACAAATTAGGAGAATTTGCTCCTACAAGAACATTTAGGATGCATTCTGGAGATAGAAAGGTAAAATAATATGAGCGCTGTAAATCAATCTAAATGTCAGGTAAAATTTATAAGACAGTCTCCATATAAAGTGAGATTTGTTCTAGATTCTGTAAGGGGAAAGAAAGTCAATTATGCTTTAGATTTTTTGGAATTTTCTAATAAGAAAGCTGCAAAATTTATTTCCAAGGCATTAAACTCGGCAGTTTCTAATTATTCTCAAAAAAATGAAAGCTTTGATCCAGATTCTTTATATGTTAGAGAGGCTTATGTTGATGAGGGGCCTAAGATAAAAAGATTTAGGCCTAGAGCTATGGGTAGGGCTGCAAAAATATTAAAGAGAACGAGCCATTTAACTGTTATTGTTGGAGAAAAAGGATAAAGTATGGGACAAAAAACAAATCCAATAGGACTTAGGTTAGGTGTTAATCGCACATGGGATTCTATATGGTACGATGAAAAACACTTTGCTGAAAAATTACATGAAGATATAATTATAAGAAATTATATAAATAATAAGCTTAAGGATGCTAGCATTAGCAAAATTAATATAGAGAGAACAGCAAAGAATATAACGATTACTATTTTTACTTCTAGGCCTGGTATCGTTATTGGTAAGGGTGGATCTGAAGTAGAGGCTTTAAAAAAGAGTTTAAGTAAGCTTATTGGCTATGAAACTAATGTTAATGTATCTGAGATTAAGAGGCCTGCTTTATCTGCGTGTTTGGTGGGGCAAAGTATTGCTCAACAGTTAGAGAAAAAAATTAATTATAGAAGAAGTGTTAAGAAATCTATACAGTCTACCATGAGTATGGGTGCTGAAGGGATTAAAATTAGAGTTGCAGGTAGGTTAAATGGAATAGATATCGCTCGAGCTGAAACTTTTAAAGAAGGAAGGATTCCTCTGCATACACTAAGATCTAATATTGATTATGCTCATGTAGAGGCGTCTACTTCATATGGTATAATAGGAATTAAAGTTTGGATATTTAAAGGGGAGATTAGATAAGATGCTTTCGCCTAAAAGAGTAAAGTATAGAAAGCCTCAGAAAGGTAAGAATAGGGGATTGGCTAATTCTGGAAATTATGTTGCTTTTGGCACCTACGGTTTAAAATCTTTAGAACATGGATGGATAACAAGCAGGCAAATAGAAGCTTCTAGAATTGTTATATCTCGTGCTGTTAGAAAAATAGGCCGAATGTGGATAAGGGTATTTCCTCATAAATCTTTAACTAGAAAGCCTGCAGAGACTCGAATGGGTAAGGGTAAAGGTTCACCAGAGTTATGGGTGGCAGTTGTAAAGCCTGGAACTATATTATTTGAAGTTGAGGGGGCTGATGAGAAGGTGGCTCAGGAGGCATTTAGAAAATGCTCAAATAAATTACCCGTTAAAACAAAAATGGTACCAAGGAGACCTTTGTAAAGCATATGAATAAAAAAGATTTAGATAAAATGACTAAAAACAAACTCATTAAACAACTTGCTGACAATGAAGAGTCTTTAGTTAATTTAAGATTTCAGCAAAAAATGCAACAATTAGAAAACCCTCAGTCCGTGCGATTTATGAAAAGGGAGATTGCTCAAATAAAGACAGTATTGAAAGAAATGGAATTAAATATAAGAGAAGAAAAATAAAATGAATAGTTCTAGAAAACAATTAAAAGGTATGGTTTTAGATTCTAAAATGGATAAAACGGCTGTTGTAGAGGTTTCTAGAAGAATATCTCATCCTATTTATAAGAAATACATTATTAAGACAAAAAAGTATTATGCTCATGATTCTGAAAATAAGGCTAATCCTGGAGATAAAGTTCTTATTGTAGAATCTAGGCCTAGAAGCAAGATGAAAAAATGGTTTTTAAAAGAAATTATTCAAAAGAGTGAAAATTAAATAAAATGATTCAACAAGAAACAAGATTAAAAGTAGCAGATAACACCGGAGCAAAAGAGATTTTATGTATTAAGGTCCTAGGCGGATCTAAGAGGAAGTATGCGAGCCTGGGAGATACTATTATTGTGACCGTGAAAAAGACAATTCCAGGAGGAATTAAAAAAGGAGAGGTTACTAGAGCTGTTGTTGTTAGGACAAGAAAGGAATCTAGAAGAAAGGATGGTTCTTATATTAGATTTGATGACAATGCGGCGGTTTTAATTAATAATAATGATGAGCCGATTGGTAGTCGTGTATTTGGTCCTATTGCAAGAGAATTGAGGGATAGGAATTTTACTAAAATATTATCATTAGCTCCAGAGGTTTTATAATTATGAATATTAAAAAAGATGATATGGTTAAAGTTATAACTGGAAAAGATAAGGGTAAGACAGGTAGAGTTATAAAAGTTTTTCCTTCTAAAGACAGGCTTGTAGTGGAAGGTTTGAATTTAGTTAAAAAACATCAAAGACCTACTCAAGAAAATCAGCAAGGTGGAATTATTGAGAAAGAGGCTTCTATACATAGATCTAATGTTATGCTTTTACGTAATAATAAGCCTACAAGAATTAGCTATAAAATTTTAGATAATGGCAAGAAAGTTAGATATTCTAATAAACTTAAGGGGAATATAGATTAATGGCTTCTAATAAATATATACCAAGGATGAGAAGTTTATATACTAGTAATCTCCGTGATCAGTTAATGAAAGATTTGAAAATTTCTAATACTATGTTAGTTCCAAAGATTGATAAAATTGTTTTAAATATGGGGTTAGGGAACGCAAAATTAAATAAAAACTCGCTTAAGCAAGCTGAGGAAGAGATGGGCTTAATATCCGGTCAAAAAGCTGTGGTTACATATGCTAAAAAAGCTATATCAAATTTTAAGCTGAGAGAAGGAGATCCTGTTGGAGTGAAGGTTACTTTGAGATCTGACAATATGTATGAATTTTTAGATCGCTTTATATCTATTGCATCTCCTAGAATTAGAGATTTTAGGGGTATATCTTCGAAGGGTTTTGATGGGCGAGGAAATTACAGTTTTGGGATTGATGAGCAAATTATTTTTCCAGAAATTGATTATGATAAAGTAAATGAGATTAGAGGTTTTGATTGTAGTATTGTCACAACGACTAATTGTGATGAGCAAGCTTATGCTCTAATTAAGGCATTTGGATTTCCTGTTCAAGAAAGAAAAAACAAGAATATTGTTAAGGAAGGGTAGATAAGTATATGGCAAAAAAATCTATGATAGTTAAAAATATAAGAAGAAAACAGATTGTTGAAAGATACAGAGAAAGGCGTATTGAGCTAAAAAATATAATCAAAAGTCAATCTTCATCTGAATCTGATAGGCAAATAGCTAGAGCTAAATTAGAAAAAATGCCTAGAGATTCTAACCCTATAAGAATAAGAAATCGATGTGTAGTAACAGGCAGGCCTAGATCTTATTACAGGAAGTTTGGTCTTTCAAGAATTACTTTTAGAGAAATGGCTTTAAAGGGAGAAATTCCAGGCATAACTAAGGCCAGCTGGTAAGTTAAAAAGGGAGAATTAAAGTATATGTCTCAAACAGACCCAATTGCAGATTTTATTACGTGTATTCGAAATGCTCAGGCTGTTAGAAAGCCTTGGGTAGATATTCCTTCATCTAATTTAAAGAAAAGGATATGTTTTGTTTTAAAAGAGGAGCATTTTATAAGAGATACGATGCTAATTAAAGATGGAAAGCAAGATTTGATTAGAGTTTTTTTATGTTATGATGATAATAATAATCCAGTTATCAATGGTATTAAAAAAATTAGTAAACCGGGTTGTAGAAATTATGTATCGTCATCTGAAATTCCTAAAGTATTAAATGGGATGGGCATATCTATCCTTACTACTTCTAAAGGTGTTATCTCTAATAAAAAAGCAGAATTATTTAAAGTTGGTGGAGAATTGTTGTGCCAAGTGTGGTAACTAAAAAAAGGATATGTTGGTAAAATGTCTCAGATAGGTAAAAAAAGTATAAGCGTTCCAGAGGGTATTACGATAGATATAAAAGAGAATTTATTTACTGCCTCTAAAGCGAACAATCAGCTTTCATGTGATATTGACTCTAAGATTAAGGTATCTTTTAAAGATTCTGCTATCCAAGTTGATAGAATTGATGATGAAAAAAAATCAAAAGCTTTGCATGGATTAACTAGGGCTTTGATTAATAATATTATAATTGGGCTAAGTGAAGGATTTTCAAAACAGCTTGAGCTTGTAGGTGTTGGTTATACTGCTGAAATTAAGAATGATCTGTTATTGCTCAATTTAGGATATTCTCACCCTATTTATTTTCAAAAACCTGATGGAATTACATTTGAGACTCCTAGTAAGACAGAGGTGATTATTAGAGGTATAGATAACCAGTTAGTTGGCGATGTCGCTGCTAAAATCAGAGAGTTAAGGAAGCCTGAGCCTTATAAAGGAAAGGGTGTTAAATATAAAGATGAGCAAATTCGAAGAAAAGCAGGTAAAACTGTAGGAGGCGCAGCTTAATGGCTGATAAATTTAAATTAAAAAAAAGAGGTATGGCCAGAAGAAGAAAGTCTATAAAAGGAGGCCTGACTATCGGTAAATACCCCAGGTTAGTTGTTTATAAATCAAATGTTCATTTATATGCTCAGCTAGTTGATGATAACGAATCTAAGACTTTAGCATCTGTTTCTACTAACGATAAAGATATAAGGAAAGAGGTCGCGAAATTAGGTTCGAAAATAGAAAGGAGTGTATTTATTGGTAAGAAAATCGGCGGAGAGATAACTGATATGAAAATTAAAAAAGTTATATTTGATAGAAATGGTTATATGTATCATGGTAGAGTTAAAGCTTTTGTTGACGCTGCAAGAGAATCAGGGTTAAATATTTAGGAGAATTATGAATACAATATATGTAAATCCATCTGAAGTTGAATTAAAAGAAGAGTCTGTCATATCAATTAAAAGAGTTTCAAAAGCTACGACAGGTGGCAGAAGAATGAGGTTCAATAGCTTGGTTGTAGTTGGGGATGGTAATGGTCATGTTGGGATAGGTTTTGGTAAAGCGAATGATGTTGCTATGGCAGTTTCTAAGGCTAAAGAGAAGGCGAAAAAAAGACTTATTAAAGTTCCTCTTATAAAAGGTACAATACCGCATAGAATGGATATTAAACATTCATCTGTAAGGTTGATGCTTAAGCCTGCTGGTCCAGGTACTGGAATTATTGCTGGTGGGCCTGTTAGGGAGGTATTGTCTCAATTGGGAGTTCAAAATATTTTATCTAAGAATACAGGTTCGACTAATGCCATCAATGTTGTAAGAGCTTTGGAGCATGGTCTATTGAATTTGAAAGATCCTTTAATGATTGCAAAGCAAAGAGGAATTACTGTTAAGAAGTTGTTTAGTAAGGTATAAAGTTTATGAAAAAAATAAAAATAACACAGACTAAAAGTCCTATCGGGTATCGAAAAAAAACTAAAGATACTCTAATTGCATTAGGCTTGAAGAAGATGAATCAATCTGTGGTTAAAAATGTTGATCCAGCTATAATGGGAATGCTCGGAAAAGTTTCTCATTTAGTTAAAATAGAGGAAGTGAAATGAAATTAGGTAATATATCTCCATCTAAAGGTTCTGTATCTAGCACAAAAAGGATAGGTAGAGGTAATGCTACTGGACAAGGTAGGACTGCAGGAAAAGGTCATAACGGTTATAAATCTAGGTCTGGAGCTAAAGCAAGATTACATTTTGAAGGTGGGCAGACTCCTTTAGCTAGGCGTCTTCCTAAAATAGGTATGGGGACAGGTAAATTTAATCACCTCAGATCCAAAAAAACTGTTCAGATATTAAATTTAGATAAATTATCTAATTTGAAAGAAAAAGAGGTTACTCCAGATTTGTTATATCAAAAAGGATTGATTGATAAAAATTCTCCATATAAGATTTTAGGGAATGGTTCTATTGATAAGTCATTAAATGTTTCAGCAAATATGTTTAGTAAAAAAGCTATAGAAAAGATAGAAAGCGCTGGGGGTACGGTCAATTTTATATGATTAGTAAGATAACCAATATTTTTAAAGTTAAAGATTTGAGGAAAAAAATATTTTTCACTTTTTCTTTATTGATTGTATTTAGGTTAGGGGGACAAGTTACAATCCCTGGAGTGGGAGGCAGTTTAAATTTTCCAGATTCTCTCTCTATTTTAGAATTATATGATACTTTTGTAGGTAGCTTTTTATCTCAGGCATCTATTTTTTCTTTAGGCATAATGCCTTATATATCAGCTTCAATTATTGTTCAATTGATGACGGCTGTTGTGCCTTATTTTCAAAGATTGAAAAAAGAAGGTGCTGAAGGGAATAAAAAAATTATTCAACTAACTCGTTATGGGACAGTATTTATTGCAACTATCCAGGCGATTGGTGTAGCTACGCTATTTTCTAGTCAAGGTATGATTTTAGAGGGCTTAAATAGTACTTTATTTTTCTTAGTAGCAATTATTACTTTAGTAACTGGTACAGTGTTTGTTATGTGGTTGGGTGAGCAGATAACAGATTATGGGATTGGTAATGGAATATCTTTAATTATCACTGTTGGTATATTAGCTGGGGCACCTAATGCCTTTGGATCTCAATTCAACAAAATGCTTGCTAGTAATAATGAATTAATTATTGGAATATTTTTATTTCTTTGCCTTATACTGATAACGATGTTTGTAGTTTATATTACGTCTGCTATAAGGAAAATTCCAGTTCAGTTCGCGAAAAGAGTTGTGGGTAGAAAAGTTTATGGAGGACAAGCGTCTCACATTCCTCTTAAAATATTGACCGCAGGAGTTATGCCTATAATTTTTGCTCAAGCGCTCATGTTTATTCCTGGTTTAATAGGTCAGATGGCTCAAGCTGATTGGTTGATAAATGGATTTGCGCCAAATGCGTGGGCGTATAATATTATATTTGCATTATTGATTATAACTTTCACATATTTTTATACTGCTATAGCATTTAACCCTGCAGATGTTGCAGATAATATGCAGAAGCAAGGAGGATTTATCCCTGGAGTTAGACCTGGCAAGGCAACTTCTGATTTCTTAGATAATATTCTGACAAGAGTTACTTTACCTGCTTCTATAGCATTAGCTTTTATTGCTATTATTCCATTTTTATTTCAAAAATTTGGAAATGTTGAAATTGGCTTATCTTATTTCTTTGGTGGAACAAGTATTATTATTGCTGTAGGAGTAGCGCTAGATACTATGCAGCAAATTGAAGGTCATTTAGTTAGTCGGCATTATGATGGATTTCTTAAAACTGGAAGAATTAAGGGAAGGTCAAGGAGTCGATTCTAATGATTTCTATTAAGAATAAAAAAGAAATCGATTTAATGTCTGAGGCTGGTAGAATTGTCAGGGATACGCTTAACTTGCTAGAGAAACATATAAAACCAGGTGTTTCAACAAAAGATTTAGATTTAATCGCAGAAGATTACATACTAAGTCAAGATGCAAAATTAGGGTTTAAGGGATTGTATGGATATCCATCAACAATATGCATATCGGTTGAAGATGAAGTTGTTCATGGGGTTCCTAGTGATAAAAAATTAATGGAAGGACAAATTGTAGGAATAGATGTAGGTTCTATATATAAGGGTTATTATGGAGATCATGCAAGATCTTTTGCTGTAGGAGAAATCAGTTCAGATAAAAAGAAATTATTGAAGGTTACAAAAGAGTGTTTAGAGAAAGGCATTGAAAAAGCTATTCCTGGAAATAGAATTGGTGACATAGGTAGCGCAGTTCAGGAATGGGCTGAATCAAATGGATATGGCGTAGTCAGGGAGCTTGTAGGTCATGGTATAGGAACAAAATTGCATGAGGAGCCTCAAATTCCAAATTATGGAAATTCTGGTACGGGCCCTGTTATTGATGTTGGAATGTGTTTTGCTATTGAGCCTATGGTTAATATGGGTTCAAAAGATGTTTATACCAAAGGTGATGGATGGACTATATGTACTAAAGATGGTATGCCTTCTGCGCATTTTGAGCATACGATAACAATTACAGATAATGGTCCAAAAGTATTGACAAAGTAAATTATGCCTAAAGAACCTAATATAGAAGTTGATGGAAGTATTTTAGAGGCTTTGCCTAATGCTATGTTTAGAGTTAAACTTGAGAATGGGCATATAGTATTAGCTCATGTATCAGGAAAAATGAGAATGCACTATATAAAATTGTTGCCAGAAGATAAAGTAAAATTGGAATTATCTCCTTATGATTTGAGTAAGGGAAGGATTATTTTTAGGTATTAATTATGAAAGTAAGAGCGTCGATTAAAAAAATTTGTAATAAATGTCAGATAATTAAAAGAAATAGGACTTTACGTGTTATATGTGAAAATCCTAGGCATAAACAAAGACAAGGGTAAGGGAGGAGAGAGTTTTGGCTAGAATATCCGGAATTGATTTACCAAGGAATAAAAAAATAGAGTTTGCCTTGCAGTATATATACGGTATAGGAAAAACTAAATCTAAAGAAATACTTAAGTCTGCAAAGATTGATCCTAATACTAGAGTTAATGAGTTAGGTGAAGATCAGGTAATTGCTATAAGAGATGAAATTGCTAAAAATTATAGTGTCGAAGGTGAACTTAGAGCCGAAGTTGGTAGGAATATAAAAAGATTAGTTGATATTGGAACATATAGAGGTCTTCGCCATAAAAAAGGCTTGCCTACTAGAGGTCAAAATACTAAAAATAATTCTAGAACTAGAAAGGGCAAGAAAAAAACTATAGCAGGTAAAAAGAAAGCTATTTAAAAATTTAGGGAGATAAAATTGGCAAAATCTAATAAGAAGAAAGTAAGAGTTAGCCCAGAAGGAGTTGCTAGTATAAAAGCAACCTTTAATAATACTATTATAACATTGTCTGATAAAAATGGTAATGCGATAGCTTGGGCTAGTGCTGGAGCCTTAGGTTTTAAAGGCTCTAGAAAAAATACTCCGTATGCGGCAACTCAAGCTGCAGATAAGGTTGCTCAGGAAGCAATGTCTATGGGTTTAGCTAGTATTGTTGTTAAAATTAAAGGTCCTGGAGGAGGTCGAGAAGCTGCAGTTAGAGGTTTGCAGGCTGCTGGATTAAAGGTTACAAGAATTATAGATATTACTCCAGTTCCTCATAACGGATGTAGACCACCTAAAAAGAGAAGAGTATAAATTAGGAGATTATTATAATATGGCTAGATACACAGGACCAAGATCGAAAATATGTAGGAGATTAGAGTTTGCAGCTTTTGAGTCTTCTAAATTTGGAAACCCTAGAAAAAATTATCCTCCAGGTCAGCATGGAATGTCTAGAAGAAGGAAATTGTCAAACTATGGGGTTCAGTTGAGAGAAAAGCAAAGAATGAAATATTTGTACGAAGTTTTAGAGAAGCAATTTAGAAATTATTATAAAAAAGCTCAAGCTAAGAATGGTCCAACAGGAGAAAATCTTGTAATCTTGTTGGAGTCAAGATTAGATAATACAATTTACAGAATGGGCTTCGCTTCTACTAGGAGGTCTGCGAGACAGTTAGTTGTTCATAAGCATTTTTTAGTAAATAATAAAATTGTAAATATACCTTCTTATAGTTTGAAGCCTGGAGATGAAATTACGGTTAGAGATAAGAGTAAGAAGATGGAATTATTTCAAGATTCGATGAGAAGAATTAAAGGGGATAACCCTACAGAGTGGTTATCTTTAAATAAGGCTAAATTGATGGGAACCTTTTTGAGTCTTCCTGAGAGATCTCAAGTTGAAGAACCTTTTAATGAGCAGTTAGTAATTGAGTTGTATTCTAAATAATTAATGGAGTAAAAATGACACAAGAAAAACATTTTAATGATATTGGCATAGAAATTGTTGAAGATTCAGAAACACATGCAAAATTAATTGCAGAGCCTTTTGATAGAGGTTATGCTACGACTATTGGAAATTCTTTAAGAAGAATTTTAATGACTTCTATTCCAGGTGCAGCGATTACTTCAATAAAAATTGATGGAGTACAGCATGAATTTTCTAGTATTGATGGGGTTGTTGAGGATGTATCTCAAATAATACAAAATCTTAAGAAAGTTCGTTTTTCGCTTAATGATTTTGGTCCTGAACTAGTATCTTTTGATCTTGATGGGCCTTGCCAATTTACTGCTAAGGATATTGGAAATCAAATTACCCAATTCAACGTTATTAATCCCGATTTAGTGATTGCAAATGTTACTGATAAGGTAAATCTTAAAATTGATTTGAGAATATCTAGAGGGAAAGGGTATGTAGCTTCAGAAAAGAATAAAAGAAATGATGATGTTATAGGTATTATACCTATTGATTCTATATTTAATCCTATTACGAATGTTTCATGGAAAGTAGAACCTATTGCAACTTCTACAGAAGAACAAGAGAGACTTATTATGGAAGTTTTTTCGGATGGATCTACGACACCTAAGGATGCTATAAATCATTCAGCAAGTATTGCTAGGCAACATTTAGCCTTCTTTATGTTTAATGAATCTGGAGCAATTAAAGCTGTAAATGAAGAGGAGATTACAGAGGCTCTAGAGATAAAAAGTTTACTTCTTAAAAGTATTGATGAAATGGAGCTTTCAGTTAGGAGTCATAACTGTCTTCAAGCTGCAGGAATAGAGACTATTGCAGAGTTGGTAGAAAAAGAAGAAGGAGAAATGTTGAGATATAAAAACTTTGGTAGAAAATCATTAACTGAATTAGTACAGAAACTTGGAGAATTAAATCTTAAGTTTGGTATGGATATAACTCAATATTTAACAGCAGAGTAAATTATGAGACATTTAAAAAGAGGAAGAAAACTTAATAGAACTAGAAGCCACAGGCTTGCAATGTTAAGTAACATGGCTTCATCATTAGTTTTCTACAAAAGAATAAGAACTACATTGCCTAAGGCAAAAACCTTAAGTCCATTTATAGAGAGGCTTGTTACATACTCAAAAAATAATGATAAACTTCATGGTAGACGACTAATTATGAGTAAAATTATTGGTAGTAATAGCAAGAAGGTTGCACATATGTTAATGGATGAGATTGGACCACAGTATAATTCTAGAACTGGAGGATATACTCGTATTATTAAATTAAATAATAGAAAAAATGATAATGCGAAGATGTGTATAATAGAGTTTGTTGACTTAAAAGATAATTCTAAAGAAGATTCTGATAAAAAAGAAAAAGAGATTAGCAAAAAATAGATAAATATTTTGATGTTTAAAAAAGTAAAAATCAATTATTTAAGTATGTTGATTTTTACTTTTTTTATTTCTTTTTGCCTACCGAATAATTTCAGTAAATGTATCTGGGTTAAATCAGATTCTATGAAAAATAAAGAATCAATTGAAGACGCTTTAATATTTGCATATGAGTATGGATTTGATACTGTTTTCTTGCAGGTTAGATATAGAGGTGATGCTTTTTATGACTCAGATATAGTGCCTAAACATAATCTTGTTAGCAATAACTTTGACCCATTAAAGTATGCAATTACTTTAGGTCGGTCACTTGGTTTGGAAATACATGCGTGGGCGAATACTTATATACTATGGTCCGCGAATTATAAACCTACTAATTTAAAGCATTTATATTATACTAATCCTGAATGGACGGAATCTAATATATATGGAAAATCAGATTCTGAAATTGATATATCGATTCCTCAGTCTCGTAATTGGGAAGGAGTTTATCTATCTCCTAATCATCCAGAGGTTAATATATATTTAAAGAAAGTTTTTGTTGAGTTAATTGAAAAATATGACTTAGATGGATTGCATCTTGATTATATTAGATTTCAAGATGATATATATGGATATAATGAGGTGGGGAAGGAAAATTTTATAACAGAATATGGCTTTGACCCTATTGATATTGAAAGAGGAATTATATCTACTAAATATGGTTGGGAGAAAGCTGAGATTGATGCTATGAAAAATGATTGGAAAGATTATAAAACAATGAATATAACAAATTTAGTCTATAGTATTTTATCTTATATAGATAATTCGGATAAAGAAATTAAATTAAGTGCGGCCGTTAAAAATGATCCTGTGTTATCCGTTGAAAAGTGGTCTCAAGATTGGATAAGCTGGTTGAATAATGATATAATAGATTTTGTTGTTGTTATGAATTATTCTCCTGATTTAATTGATTTTTATAGTAAAATTGAAGATATTAGAAGTGAG
>MDTE01035423.1_pt1 | contig 12329 bp, 11 predicted proteins | sample 811231 | NCBI WGS metagenome assembly MDTE01 (sample SAMN05326651, study PRJNA326480) | marine metagenome | isolation source: seawater | place: Indian Ocean: Red Sea | collected 2010
AAAAAGTATAACAGCCTAGGTGTTTTAAAAAAAAAGAATATATAGCAACTAACATATTCCGGATTAGAATTAATCTTGTTCCATAGACCACGTTTTGCTTGTCTGACGGGATAGCTCCCACTCCGAGAGTGCATCGTCGGTAACTCTATACCTTACATTTTGCTTTATCTCGGTTATTTCATTGTTAAGCTCTAGAGTGTTGTCCTTCTCGTATCGCATCACCTTTAATCCTTGTCCAATTTATGTCTCAAAAAAGGCGCATAAGCTAACAGATAAAACGAGCATATTAAAAAGAATAATTAGCAACTAATATATTCCAATTAAGACATAATATTGAGTGTCAAGGAATGTTACTGACTGACATATCACTTTTTAACGAAACCTTTCTTTTTTGCCTGTGACAAACTTCGATAATTGAGATAGCTTTTCTGATCAGATATGAGTTCGGAGGCAGCGGGATGTCAAAAATCAATTATACGCCACCCAGAGTTTGGAAATGGCAAAAAGGGAATGGCGGAAAATTCGCAGACATAAATAGACCAACGGCAGGATCCAGCTTTAAAAGCGAATTACCCATAGGGAAACACCCGATACAGATCTACTCACAGGGGACGCCGAATGGAGTCAAGGTAACCATTCTGATGGAAGAGCTACTTGCCAAGGGTATCCGCGATGCTGAGTATGATGCGTGGCTGGTGAGGATAAATGGGGAGCAATTTGGTAGTGGATTTGTAGAAATTAATCCAAACTCAAAGATCCCTGCTATTCTCGATATGACCACGGCGAAGCCGACGAGAGTATTTGAGACTGGTGCCATATTGTTATATCTCGCTGAGAAATTTGGCGCTTTTGTACCGATGGCTGGACCAAGCAGGGCTGAGTGTCTATCTTGGTTGTTCTGGCAAATGAGTAGCGCACCTTATTTGGGAGGTGGCTTCGGACATTTTTATGCATATGCTCCTGAAAAATATGAATATCCAATCAATCGATACGCTATGGAAGTCAAAAGACAATTAGACGTCTTGGATCGCAATCTTGCAGATCGACATTTTCTCGTAGGAGATGATTATACGATTGCTGATATCGCGACCTATAGTTGGTACGGACAAATGGTTGTAGCTGGTCTCTATAACGCCAAAGAATTCCTTCAGGTTGATTCTTACGCTAACGTTTTGAGATGGGGAACGGAAATACATAATCGGGCTGCAGTTCGTCGAGGCAGGAAAGTTAACAGAGATTCTCATAGCGGCATCGCGGAGCGGCATGATGCTAGTGATTTTGATAAGTTAGGAATTTGACTAGCGATAGATACTTTTTGGTTTATTTATTTGCCACTCGCTCAAGATGGCCTTCGCATGACGTTTTTCCATTGGTTGAAAGTCTGCTACCGGAGTCGATAATTCGACTACATAACCATTGGGGTCTCGGAAATAGATGGATTCTATGAAGCCATGTTGAGCAATTCCTCGCGTTTCTATGCCATGCTCTAGTCCTTTTTGTCTCATGTCTAACAAGGTATCTCTATCTACCTCTAGGGCGATATGTAAATCGAAATCACGTTGTTTTTTGAAGTCGAAGGTGTGTTTAGGGTCCTCGAAAAATGCAAGGCATGAGCCATCTTGCATCGCAAAAAAAGTATGAAGCACTTTAGGTCGTGAGGATTGATCTCCCGAGATGGTTAAGGCGTGTATAAGTTCTAATCCAAGAAAATCCTCATAAAAAACGCGTGTTTCTTCTGTATCCCGACATCGATATGCAGCATGATGTAATCGTTTTATTATTGCCAAGTTTTCGCCTGATTAAATCCCAAAAGCAAGATGTTATTCTTGACTTAGGTAATGTGCAATTGTCATTTTCACATTACCTTTCACTTACTATAAAGTGGGTTATTTCAGTATTAGGGAGGGCAAATGCCAGAATTTAGGCGGAAAGACACGACAATTTATTACGAAGTTTACGGTGAGGGCTACCCTGTAGTACTTTTTGCTCCTGGAGGCATGCGTTCATCGATAGATTTTTGGAAAAAATCAGAATGGAATCCAATAACGACACTTAGTTCTCATTTCAAAGTTATTGCTATGGACCAACGTAATGCTGGAAAGTCTATCGCGCCAATAAATGCGAGTGATAGTTGGCGAGTTTACACGGAGGATCATATTGCTCTTCTAGATTATCTGGGAATTGATAGTTGCCATCTTTTGGGGGGATGCATTGGTGGTCCCTATTGCCTGGGTATTATTAAAGCTGACCCAAAGCGGGTGGGCGCAGTGGTTCTGCAGCAATCGATTGGAGCAGACAATAATAAAGATGCTTTTTATGGATTGTTCGATAGTTGGGCTGAGGAAATCAAGCACCGACACCCTACTGTTACCGAAGAGGAATGGAATCAGTTCCGCAGCAACATGTTTGACGGTGACTTCGTGTATAACGTGGACCGACATTTTGTGAGCCAAATTAAGACGTCAATGCTCGTTTTAATGGGTAACGATGTTTATCACCCAGAGATAATTTCTCGAGAAATTGCTGATCTTGCGTCAAATGCGAAACTGATTGAAGAATGGAAAAATCCTGAGGAACATAACACTATCGAAACCGTTATTCAGTTTCTGAAGGAAAATACATCGGTGGCAAAGCCCTAGCTTTTTGGCTGCGGAGTAATCCTAAATGATTAAGATTTCTGTAAGGCTATTGAGCTTGGTTTTACCTTTATTGCTCATTGGATGTGCCTATAATGGTAATATTAAAGAAATTCACCCGCGGCCAATCTCAATAGGTCTAGAAGCAAAGGCAATGAACAGTAAAAGTTCTAATGTGAAGCGCACTCTAAAAAGATCTCATCCACCAAAAGTCCCTCCTCTCGAGGGAACATTAGTCAATTACCATATGCACCATGGTGGAGAAATTTTTTCTGAACTAATTAGGCCCCGACCGGTGGATGTCTGGTTACCGCACGGTTACGATCCCGAATCAGATAAGCTTTACCCCGTGATCTATATGCATGATGGACAGTTTCTATTTCATCAATCGCGGTCGCCTTATGCGGGTATGGACGTTATGTTCTGGGATGTAGACAAGGTTATTTCCCGATTACAACGCTTGGGAGAAATAAGACCGGTGATAGTAGTTGCCGTATGGATGGCAGATTGGGATAAAGGGGCTCGTGGGGCAGAATATATGCCGCAGAAGGCCGTGAGCGAAGAGATTTTGGAAATTATGCGTCAGGCAGGGCCAGGAAGTGCTGTGGGAGGATTTGTTGGTGAGTCGGGTGGTGAGAGGATGTCGTCAGACAATTATCTCAGGTTTCTTGTTCAGGAGCTCAAACCATTCATTGATGCAACCTACCCTACTTTACGAGATAGAGCAAACACCTTTGTGATGGGTTCAAGTATGGGGGGATTACTCTCGGCATATGCGCTTGCAGAGTATCCGGATATTTTTGGTGGGGCAGCCTGTCTGTCTAGTCATTGGCCAGCAGGCGACGGCGCTGTAGTTAATTGGTTAAGTAGTCACTGGCCTGAAGCGGGAAATAATCGTGTCTATTTTGATTATGGTACTGAGACGCTTGATGCTTCATATGAGCCTTACCAGATGCAAGTAGATTTGATCCTCCAAAGAAAAGGCTATAGGCAGGGAGAGGATTGGATAACTCGTCGTTTCGACGGAGCGAGCCACTCCATGCAAGCTTGGAAGGATCGGCTCCATGTTCCAGTAAAATTTCTTTTGGGCATCGATTGAGAAGGTTGGGCCTCAACGATTTGTGATCCGAGTTGCTTTGTCCTCGTCGTACCACCAAGAGTGGGGATAAGGTTCTAATAGAACTTCACTCGAGAGTTCGGGTCTACCAAATTTGTTCCAATAGATAATACGATCGGCGCCGCGAGCACTGAGTGGCATTTGATAGAAATTCCATAATAGAACTCGGTCAAGAGCCCTCACAGAGCTTTTGAAATCATCAATATCACTTGCGTTAAGTGACGATTCAACTAGTGCATCTACTACCGGATCATTAATTCCACCGGGGTTAAAATGGGTCGCTGAGGAATGGAAGTTGATCCTCAGTTGCCAAGACGGTGGAACCTCGATCCATCCGGGAGTAATAATCACATCAAAGCTTCCGTCCTTAACAAGAGAAGCGTAGCCAGCTTGATCAATCAGACGGATACTAGCCTTCGCGCCAAGAAGATTAAGGGTTCGCATGAACGGTATTAACGTTCTCTTCTTGTCTTCTTCCGCTATCAGAAATTCGATTTTCAGCGTTTCACCGGACTCGTCGACGAGGATCTGATTCTCTATTTCGTATCCTGCTTGGTTAAGTAGTTCTATAGCTATCGTGAGACCACCACGATCAATACCAAAACCAGTTGACTCATGGAAAAAAAATTTTCTGTCAAATACTTCGTCAGGTACCTGTCCTTTAAACTGTTCCAATATGATTGTTTCTGCCTCAGTGGGTAACCCTTGAGCAGCAAAAGGGGAATTTGCAAAATAACTGTTTGCCCGCTTATTTTCGCCATTATGCAGAGTTCGGTTTTGCCAATTATAATCATAGATATAGGACATCGCCGCGCGTACTTTTAGATTACTAAAAGGTTTTCTTTTTGTATTGAACACTAAGCGATATGTCGAGCCGGCCAGCGCACCGGAGGCTAGTTTCCCCTTAAGAAGCCATCCTTTTTCAAGGGCTGGAATTTCGTAGGATGACACCCAATGGCGCAAATCATTTTCTGTCCATAAATCAAATTCACCCGCTCTTAGTGCTTCTCGGGCAACCGTTCCATCAAGATAGTAATCGAACTGAATAGCATCAAAATTGTACAGACCACGATTGATTGGCAGATTACTACCCCAGTAATTGGGGATTCGCTTGTAAATAAAAGATTTACCCCGACCTGCTGATGTCAAGCGATAGGGACCGCTTTGCAGAGGTGGCTCCATGCTTGATGCATGTAGGTCTCTTTCGCGCCAGTAATGTTCCGGTATGATTGGGACTCCCTGTAAGAGTGGTACTTGCTTTGATGCGTCGGTATTTGTGTAGATAGTTACAGTTAATGCATCTGTTACTTCGATATTTTCGATCCACCTAAGTGTATCCGACCAACTTGATCTGAAATCCTCTCGAAATGTGTCGAGCGAGAATTTAACGTCCTCGGCGTTGATAGGCTGGTTATCGTGCCACCGTGCCTCTGCCCTCATTCGGAATATAATCTTCAGCCCGTCGTTGCTTACCGCAACTGATTCGCAAAGACTGCAATAATAGCCGGAAATTTCATCAGCGGATCGTTCTAACAGCTTGTCGTACGAAAAGTCATATCCATAAGGTTTGGCTATTGGGGACACGGAGTTGAAACGCCAAGTATACGGCATTTTGATTGATCCACCCTTCGGCGCATCGATATTGACATAATCGAAATTTTTAAAATCAGATCCATACTTTAAGTCATAGTTGGGTATTTGCGAGACCCCATGACGAAACTCAAGCGATTCTGCAAAGGCAGGGTGAAGGTACCAAATTAAAAGTAAAAGGAGTAATCGAACAGTAATCATCTCGACTCCTGTTGAATTTTGACTATGGTAACTAAGTTTATGATGTGTCCCATGGATAGCCTGAAGTTCACCCTTATTGAAAGCTTACGCTATGTAAAAACCGAGTTTAAAGTAACAATCCATAGTATAGTAAGTTTTCTTGATGTCCGACTTATTATTTCATTGGTATTAGTAAAGAGCCCTTTTATGAAAGATCAATACAACAAATTATCTTTGGAGGAGCAACGCATTATTTTGCGGAAAGGTACTGAGATGCCCTTTTCCGGGAAGTACGATGATTTTTTTGAGGTCGGCCACTACGTCTGTAAACAATGTGATACGCCGCTTTTTCGATCTGAAGATAAATTCAATGCTCACTGTGGCTGGCCGGCATTTGATGACGAAATCGACGGCGCCGTCCGTCGAGAGGTCGATGCAGACGGTATTCGTGTTGAAATACTATGCGCTAACTGTGGCGGGCATCTCGGTCATGTATTTGAAGGAGAGAGGCTGACCGCTAAAAATACTCGTCACTGTGTTAACTCTATCTCTATGAAATTTGTCGCTGGACAGCTCTAAGTATAATCGTCGTAGCTTCCAACGGCATCGACTCCAGAATCGCCTCTAGCCTCGTTAAGTTCCATAGTTGCCATGCGGGACATAAAAGCAGAGTCGGCTCCTAGCATAACCATATCGAAACCTTGTTTAAGGAAACGCTTTGTAAATTTCAGACTTCCTGTATGAATTCCGACATTGATATTATGCTTCCGAGCTGTCTCGTAAATATGCGTGACAGTTTCCGCATGTTTCGGGTCGTCGGTATCTCCCCTCGCGATTTGACCTATCGCAAACGCCAGATCGGAGGGCCCGATGTAGATGGCGTCTAGCCCTGGAGTGGTACAAATTTCATCCAGATTCTTCAGCGCTTCAGCAGTTTCAATCATTGCAATGCATAATATCTCACTGTTAGCGTACTTTGCGTACCCGCTGCCAAAACTAGCCGCTCTGATTGGCCCAAATGAGCGAATTCCTTCCTGAGGGTAACGACAAGCCGCAACGGCCTTTTCAGCCTCATCTCTGTTGTTTACTAGAGGAACGATCACACCATAAGCTCCTGCGTCCAACACTTTCATTATTATGTATGGCTCGTTCCACGGGACCCTCACAATGGGTACAGTGTTCGTATTGCCAATAGCAGGTAACATGTCGCGCACATCGTTATAATCTAAAAGTCCATGTTGCATGTCCATGCAAAGCCAATCGAAACCCACCCGCGCCATTGTTTCTGCCGTGTGTACTGCATCTGTACCTATCCAACCGCCTACTGTCTGCTTACCATCTTTCCAAGCGCGCTTTAAATAATTTGGTCGCATGTTTTTCTCCTTTCTCCGAACGCATTATATTCTGTTAATGCTTTGGTTAGGTCAAGAGACGCTATTAGACTATGCGAGAATGATGATTGTGGGATCAATGGTCTCTATTTTTTAAAAATTTCAATTTAGATCGGTCATTTTTTTGTTCTTCCAAATACACGGATCATCTTTCAGTGAGGATGGTGCTAACGTTTTTGATCTTTCTTGCCGACACAGGTGACATCCATATGGGTAAGATTAAGATCATTGACGATTTGGAACGCTTCCCCAGTTTTTCCCTGAAGATCGCTTGGTCTGTGGGCGTCGGAGTTTACAATTACTTGCACATTGTGATTGGTCGCTTCTTCCCAAAAAGGGATCCATGGGTAGAGTGGAAATGGATTATTCGGGTCTTTCGCGGCTTGTTTCCTAATACCTAATGCGTTGACCTCAAGACCTACTCCCGTTTCTGACGCAGCCGCCATAATATCCCTTGTACAAGCAGTACAATTGGCATCCCATTTCTCGTAGCAATTCCCAAAAAGATCTGGGTGGGCAATAAAAGCAAACAGACCAGATTCCATCATCCTCGCTGTGTAAAGGCCAAATTCAATAAGCGCCTTAGCTGACTTGGTTCCACCATAGGTTGGCTTCCATTTTTCATCACTATCTAGGAAGAAGTGGGCAGCACCAATTAGGTAGTCGAATTCGTATACTCCAATAAGTTCATCCTCATACCAAGACTTCTGCTCAGGAATGTATTCACATTCCATACCTTTTAAGATGCGTAGCTGAGGATACTTTGTTTTTGCTTGATTGATGGCTTCATTATATTCGGGTAAGTCAATATACCGCATTCTCGCGGAGAGCCATCGGTCATCCGGAAGTGCCGAGTGGTCAGAAATCCCTAAAGTTTTCATGCCCATTGATATTGCCATTTCACAGTAATCGCCAACATCACCTTCTGCATGTTTGCAACGATATGTGTGTGTGTGAAAATTATGTTGGAATTCGCTATCTAGCATGGAACCTCTTGGTTTCTGTGAGACTTAACAGAAAACCACATTATACATGTTAACTTGGACGGTACGACTTTAAGCTTTCTCTACATTTTCTATTACTAAGACCCAGTCGAGTGGGCGTGGTGTTGGTGGAACATTCCACACTCCGTTTTCATCCAGTCGCGGTGTTTGGATATCCTCAAAACTTCCATTACGTGGATTAAACCAGGTAGCAAAATATTCGAATCCCGGCTTAAGATGTATCGCTTTCTTTTTTTTGCCTGTACCTAACGGATAATACACAACATATAATTCTCCAGGGGCAGCAGCACAATACGGTACTCTTAGATAACTCTGGTTGGCTTCTCGTGCAAAGAGACCTTCGGTGTCAATCAGATCCTGCCTTGGTTTTAATTTCCACCAAGCTATACGATTAAAAAAGCTACGTAAATGACCGAGATGGAGTGCTCCTTCCGAATTTAGGCCTTGACCAAGCATTTCATGTTCATCAGAAGTCTCAGATTTAGGGTTTGGATCGCCCAATTTACTGAAGTATCCCCAAACATCACCATGACCATAAATATAGCCAGCTGCACCACAGAGATAACTTACCCAGGCCTGCCATCGGATATGACTAGCGTTGCATTGAACGAAAAGATTAGTATCTTCAAAGCCTTCGTACCATCCTTCGCTCTGTATAACAGGTTTCGACGGTAGTAGACTTCTATTCTCTTTTATCATTTTGGGTATGAGATACAGAAGACTGAGCCTATGTCCTGTCTGAATCCAGTTATGATCCAACCAGGCTTCCTTGTGAAATTCGCCTGCCGAAGATCCGATATTGGCTTCCAGCGGTAAAAGGTTTTTTGTTTCCGGTGGCCCCATCGGCATAACAGATACAGGATGATCGTAGACGTTGTACTTTTTGACCAGGCTGCCTAGATTTTGCCAGTCACTCCGAGTCCAAGGGTTGGGCATGTCGAGGTAGCTATGTTGGTATTCTCCCGAGAGACTGTAGATGATGTTGAAGGAGCCATAGCGCGCTAAAAGGTATCGGGTAATTAGTTGGGCGTCTGCAGGAGAAATATTTGTCATTCCTCCCTGCGCTTTACCAAACCACGTGGGATGTGCGGTAACGACGAGACCCGCATTCCAGATGCAATCCATTCTTTTATCAAGGTATTTGAAGAAATCAGGATTTAATTCACTAAAAATCCCATTATCGGTTGTGTTGTAAGGAAAAGGGTATCCCCCCTCATTAGATTGATTTAATCGACGAAAGAATTGTACACAGGCGCTAGTAAAACCCTTGGCTTTCCTATTTTTAAGCCAAGAAAAAAAATCACCATCCATTTGTTTACCAAGACCACATCTCAACGTATTTACGGCCCAGACAGTATCACCGAGGAAAAAGAAGGGCTTTCCGTCTGCATACTGAAAGTGTTGTCCGTTTTTTGCGACTCGAATAAAACCATGTAGATTATTATTGGTTTGTTTGTGGTGTTCATTAGGAGCAACACATTCGATCGTACCCTCGTGCTTGTTCATTGCGGGATCTTGCGAACGAGAGACCCAATTCCAGATACCAGGACGAGTGGGAGCAAACCTTACCACCCATTTACAATCACCATTCCAGAACCCATCGAGAAGAATGGTTTCTGATTCGCATTTAAATTCAACCTGCACAGCAAAGGCGTGCCAAGGGAAAAAGGACGAGGATTGAAAAGTTAAATCGGTCCTATCCCACGCGAATGCTTGTTTCTTTTTTTCACTTTTCATGGAGCTATACTCTTCCGGAGAATGGTGAAGGACTTGCTATAAAATATTTTTTGCCCTTTTTTTCCTATGAGAAGATTTGGACGAAGCTGCCCAATAAAGGTAAATGACGGATCTTCTCGAGCGTTTACTTTTATTGGCGAAAGACCAGTGTACGGTTCGAGCATTATGGATCGCAGCATCACCAGGATGGATTTCAACCGGGAATGCGTTTTTTGGATTAGTATCAAAACAAAGATTGAGAGTATTATCATAGTCTCTAAGATGACTTCTAGGCGCGTATTGTAAGCAGCCGTTTTGAGTGTCTGTTTTGTCAAGAGCGATCCATATGGTGGCTCCAGAGCTACCGTGACCTACCGCATCAATGTGAGGCGAAATTCCTTTTTTTTCACCGGGAGTCCGATCAAAAAATCCTGCATGAACGGGTTCTAAATCATCCTCTAGTAGCGCCTCAAGTAACTTTACGTGTTTCCCACCACGAAGTTGTTCGTAAAACCATGGATGAAATCTGTCCAAGCCTTTAATGCCCATCCCAGTATCAGGCATCTGGTTTTTTTTCAGGGCTTCGTTTGACTCCCGCTCTAGCTCTGACAATTCTTCCCCAGTAAGGAATTTAGGTACGACTACAAAGCCATCGCTAACGAAGTCTTTTTTTAGCTTCTCAATGTCCATACGTAGTGAAAATAATCTTTCTTGACCTGAACAGCATCATCAGTTCGACAGATTATGCGGCAGGACCTCATTTCCTTTCAACGTTTGCGTTTCGCCTTATTAACAACGTATTCTTCAGCGCCCTAATATTATGTTTATTGTGAGAACACTATGGCAAGTTTGGTGGATTTATTCGATTTAACTGGAAAGGTAGCACTTACGACTGGTTCTTCTATCGGCATGGGTAGAGCTGTTGCTGAGGGCCTTGCTATTGCTGGCGCTAAAGTGGTGATTTCAAGTCGAAAAGGTGATGTCTGCGAACAGACAGCTGACGAGATTAACTCATTATGTGGTGAACAGAGAGCAATTGGCATTGCGTGCAATATTGGTTATAAAGATCAATTGCAATCTTTAGTTGATCAGACGCACGAGAAACTTGGTCAGATTGATATTTTGGTGAATAACGCGGGGGTAAACCCTTATCATGGGCCCTCAAAAGATATTCCGGATTCTGCTTTCGATAAAACTATGGAGAGCAATGTCCGCTCCAATCACTGGCTATGTCACATGGTCCTCCCCGACATGGTAGGTAAGAAAGACGGGGTTATTGTTATTACTTCATCAAATGGCGCTTTTTCTGCATCAAAAGAACTGGGGGCTTACGCAATATCGAAAGCAGCAGATCTGGCTCTAGTTCGAAATTTAGCGGCAGAGTACGGTCCTCATAACATTAGAGTGAATGCCCTCTGTCCCGGTTTGTTCAAAACAAAATTTGCGAAGGTATTGTGGTCCGACGAGGACGGTAATGAAAAACCCGCAGACTATGTGACTTTGCGGAGATTTGGTGATCCAATAGAGTTACGAGGCGTTGGAGTCTTCTTGGCCTCCCCTGCCGGAAGCTATATGACGGGCCAGGCTTTGATTGTGGATGGTGGTCAGGTGATGGTTCGATGATAAATGGTTCTTCGTTTGATACTTTAGTTGCACATATTAAATGACTAAATCAAGTTAATGGCTCGTGGCTAAGCAACAGTGATTTCAAAATAAAAAATGAATCAGGCGATCGAGCGTAAGGTACGATGCCCCTACTGCGGGGAATTCCTTTGGGTGCTGATAGACCCTTCAATCCAGGATCAGGAATACATAGAGGATTGTCAGGTCTGTTGCAGACCTATTGTATTTGATGTTTCTATAAGTATGGAGGGCCAAGATTGGGATAGTGAGATTTATATCGCAGTTAGGCAAGAAGATGAGTAATGAGACTAAATTGATACTTAACGAGGTGATAAATGCCAATTGATTTTGATGTGGAGCCGGAGTTTCAGGAACAGATAGATTGGGTCGAAAGATTTACAAAGGAGGAAATCGAGCCTTTGGATAACTTTATGCGCGGAAGGACGATGAAAGATGGCTCGCCTATCAATGGCGACGCATGGAAAGCTATACGAGCTTATATCGAAGGTCTGAAGCAACAAGTGAAGGATCGGGGCTTGTGGGGTTTTCATCTCGGGAAAGACCTCGGTGGTCCAGGACTTGGCCAAGTAAAACTCTGTTTGCTCAATGAGAAACTTGGAAGAACGAGAAATGGCCCGGGAATTTTCGGATGCCAAGCCCCGGATACAGGCAACATGGAGCTTATTGCCCATAATGGAACAGAGGAACAGAAGAAAAAGTATATGGAGCCACTTCTCTCGGGGGAAAAACACTCTGCATATTCGATGACGGAACCGCACGCTGGAGAACCGGGCGAGTTTAAGTGTTCCGCTGTGCGTGATGGCGATGATTGGATCCTCAATGGTGAGAAGTGGTTTACCTCTAACGGAGCAAACGCAGATTTTCTAATTGTGATGGCAGTGACGGCCCCCGAAAAGCCAACACTTGAGAAAGCATCGATGTTTATCGTTGACCGGGATCTTCCCGGGGTGGAGGTTGTGCGTAACATTCATACGATGGGTACTCCGCTGAGAGAGAATTACAATATTACAAGTGGAGGTGGCCATGCATATATTCGTTATAACAATGTACG
>MDTE01029055.1_pt1 | contig 12328 bp, 11 predicted proteins | sample 811231 | NCBI WGS metagenome assembly MDTE01 (sample SAMN05326651, study PRJNA326480) | marine metagenome | isolation source: seawater | place: Indian Ocean: Red Sea | collected 2010
GTGAATTTATGTTTTATTCCAGGCCAAAGGGATCATATAAAGGTAAAGATATCAAGCGGTTACTTTTAGATTTTTATTTAGTTAATACTACAATTTCACCTGATGGAAATAAAGTAAGAGTTACTGTCAATGAAGCTGAATTTATTGTTGATAAGTGGTCTCCATATTATATTGAGGGATTGAACAAAGGTGAGGTTTCAATTAAGTTAGAATTGATTGATAATGAAGGAAATTTGGTTGATATACCATTTAACCCTGTTACAAGAAAAGTTGTCTTAGAATAAATTATTAGAACAAGTTCAGTTTTTTAATAATTAGATAGAAAAATCTTAAGTGTTAATTAGTCGGGATGACAGGATTTGAACCTGCGACCCCACGCACCCCATGCGTGTGCGCTACCAGGCTGCGCCACATCCCGAGAGAACAAATATCAAGTATTTTTTTCTAATGACAACTAATATTATATTTTTTTAATCTCCAATAATTGTATGGTAAAGGTGTAATAAAACCTACAATAAGCATTATAGGGATAACCCACCATGTGAGTAAAGCTCCTCCAGTTAAAAAAATGTCAGTCAAATTCATTGCCACTTCCATTGAAACCATTGAAATCAGCGACATTCCTAGAGCTGTTTTTATTGCTGAAATAAAATTCATTTGTTTTAAAAGAATTAAGGTTTCAAGTAATATTGAGGTTAATATTCCATTAATAACTGCTATACTCATAACTTCAAAATTTGACAAAGAGTGATTTACGTTTTGAAAGTAAAAAATCGTTCCAAAATCTCCAATTGAGCATCCAATTAAGCACCACAATGTATTTTTTTTTGCTTTTCTCCAAGTTGATTTACAATTCCAGTTCATTTCTTGTAAGATTTTAAAACATTATTAATCATATTGTGAATCAAGTAATTTAAATTCTCCAAAAGGTATTTTTCCTCTTAGATTGGTAATTATATTTTTTTTAAGTATTTGAGTTAGAGTCTTTTTTGGCTCAGATTTCAAACTAATAAGGCAAATTTGTCTTGCTGGAACAGGTTTAATAAATTCTTTAAACTGACTGCTTTTATTTTCAAATTTTAATGAATTTAAAAAAGGAACTATAACAATACCATATCCTTTATCACTTAAATTTATATAGGTTTGTAGATTTTGTGATTCAATTATTTTTGTATAATTTAAATTTAATCCTTTAAATAATTGGGAAACTTGTTTTGAAATAGATGACTCACTTGTGAAAAGTAAATTTTCAAATTCAAAATCACCAATATTTAGTTTTTTAGTATTTTTTAATCTGTGATTTTCTGGCAGGTATACAACAAATGGTTCATAAAATAACGGTTGTTCAATTATATTATTTGTTTTTAAAAAATATGGCGTGATTCCAACGTCTATATCTGATTCTTCAATAGCATTTGTAATATCTTCACTTTTAATTTCTGAAATAACTAATTCGACATTTTTAAATTTTTTTTCAAAGCTAGAAATAATTATATCTGAAATTGATAAAACCAAAGAGGGGGTTATTCCAATTCTGAGTTTTCCAGTATAAATTTCTTTGTCTAGATTAATAATATCATTGATTTTTTTTTCCTCTAATAATACCTTTTTAGCTTGACTAATAATTTTTTGTCCTAATTCAGTTATCACAAAAGGTTTATTTTTTCTGTTAAATATTTTAACCCCTAACTCATCCTCCAATTTTTTTATTTGCATAGTTAAGGATGGTTGACTAAGATTAAGCTTCTTTGAAGCTAATGTAATATTTCCACATTCATTTATTGTAACTAAATATTTTAATTGATTCAAAGTCATAATAAATACTTATTGTTTTATAAAAATAATAAATTTTACTTATTATTAATAATTTCTATATTTATGAATACATTGTTAATTGGCATTTCTCTTTTATCAACTTTTAAATTTGCAATTTTGTCAGCAACATCCATACCTTTTGTTACTTCTCCAAATGCTGTATAGTTTCCGTTAAGGTGAGGAGCCCCATTTTTTGCTACCACAATAAAAAATTCATAAGGAGAAGCTAATTTATGAGGATTTTCAATCTCACTGCTAGGCATTGAAATAGTTCCTCTTTTATGTTTAAAACCTTTTTTTGTATCAGGAGGAAGTAGATATTTCCCAATTCTTCTTCTCTTTTTGGAAATTTTTGGATTATCTGAATTCCCTCCTTGAATGATAAAGTCTTTTACAACTCGATGAAATAAAGTATTATCAAAATACTTCTCTTTAACTAGAAAAATAAAATTTGCTCTATGATATTTTGTCTCTTCGTAAAGTTTTATTTCTATTTCTCCATATTTTGTCAATATTTTTATTTTATTCTCTTTATTTTTTTTAGCATATTCATTTAAAAAAGGAATTACATTTTTATCATTTAAAAATTTTTCTTTAATTAAGTTTGATTTTTGGGATTGTTTTAGAATTTTTGGTGGTATTAAAATTTCGTTAGATTTTTTTAATTTTTTTTCTTTACAACCAGTTAAAATGATTAATATTAAAATCAAATATTTATTCATAAATTTTGGATTATTCAAGTTTTATTAAAAGTTTAGTTAAAATTAAAGATTTAGACTTATCTGATGAAATCATTGATAACAAAATGAATTTTTCATCTAGAATAAAAGAATTGATTAAATTAAATAATAAAAAAGTTAATTATAGAAAATCATCGGTCTTGATACTTGTTTATCCCTCAAAAGACCAAATTCCAAAAATTGCATTGTTGCAAAGACCACAAAATTTAGAGTTCCATCCTGGACAAATTTGTTTTCCTGGCGGAAAATACCAAACCACTGATCGAACAAATCTGCATGTGGCTTTGAGGGAAACAAATGAAGAAATTGGTATACCAATTAATAAAATTAAATTTGTAAAAAAACTTTCAAAGATTTATATTCCTCCTAGTAAATTTAAAGTTCATCCTTTTTTAGCCTACATGAATGAAACGCCGAATTTTATAATAGATAAAGATGAGGTAGATTTTGTAATTGAATTTCCGGTCTCATTACTTTTTTATGATAATTCCAAAAAAAAAATTAGAATTAAAAATGATTCTGATGAAATTATCAATTGTTATAAATACGGTGATAAAATAATTTGGGGAGCTACAGCTATGATTTTATACGAATTTGAATTTTTGATTAAAAAAATATTTAATAAAAACTATATTTGGTGTAATGAAAATAATTAGAAGAAATCCCTTTGGACATAATTTGTTCATTAAAAAAATGTTAATTAGATATATGGGTTTATTAACCCATAGAAGGCACAGGGGATTTAATAATTTAAATATCGATGGATCTGAAATAATTAAGGGATTACCCGAAAAGAATGTGTTGTTTGTATCTAATCATCAAACTTATTTTGCTGATGTAATAGCTATGTTACATGTTTTTAATGCCAGCTTAAGTGGCAGGGTTAATTCTATAAAAAATGTTGGTTACTTATGGAGGCCAAAACTTAATATATATTATGTTGCGGCAAGAGAGACAATGAAATCAGGATTATTAGCCAGAATTTTATCTTATGCTGGATCAATTTCAATTGATAGAACCTGGAGAGAATCCGGTAAGTCAATAAATAGAAAAGTTAAAATGAAAGATGTAACTAATATTGGTAAAGCTTTAAATGATGGTTGGGTTATAACTTTTCCGCAAGGAACAACTAAATCATTCAAACCTGTCAGAAGGGGTACTGCTCATATTATTAAAAAATATAAACCTATAGTTGTCCCAATAGTAATTGATGGTTTTAGAAGATCTTTTGATAAAAAAGGGTTATTAATTAAAAAAAAGGGAGTAAATCAATCTATGGTAATAAAAAAACCACTTAAAATTGACTACGAAAAAGAAAATATAGAATCAATTATTGAAAAAATTGAGTTTGCAATAGAACAACATCAATCATTTTTAAAGGTCCCTTAGTTTTGGTCTAATTTATTTATAAATAAAGATTTTTTTATTCTTTCAATCTCAGCTCTTACATATCCGGGCTTACCCTCAATTATTCTGACGTTTTTTTCATTATTTGTGATTTTTGTAATAGTTGCTTTTGATAGGGTGTCATTTATTTTTTCTAATTCTATTGTTAAATCAGAATCAATTTTTTTTTTATTATTTTCAATACAAGAGGAAGAAATTGTTAGTATTAAAAAGAGAAATAATTTAATTAATTTCATGCAAATATTAAATTTTAATGAATTTAAAAATTACAAAATATTATCTAATTATTGCTATAAAAATTTTTGTTGGTTGTAAATCATTAGATATTTCAAATAATTTCATAAATGAATATAAAAAACCAAATTATTCAAATCAAAATAATTGGGTTGTATTACCAACAAATTATCCAAAGTCTTTAAATGAAATAATCGGTAAGTATAAAGAGAAAGAGCTAGACGTATTTTACATATATCCAACTTTTCTATTAGACAAAAAAAATAAGTCATGGAATTCTAAATTGGATGACAAAAATTTAAAAAAAAATATAATTCAATTAGCTGTAAAATATCAAGCGTCTTGTTGGGCAACTCAAGCTAATTTATATGTGCCATTATATAGACAAGCTCATATTAGATCTTTTGAAGATAAATTTTATGAAAAATATGGTAAAAAAGCTCTAGAATTTGCATATAAGGATATCAAGTTTGCTTTCCAATACTATCTTGATAATTTTAATAGAGGAAGACCAATTATATTAGCTGCTCATAGTCAAGGTAGTATTATGGCTAGGGAATTACTGAAAGATTTTTTTGATGGCACTGAATTAAAAAAAAAATTAGTTGCAGCTTATTTGCCAGGAATTAAATTTAATTCTAAAGATTTTAAAACTATCAAGTTTATGGAAACAAAAGATGCCTTTGGTGGTTTTGTAACATGGAATTCTTTTAAAAATAAAAAATATCCTAAAAAGTATAATCAGTGGTTTAAAGGAGGATTAACAATTAATCCTATAACTTGGGATTTATCAGAGACTGCTTCTAGAGAAAATCACAAAGGTTTGTTATTTACCGACGACAAAATATACAGAAAAAGTGTATCAGTAACGATAACTGACGGTTTGGTTTGGTCAAGTGTACCTAAAGTGCCAAAAAGATTTTTTCTAAGCTTTATTAAAAATTATCACTTTGCTGATATTAATCTTTTCTGGGAAGACATAAGAATTGATGTTATAAGAAGATTTAGAAATTGGAAAAAAAACAATTAATTAAATATTCATATTTTAGTAAAAAAAATAAAATGAAACAAAATAGAAGGAATTTTTTGAAAAAGGGAGCAATTGCTTCATCAATATTTATTGTTCCAAGAAATGTTCTTGGAGGTGTTGGGTTTATTTCGCCAAGTGATCAATTAAACTTGGCTTCAATTGGGTGTGGAGGAAAAGGTAGATCAGATATTCTTAATGCAACTGTAAATGGGAGAGAGAGAGTTATTGCCCTTTGTGATGTTGATAAAAATGGAAATCATGGAGTAACAAGATCAAGAAAAAAATTCTCCAATGCTAAATTTTATTTTAATTTTAAAAAGTTGCTTGATAAAGAAAAAGATCTAGACGCAATTACAATTTCAACTCCTGATCATACTCATGCAATTATTGCTATGGAAGCAATGAAAAGAGGCATCCATGTATATGTTCAAAAACCTTTAACTCATAATATTAAAGAAGCAAGACTTTTGACTGAAACAGCTAGAAAATATAAAATTGTTACTCAAATGGGTAATCAAGGTTGCTCAAATCCTGCTCAAGTTAAAGTTAGAGAATGGTTTGATTCTGGTATGATTGGTAACGTTTCTGAGGTTAGAGTATGGACTAACAGACCTGTATGGCCACAAGGAATTTTATGGCCAAAACCTGATGCTAGTGCAAAACCAAAAGATTTTGATTGGGATCAATGGATTGGACCAGCACCATTAACTGAATTTAATCCCAATATGCACCCATTTAATTGGAGAGGTTGGTGGGTATACGGAACAGGTGCATTGGGAGATATGGGATGCCATATTATTGATATACCTTTTAAAACATTAGGTTTAAATTATCCAACAGCTGTAGAATGTAGTGTTGGAACAGTTTTTACAAGAAAATGGCAGCCTGAGTATATACCTGAGGGATGTCCTCCTTCATCTTCAGTAACGATTGATTTTAATCCAACAAAAAAGAACAATTCTAAATTAAAAATGATATGGACTGATGGGGGTATCAGACCTGCTCACCCTGATTTGATTCCAGCTGATGAGGATTTAGCAGAAACTGGTGGTGGAAACGGAGTCATAATGATTGGTGAAAAAGGAATAATTACAACAGGTGTGTATGGTATGAATCCAAAATTATATAGAAAAGGAGAAAAAACTTTAAGTTTCAATCAACCTCTTGATTCAGAACCTGAATGGGGACATCAACGAAAATGGATAGACGCAATTAAAGAAGGTTTTGGATCAAAAAAACATCTTGAATTAACATCTTCATTTGACTATTCTGGTCCTTTAACAGAGACCGTTTTAATGGGTAACATTGCAATTAGAAGTTATCTTTTAAGAAGAGGTGAGGGAAGAAATATGGAGTACTATGCTAGAAAAAAGTTACTTTGGAATGGAGAAAAGATGGAGATTACTAATGTAAAAGAAGCAAATCAGTTTGTAACTAGAAAAGTTAGAGAGGGTTGGGAGATATAAGATGTCTATCCTAGTTACAGGTGGATTAGGGTATATAGGTTCTCATACGGTTGTTGAATTAAATAAATCAGGTTTTGATACTTTAGTTATAGATAATTTATCAAACTCACACATAAGTGTACTTGAAAATTTGAATAAAATAACTGGTAAAAAAAATCATTTTGAAAATATTGATTTAACAGATAAAAATCATTTAAAACTTTTTTTTGAAAAACACAAATCAATAGAGGGTGTAATTCATTTTGCTGCTTATAAGTCTGTTTCAGAAAGTGTTAATAATCCATTAAAGTATTTTAATAATAATTTGATCTCTTTAATTAATCTTTTAGAGTTGTTAAGTATAAGAAAAATTGAAAATTTTATTTTTAGCTCTTCAGCAAGTGTTTATGGAAACATTGATACTTCTCCAATCAAGGAGTATTTTAAAAAGATACCCGCATCCCCTTATGCTGAGACGAAATTAATTGGTGAAAAAATTATTTTTGATTTTTCAAAAAAAAATAAAAATTTTAAATCAATATCATTGAGGTATTTTAATCCCATTGGTGCACACGACTCACTTCTAATTGGTGAATTGCCTATAGGACAACCACAAAATTTAATTCCTAGAATTACCCAATCTATCTCTAATAAAATAGATAACCTATGTATTTACGGTAATGATTATAACACAAGAGATGGTACATGTGTTAGAGATTACATCCATGTTATGGATGTAGCTGAATCACATGTTTATGCATTAAAACAATTGATAAATTCAAAAGATTTAATTTATGACAACTTTAATGTTGGTACTGGAGAGGGTAAAAGTGTTTTAGAAATCATTAATTGTTTTGAAAAAACTAATAAATTAGATATTAATTTTTCCTTCAGTAAAAGAAGAGCTGGTGATGTTGAGTCAATTTATGCTGATGTATCTAAAATTAATAAACAACTTAATTGGTATTCAAAATATAAAATTGAAGATGCTTTAAAATCTGCCTGGATGTGGCAAGAAAAGTTAAACAAACAATAATTTTACTATATTAACAAAAATATTTATCATGAAATTAGATAGACGAAAAGTAATTAAGTCAATTTTTGGAGGTAGCTCTTTGGCTTTTTTTTCAAGTTCAACTATGAACATTGTAAATGCCAAAGAATATAAATTTAAGGTTATGAACAAAAACATAAAACAATCTGTCTGTTCTTGGTGTTTTCCTCAATTTTCTTTAGATGAGTTATCTAAAATAGCGAAAGAAATTGGCCTTATTGGGATTGATTTAGTTCCACCATCTGGTTGGAAAACGCTTAAAAATCACGGTTTAAAAGCAACTCTGTGTACTCCTGAAAAATATAGTTTAACAAAAGGTTGGAATGATACAAAAAATCACGAAAACTTAGTTAAAGAATATTCCAAACTTATTGATCTTGTTGCTGACGCAGGATTTAGTAATTTATTTTGTGCAAGTGGTAATTCTTTTGGCATGGATAAAGATGCAGGTATTATAAATTGTGAAAAAGGACTTAAACAAATCATATCAAAGGCAGAGAAAAGAAATGTAATAATTGTTATGGAATTATTGAACTCAAAAGTTAATCATCCTGACTATATGTGCGACAAGTCTGATTGGGGAATAAAATTATGTAAAAAGATTGGATCTGAAAATTTCAAACTTTTATATGATATATATCATATGCAAATTATGGAAGGAGACATTATAAGCACTATTAAAAAAAATCACGAATATTTTGCACACTATCATACAGCTGGTGTACCAGGAAGAAACGAAATAGATGAATCCCAGGAACTTAACTACCCTGCAATAATGAGGGCTATTCATAGTACAGGTTATAAGGGTGTTGTTGCCCAGGAATTCATACCAAAAAAAGACCCGATCTCTTCACTTCGTGAAGCAGTAAAAATATGTGATATTTAATTATTTTCCCAATTTGGTTTTCTTTTTTCTATAAAAGCTTTTATTCCTTCATTGGCATCTTTAGTTTTTATTAATTCTTTCAACATTTTTTGAAGATATTTTTGATTTTTATTTTGATTTGATATGTAGTTAAAAGCTTTGATGCCCATATTAATTGCTTTAGGTGCATTTTCAAGAATTTCATTTTTTAAGTCTTCAACTTTTTCGTCTATTACATCAATATCATGAATTTCAGTTATAAGTCCAATTTTTTTTGCTTCTTTAGAACTAATAGTATTTCCTCTAATACACCATGATAAAGCTTTCTTGGGAGGTAAGACCTGGATCAATGATTCCATGACTTGAAACGGAAATAATCCTCTTTTTACCTCAGGTAAAGAAAATTTTAAATTATCAATTGCAATTACATATGTGCTATTTGCAATTAAAAGAAGCCCCCCAGCATAAACATTTCCTGTAACTTTTGAAATTATTGGTTTAGCTGAATTTTTTAATAAATCAGTAATGATTATTTCACTTTTAGGTGAAGGCACTGTTGATTTAATTTTATCTATTTTTGAGTTAATTACTTTAAGATCTAAACCAGCACAAAAAGTATCACCTGTAGATTCAAAAATAATAATTCTTACATATTTTGAATATTTGGCATATTCTAATAAAACCCCAATTTCATTAATCATTTGTGGGTGAAGGGCATTTTTCTTTTCAGGTCTGTTTAGTTTTATTGATAATGTGTTATCCTTTATGTTGTAAACAATGAAATGAAAATAATAATTTTTAATTTCTTCTTTTGATATTTGTTTTTTAGTAAAAAAATCCATTTAAAAATGTTTTAGACATACGATATTAATCAAGTTTTGTAGTCTTTACAAATCAATCTATGAAATTTATATAAAATCAAATAAAAATTATTGTTTTATATTAAGTTTAGTATATTTGAGAATTAATTTAAGAACTTTTAATATAAAGTTATTATATATATTAAGATTAATTTCTTTTATTAAAGTTTCTTAGATTAAAAAAAAACAACAATAAAACGAAAATATATATGAAAACAAGTTTCTTAAAACAGATATTCCTATTTGTATTTTTATCCTTTAGTTTTACATTTGTTCAGGCTCAAAATATAATATCGGGAATTATTACAGACGAGGAATCTACTCCATTACCTAGTGTTAATATTGTAGTTGCTGGAACAACTGAAGGTACTTTCACTGACTTTGATGGAAATTTTACTCTTAAAACTAATCAAGATTTTCCTTTTGAAATTGAAATTAGTTCTGTAGGATTTGGTCTACAAAAAGTTACAGTTAGCTCAGCTGACCAAGAAATAAATGTTCAATTAACTGTTGGACAAAATCTTGAGGAAATTATAGTTTCTGCATCTAGGAAGCCCCAAAAGGTTCAAGATGCACCAGCTTCTGTATCAATTATAAGCTCTAGAGATATTGAAAATGCTTCCAGCTCAGTTGTTGATCCAGTTAGAATATTGCAAAATATTCCTGGGGTTACGCTGCAACAGCAGTCAGCTAATTCACTTGGTATTGAGATGAGAGCAGGTTCAGGGCTTTTTGGTACCTCTACATTTGCTCTTTTAGATTACAGATACTTAGTTACTCCAGCTGCTGGAACATTTTTAAGCTACCAAACAGGTATATCTAATTTAGATATAGAAAGAGTAGAGGTAGTTAGAGGTTCAAATTCTGCTTCTTTTGGACCAGGAGTTACATCAGGTGTTGTTCATTTTTTATCCAAAAGTGCAATCGATAGACCTGGAACTTCAGTTGAGGCATATGTTGGAGAATTAAATACAACAGGATACGGTTTAAGACATGCTTATTCAAATGAAGCAAAGACTTTTGGTTATAAAATCAATTTTAATTATCGAAAAGGAGATGACTTTACCCTAGATTTAGTAGAGGACGCAGCTGCAATTGCAGGTTATGCCAAAACAATTTATCTTCCTGCTATTGGACCTGATGGTAAGATAAATGCATCTACTCCAGGGAAAATTCTACTTGGCCCTTCAGATACTGATCCTGATGGTGATGGAAATCCTTTAACTGACAATTTCACTAATTACTCGGCAAATGCTCATCTTGAGTTCAGACCAAGTGATGATTCAGAATACGTTTTAGCTGCAGGATTTGCAAATGGAGGAGGATTATTCTTTAGTGATTTAGGACCTGGTTATACACAAGGAAATGATTATTGGTATCAAGCTAGAATGCAAAGAGGAGGTCTTTTTGCCCAAGCTTACCATAATTACAATGATGGAGGTAGCCTAGAAGCTCCTACGTTTGTATACGGAACTGGTTTGTCTCAGATTGCTGAGAGAAGTAATACTGAAATACAAATACAATACTCATTTGATTTAGGATCATCTGAATTTTTAATTGGTGGTGATTATAGAAATGTTGTATCTAATTCAAAAAATAGCTTATATGGATCAAATGAGGAAAATGATCCATATAGTATAACTGGTTTTTATATTCAAGGTGAAACGCCTTTATCTAATAAACTATCTTTAACTTATGCAGGTAGAATTGATAAAACAAATTTTTATGACGAATCTGCATTTGCACCAAGAGTTGCTTTAGTTTATAAAGCAAGCCCAAAGCACACTTTCAGAGCATCTTACAACAGAGCCAATGAGGGGGTTACAGCTTTACAACAATACATCGATTTTCCTCTTTTAAAAGTTAACGGTGCATATGGATCACCTGGAGGAATCCAAGCTTGGTTATCAGGTCAAGCCAACGATCAAGTGTTTGATTCTTCTTCATTAATAGAGGTAGCTGGAACTCAAGGTGCTGGTCCTGGTGGTGGACCAATTAGAGTTCCTCAAAATACTCCCGGTGTACCATTAAGTATTGTATATGGAGCCTCAGTTGCTAATGGAGTTCTAACTGGTTTAGAAGCCGCTTTTGCTACCAATCCATTATTAGCTCCAGTTGCACCATTTAAAGATGCATTAATGGGATTTTTTAGAGGTGACCAGCCAGCGCTTGGTTTAGGTACACCTTATGCTGGGCCAAATACATTTACAGGTCAATTATATCCTTATGCATTAACTGATGCATTAGGAGGTGGATTTCCTAAAAGATTTGAAAGTGAATTGTGGGGTCAGTCTAAGTCAAAAATTGTTGAAGTAAATTCCTTTGAGATTGGATATAGTGGTATTATTGGTGAGAAATTGAAAGTAGGAATTGATTTATTTACTTATAACAGAAAAGGATTCACAAGCACAACAAATATTGGTCCTACTTTTGGAGCAGTAAATGTTGATTTTCCTGGAGACTTAAGTCAATCAGTATCAGCCGATGTTTTATCAAGTGCTGCTCTTAGAAATGTTGTTACAGCTGGGGCTACACCTGGGGTAACAGCCGGGGTCACTCAAGCCGTTGATGATGGATATGCTCTGGTTGCTGCAGGAGCTGGAGTTGATATTAGTGTTGTTAATGCAGGATTAGTCCCAGGATATGTAGCTAGAGATGTAGCAATTGCAGCTGGAGTTGCAGCGCAACTCCCAATTACAGTAAATGCTGCTATGGGTGGTTTAGCTCAAGCAGCTGCAGGAGCTTTTACTACTGCAGGAGAAGGATTTGCTGGTGCAGCTGGCGTATCAAATGGGTTCCAACCAATTTTTGGAGCTATCGAAGCACCTTCTGCTCCAGATAACGATCAATGGTTAAACACTGGATTTGGTTACAGAAA
>MDTE01176701.1_pt1 | contig 12328 bp, 9 predicted proteins | sample 811231 | NCBI WGS metagenome assembly MDTE01 (sample SAMN05326651, study PRJNA326480) | marine metagenome | isolation source: seawater | place: Indian Ocean: Red Sea | collected 2010
ACTGTAGCTGCAATTGCAATGCTGATGGTTTGCTGGTGGGCAACTGAAGCAATACCTATTCCAGTAACATCTTTAATTCCCCTTGCATTATTTCCTTTGCTAGATGTCACTGATATTCAATCAGCCGCAAACCCTTATGCGAATAAAAATATTTATTTATTTCTTGGTGGTTTTTTAATAGCTTTATCAATTGAAAGATCCGGTTTACATAAAAGGATTGCCTTGATAATGATCAGTAGAGTTGGGTCCAATGGACCCAAACTTATTGGTGGTTTTATGTTAGTTGCTGCACTCATAAGCATGTGGGTGATGAATACATCAACAACTTTAATGTTACTACCCATTGGAATTGCTATATGTAATGTTGTTGCTCAAACCATTCCTGGTTTTTCTGATCAAGATAAAGCAAATTTCGATCGTGCTCTCCTATTATCGATTGCTTATGCAGCCACTATTGGCGGCATGTCTACACTTGTTGGAACTGCTCCAAATATTGTTTTTAGTGCTTTCATGCAAGAGACTTATGGTCTTGAAATAACTATGACCGATTGGATGAAATTAGGAGTTCCTGTATCAGCATGTATGCTTGTTGTTGCATGGTTTTTCTTAACAAAGGTTGTTTACCCAGTTAATTTTAAATCATCAAGTGAAACTCAAATAACCCTAAATAATATGCTCAGCGACATGGGACCAATGTCAAAAGATGAGTTCAGAGTCCTGCTTATTTTTCTTCTTGCTGCATTTCTATGGATGTTTAGAAGTTTAATTGATAACTATTTAATAGGGCTATCAGATGCTGGTATAGCAATTATCATAGCTATAATGTTATTCATTATTCCATCTGCCAATAAAAAAGGAGAGTTATTGTCTTGGGATCAATCCAGTAAATTACCTTGGGGTCTCCTTCTTCTTTTTGGAGGAGGTTTATCACTTGGCGTTCAAATTAATAATTCGGGATTAGGGCTATGGATTGGTCAAAGTCTTATAAGTCTTCAAGCAGTCCCTTTAATCACTCTCGTGATGGCAGTGGCAGCTTTAATCATCTTTCTCACTGAAGTTACCAGTAATGTAGCAACCACTTCAACTTTCTTACCAGTTTTTGGAGCAGTTGCGGTGGCAATTGGAATAGCTCCAGAAGTTTTAACAATCCCGGTAGTTTTAGCAGCAAGTTGTGCTTTTATGCTTCCCGTTGCAACACCACCAAATGCCATTGTGTATGGATCCAATCGGTTTAAAATCATAGATATGATGCGTGCAGGTTTTGCCATTAATCTTGGGGGTATTGTTGTAGTAACCATCTTTGCCTACTTTCTAGCACCTTCTGTATTTTAACAATGCAAATTATCTTTGTTTTACTTTTATTACCGATCTTTGTCTTGGGGGATTCGTATATCGATTATAAATCACCATTTCACCCAACTATTACTGATAAAGGGGTCGTGGTCTCTCAAAATTTTGAGTCCTCAGCAATTGGGGTGCAAATTCTAAATGCGGGCGGTAATGCAGTGGATGCTGCTGTTGCTGTTGGCTTTTCCCTAGCTATTACTTTGCCACGAGCTGGTAATCTTGGGGGCGGTGGTTTTATGTTGATATATTTGGAAGATTCAAAAGAAATATTTTCTATTGACTATAGAAGTAGTTCATCTAAAAATGCAAATCTTCAATTCCTCTTTGGCACACAAAATCCATCAAATCTAAAAAATATTGATTATTCAAAAACTACCTACGGTTACAGTGCTTCAGCCACACCTGGAACAGTATATGGATTATTAGAAGCTCATGAAAAATTTGGTAAATTGCCACTAAGTGAAGTTCTGAATCCTGTTATTGAACAAGCTGAACGAGGAATAAAAGTTTCATATGACTTACATCACTCCATAGGCAGTGCTGAACAATTACTAATGGATCCTGAATCTAAACGAATCTTTTTTAAAAACAACAACCCCCTTCCGGTTGGATCAATAATGCAAAGACCTGATTTAGCTAAAACCATAAAAGCCATTGTAGAAAAGGGTAAGGATGGGTTTTATAAAGGATGGGTGGCTGAAGCTTTTTCTTCTGCCATGAAAACAAATAGAGGATTTATTGATAAGAATGATTTATTGAACTACAAGTCAACATTTCGTGATCCAATAGGTACAAATTATAGAGGTTATAAAGTTTTCACTCAGGCCCCTCCTTCAGGAGGTGGGATTACTTTTATAACTGCACTAAATATTTTGCAGTTTTTTAATCTAGAAAAATATGGGCCCAATTCAGCAGCAACTTACCATTTATTAGCAGAGGCTTTACGCAGAGGGCACAACAATAGATCTCATCATGTTGGTGATCCAGCTTATTACAATGTTCCTTTAAATGAATTAATTTCAATAAGAAGAGCAAAAATGTTGGCAGAAAACATAAACTTTAAAGCAGCAACTCTATCTAAGTCTATTCAGTCTTTTGAAATAGAAGAAAGTAAAGATACCACTCATTATTCTATTGTCGATGCTGACGGAAATGCGGTTTCAAATACCTATACCCTTGGTTATTCTTTTGGTTCAGGAGTTACTATTCCCGGTACTGGCATTTTGATGAATAATCAGATGAGAAACTTTGCATATTTGTATGGAAAAAAAGGGGTGACAGGAAGAGCTGCAAGTCCAGGAAATAAATTTGAGCCAGGAAAAAAACCAATGAGTACAATGCATCCCATTATCGTCTTTGATAAAAATGATAATCTTTTTCTTGTGACTGGATCACCAGGTGGCTCGCAAATTCCTGCTGCTAACCTAAGAATAGTAACTGGAGTGATAGATTTTAAATTGAATGTAGCTGATGCTACGATGCTTCCCAGAATTCATAAAGATTGGCCTTATAAAGAACTTGAATATGAATCTTTAATTAGCTCGGATAGTTATAGAGTCCTAGATAAGCTAGGACATTACATGGAATTATCCGATACCATTGGCAGCACTCAATCTATTCAGATTATTGATGAAACAAGGTATGGTTTTGCCGATCTTCGAAGGCCAAATGCTGGGGTTTCTATCCAATAAATTTAATTGCCGTTTGAATTCTTTTCAAAGATTCTTCTTTGCCAAATAATTCTAGTGTATAGCCTAGGGATGGTGACATTGTAGTCCCCATTAAGGCAATTCGAAGCGGTTGATTGACTTTAGGAACAGGATAATTGAAGAAATCTCGAATCTGAATTAACAACATATCCAGTTCGGTTTCAGTCCACTCATTAAGATTTTGCAACTTATCAAAAGCATGCTCAAGCAACTCCTTTGATCCCTTCAGAAATTTCTCTGCACCTTTTGGGTCATATTCCTCTAGAGGGAAAAAGAATGGTTTAGTAGATTCTGCTATTTGTTTCAAGGAGGGTTTTGAAGTTCTCATGGCTAATATTATCGCTTCATAATTTTGCGCATTGGGAAGAATATTCATTTCCTCCATAAATGGCCCAATAATTTTTATAAAATCATCATTATTAAGATTTGATAAATGTTGTGAGCTAATCCAATCCATTCTTTTCAAATCAAATATTGCAGCTCCTTTTTGAACATTTTTTATATCAAAATTTGCAATCAAATCATTTGTTGAGAAGATTTCTTCCTGTGTGGACCATCCTAATAAGGCAAGTGTATTAATGATAGTTTCTTTGGTGTACCCCATTTCTTTGTAGGCATTTAAGCTGGTTGCAGCATGCCTCTTAGATAGACGTTTTTTGTCCTCACCTAAGACAAGTGGAAGATGGGCATACTCTAAGTCTGGATAGCCCAATGCTTTTTGAATATGAATTTGTCTTGGAGTATTACTTATATGGTCTTCTCCTCTAATGACAGTAGTAATTTTTTGTTCATAATCATCTACTACATTGCAAAAATGATAAGTTGGACTTCCATCACTTCGCAATAAAATCAGATCATCCAACTCATTATTATTAAACTTAATTTCTCCACGAATTAAATCATTGACAATCGTTTCTCCATTTTCCGGAGTGGCAAGGCGCAAAACGGTTTCAGATGAGCGTGCTAATCCTAAATTTCGACTTCTACCATCATACATAGGTTTCTTTCCTGCAGCACTTTGAGCTTTTCGCATTTCATCAAGTTCCTCAGGTGTACAATTACACCAATAAGCACTGCCAGAGTTGATTAATTTTTCAGCAGCCTCTCGATACAGTTCAGACCTTTCAGACTGTCTAACAGGTTCTTGATCTGCCTCTATCCCCAGCCATTGAAGACCTTGCAAGATATCTACTTCAAATTCTTTTTTTGACCTCTCATGATCAGTATCTTCAATTCTGATAAGAAATAACCCATTGTGTTGTCTAGAAAAAATATAGTTAAATAATGCTGTTCTTACTCCCCCAATATGCAAGGTACCTGTTGGGCTTGGGGCAAATCTAGTTATCTTCATTTATCTAATCCTATTGGCTTTACTCCAGAACTTTCTTCCATTTGTTGAAGTCTTTTAATGTGAATTTGCTCTTCTTCCTTAGAAGTTAATATTTTTTTTAATTTGATATTATTTGGATTGGTATATGTGCTAGATGATGCTCCATCACTTTTTTGATCTCTTGTATTTTTATTATCGGCACTAAAGTCAATATTTGATTGGCCACCAGTTAAAAAACCATAAGCATCGGCAAGAATGTTTGCATCTTTCAAACCGCCATGTTGGGCACGGTCATAATCATTTATATCAAATTTCTTCATTAGTCCATCGAGTGTCATGCGGTGCCCAAAAACCTCTCTTGACAAAATTACTGTATCTACAATTTCATCAACTACATCCTCAATTAATGGAAATGAAGAAGATGCAATTTTTAGTTCATTATTTAGATGTCCTACATCAAAAGGAGCATTATGCATAACTAATTTACTCCCCGAAATAAAAGTAAGAAAATCCTCTGCAATATCCCTAAAAAAAGGTTGTTCTATTAACATATCATCGGTGTAGCCAGTAATATTTTTAGCCCCCTCTCCCATTTTTCTTTCTGGATTGAGAAAGGTATGAAATTCTTCATTAGTCTTAGTTCTTCCGTGCAAGAGGACTGCCCCTATTTCCACAACACGATGTCCCTCTTCTATATCTAAGCCGGTAGTTTCAGTATCTAAACAGATTATTTTTTTTAAATTTTCAAAGTTCATCAATACCCCTATTTGCCAGCATATCAGCAGTCTCATTACCAATATCACCTGAGTGCCCTTTTACCCATTGCCATTCAATTTTATGTTTTGATACAAGTTGATCGAGCTGCAGCCAAAGTTCTTTATTTTTTACAGGTTCACCTTTTGCATTTCTCCAACCTCTTTTTTTCCAATTGTCCATCCAATCATTGATACCCCCAATTACATATTTTGAATCAGTTGTTAAAACAATCTGATGAGGTTCGGTTAAGTATTCAAGAGCTTTAATGACAGCAGTTAATTCCATCTTATTGTTGGTGGTAATCTCATCACCACCATAGAGTTCTTGGGTTTTATCTCCAAAATCCATCAAAGCACCCCAGCCACCTGGCCCTGGATTATGTCGACATGCTCCGTCAGTATGAATTTCTACAGTTTTCATCATATAGGTTGTAAAATCTAAATATGCAAATTAATTTTTTAAAAGCTTATACAGACAATTATATTTGGTTGCTGGAAACAAACAAAGAAATTTCTGTGATTGATCCTGGTGAGGCAACACCAGTGCTGAACTACCTATCTCATTCTAAAAAGGTCCTTAAAGATATTTTAATAACGCATCATCACTTTGATCACACCGGAGGTATCGAAGATTTAAGGAAATATGTTAACGGGAAGATATATGGTCCCAAAAATGACATTGCATCTATAACTGATAGAGTTATTGATGGTGATTGTTTCTCAACATTAGATATAAAAATGCAAACCATTGCTGTTCCTGGACATACACTTGATCATGTTGCATTTTATTGCCAAGAAATGGATTCACTTTTTTGTGGGGATACATTATTTGCTGGTGGTTGCGGAAGAGTATTTGAGGGAACTCATGAGGATATGTTTCAATCAATCCAAAAACTAAAAGATTTACCACCCGAAACTAAAGTGTACTGTGCACATGAATATACTGAGTCTAATCTTGAATTTGCACTTGAGGTAGATGCATCAAATCATGATCTCAAAAAACGTGTTGCTGATTTATCAAAAAAAATGACTGCTAATAATGGCTGTTCGATTCCATCAGATCTCGCACTTGAATTAAAAACTAATCCATTTCTAAGATGTGATCTGTTAAGAGATTCACTTAAAGACTGCAAAACTGAGATGGATGCCTTTTCTTATCTTCGATCATGGAAAGACAACTTTTAACATTATTATTAATTTTATTGTTATCCGGTTGCCAAACTCCTGAGCAATTTTCTTTCTTAAAAGAAGTCCCTGAATCTGGATCCATAGAACAAATATCTCTTGAGGAACCAATGCAAACTATTGAGGAAATCATTGATTATGAAAATATTTGGGATGCTTTTATCGATAAATCAACATTTTCAGACTATCAAATTGATGCCTTAACACTGAATTACATGAATAAGCATTTAGATAATCCTGAATTGTTTACAAATTATTTGGATAATTCTTATTTTTTTATTTTCTACATCATGCAAGAATTAGAAAAAAAGGGGTTGCCAATAGAATTTGCATTATTGCCATTTATTGAAAGCAGTTATGATCCTTTTTCAATTTCTTCTTCTGGAGCAGTAGGTTTGTGGCAAATTATGCCTCCCACTGCAAATTTACTGGGTTTACAAAAGGATTGGTGGATAGAAGAGAGGCATGATCCATTCAAATCGTCTCTTGCTGCAATCAACTACATTGATTACCTCTATCAAAGATTTGATAATAACCTTTATTTTGTATTAATTGCATATAATGCAGGTCCAACCTTTACACAAAAAGCCATAAATCAGATTGGACGGAGAACTGCAGAAAAAAACTACAAACAATTAAGACTCCCTTCGCAAACACAAAATTATGTTCCTAAGTTTTTGGCATTACTTGAATTAATTAAAAATTTTGAAAAATATGGGGTCGAACTTCCTAATATACCCTACACGCCTGTTATTGATAGGGTGAGTTTTGAACAACAAGTTGAAATTATAAACTTTAGTGATTTCATCGGTGAAAAACCAGAATTAATTTATTTACTGAATGCGGGGTATACCAAGTGGGCAACGAGCCCAAAAAAACCTAGCATGTTCTATATTCCGATTGAAAAAAAACAGATTGTGATTGAGAAAGGTAATGAATTTGCTGTAAGTAAGAATATTAACTGGATATCTCATGAAGTATCTACCGGTGATAACTTATGGGATCTTGCAAAAAAATATGAAACAAAAATACAAATTATCCGTGATGTTAATCAACTTGAAAGAGATTTGCTTTCAATTGATCAGATACTTCTTATTCCTGTTGGGAATCCAAAAAATATTATCATACCCTTTGATTCTCATGTTGTGAGTGAGGGAGATACGCTATGGAGTCTTTCAAATAAATATAATGTCACTCCAAAACAAATTATGTTAATGAATGATATTAAAAATCCAAATGAAATTCGCATAGGAGCTAAGTTAAATATTGGAAATAAGAATATTTATCGCAACATAGAATCAAAAAAAAGGACAATACTTTACTCAGTAAAACAAGGAGATAATTTATATAAAATTTCACAATTATTTAATGTGTCTGTGGAGAGTATTAAAAGGAACAATAGTGGAATCACTCTCCTTAAACCTGGACAAATAATAAAAATTACAATTTTAGCTTTTTAGTCTTCTGCTGTTTTAGGGTCCAATGCATCTCTGAGCCCATCTCCAAAAAAGTTAAGAGCAAATAATGTAATGCTGAAGGTTAATCCTGAAAAGATCAAAATCCATGGATATGATTGCATGCTGACAACACCATCCTTTATCAAAGAACCCCAACTGCTCATCTCAGCTGGGACACCTAGACCTAAAAAACTTAGGAATGATTCCAGTAGCATGACTGAGGGTATTGTCAAAGTTGCATACACTGCAATAGGGCCCAAGATATTCGGAAGAATATGTCGACGGAACATAGCAAAGTTACTCACACCCATTGCTTGGGCAGCCTGAACAAATTCCTGATTTTTGAGAGTAATTACTTGAGCACGCACGATTCTTGACATTGTTAACCACTCCACTGCGCCAATAGCAGCAAATAAAAGAAAAATGTTTCTTCCAAAAATTACCATTAAAAGAATGATGAAAATTATAAAAGGTAAACCGTATAGAATATCTACAATACGCATCATGATAGAGTCTACTCGGCCTCCACTATAACCGGCTATTACACCCCAAGAAACTCCAATTAACAGCGCTACCGTGGTGGCAACAAAACCAACCATTAAAGAAACTCTTGCACCATAAATGATCCTACTCAATAAGTCTCTGCCAAGACTATCAGTACCCAACCAGTGTTCTGCTGAGGGTGGTTGACCTATGCGGTCAACGAATTGGAATTCATATGAATACGGAGCAACAAAAGGAGCAAAAATTGCAAGTGTGGACATAATAATAATTACCACGCCACCAAATATTGCAGCTTTGTTTTGCAGCAATCTTCTGATTGCATCCTGCCAAAGTGAAGAATTATTCATAATTCACTGCGAGCCTTTGGGTTCAAAATTAACACTGCTAAATCGGAAAGCAGATTAAAGAAGATAATCATAGCTGAGAAAAGAATAGTTGTTCCCATTATCATGGTGTAGTCTCGATTCTGTGCGGCCTCAACATAAAATCTTCCAATACCTGGAATATTAAATATGGTCTCTACTACAAATGAACCTCCTAATAAACCAGCAATGGCTGGACCTAAAAAAGATACAACAGGAATGAGACCACCTTGCATTGCATGCTTAAAAATTACTTGAAATTCAGATAACCCTTTTGCCCTTGCAGTTCTTATAAAATCTTGACCAAAAATTTCTAACATCCCGCCTCTGCTTAAGCGAGCAATATAAGCCGCATAAGCAAAACCCAATGTGATTGAGGGCAACAACTTATCACCAGGTTGAAGACCCCAACCTGATACTGGAAGCAATCTTAATTCAACACCAAAAATTAATGAAAGCACTGGTCCCAATAAAAAAGTGGGGACACAAATACCAAGCATAGCTATGCTCATTGGAAAATAGTCTAAAAAAGTATTTCTATTAAATGAAGCTATCACCCCAGCCAGGATGCCAAGAACAATAGCCATCAAAAGAGCATAAAATGCCAGTTCAAAAGTTGTTGGCAAACCAGTTGCAATCATTTCAGTGACTGTTCTCCCTGGATATCTATAAGATGGACCAAAATCACCAACAAAAATTCCAGTCATGTAATCAAAGTATTGCTGCCAGAGAGGAGCATTTAAGTTGTAAATTTCATTTAAATTTTCAAGAACTTGAGGTGGCAAACTCTTGTCCGCATCGAAAGGACCTCCTGGAGCAAATCTAATTAAAAAGAAGGTAATAGTCGCAACTATTATTAAGACTGGGATAGCAATTAATATCCTCTTAAAAAGAATATTTAGCATAAAGGGTTACTCTCTTTCCAAGTAAATTGTTTTTGGGTGATGATGATCAAGATAATTTGGATAAAACCCCTTTACATCGGGTGACAACTGATAGGCACGAACATATGTATAAATTGGTATTATCGGCATTTCATCAATAAGAATTCTTTCAGCCTCTCGAAGTAGCTCATATCTCTTCTCTTGATTAGTAGTCTCATTTGCAAGTTTGACCAAAGAATCAAATTCCTTGTTATCCCATCCGGTTTTATTATTTCCTCGGTTGGGACGTAAAGTATCCAAGAATGTATTTGGATCCTCATAATCACCAATCCATCCTGCTCTAGAAATTTGAAAATCACCAATCATTTCTCTTGATAAATAAACTTTCCAGTCCATATTATCCAAAATGACGTTGATCCCAAGATTCTTCTTCCACATTTGTTGAATGGCAAGAGCAATTTGACGATGTCCTTCGGAGGTGTTGAAAAGAATCTCTAATTCTGGAAAACCTTCTCCATTTGGATATCCTGCTTCAGCAAGCAATGATTTAGCCAATTCTAAATCAGTACCTATTTTGGTATCTGGAAAATATCCATTTGAACCAGGTGGAGTAAAGGAGTATGCAGGAATAGCTCCACACTTATTAACATTTTTAGTGATGTGATTACGATCGATAGCCAGTGCCAAAGCTTTTCTTACTCTGACATCATTAAGAGGCTCGATAGTTGTGTTCGTTCGGTAAAAATAGGTTCCCATGTAAGGATCAATCCGTAAATTTGGATTACCCTGCTCTATCCATAAAGGACACATTTCTGAGGGCACTGTAGAAGTTAAGTGCAACTGTCCAGCACTAAACATTCTATCTTCGGTATTGACATCAGAAACAGGATAAAAATGTATTTCGTTAAGTTTTACACTTTCTGCATCCCAATATAGTGGATTTTTTTCGACAACAATCTTTTTATTCAACTCCCATGACTTTAAATTCATTGCACCATTGCAAACAAATCTTCCCGGACGAGTCCATAAACCTCTTCTATCATCAATATCTCCATACTCTAGCACTGTTTCTTTATGAACTGGCCAAGTGGCATAATGACTGAGAAGACCAATGAAAAAAGGTGTAGGATTTTTTAAAGTTACTTTCAAAGTTTTGTCATCAAGAGCTTTTACACCAACATAATCCCATGATGGTTTAGGATTTTCAATGTCATCTTTAATTCCTTTATCAACATCTTTTTTACGTTCTTCAAGGAACTGGATGCGTTCTATCTCGTTGGTTGTTAGTGAACTTCTTTTTTTATTTTTTAATGCTCTTAATTCAGTAATATCAGATCCATATCCTCTTGAACGAATGTCATCAATCTGTTCTTGAGTTAATTTACCAGTATGATATTCTTCAGCTCCTTCAATGTAATAAAGCATGTCAGGATATTGAGATCCTAAGCTGGCGGTTAATATTCTTTTCCAAGACCACACCATGTCATGGGCAGTGAAATCATCACCATTCGACCATTTTGCATTTTTTCTAATATTAAAAATATAGGTCTTTCCATCATCACTCACTTCCCAACTTTCTGCCATTCCAGGCAGATTCTCTCCCCCTTCAGGATTAGATATAGTAAGGCCCTCACACATAGTGATTAACAAGTGATGTTCTGGTACCCCGGTTACAATGTGTGGATCGAGTCCTTGAGGTTCTGATCCATTACCAACGTGCATAATTTGATTTTCAAGACCTTGGTCCACAAGGGAAACTGAAGACCCACAGCCAGCAAGAAAGAAAGTTGCAAATAACATGAATCTATACATATGATGATTTTATCTCAAATATTTCTGTTTAGATATTAAGATTCTTAATTTTGTCGTTAATATTATTACTAATTTCTGATTCTAGAACTTGATTTAATTTGATCAGTGAAATGGATTCAACAAATTCAGCATAATTACTTTGTAAAGCGTCAATTTCAGAGATTTCAGGCAAAGTAATGTCATCTACAACCAAAATATAAGTATCATTATTTGAAGATTGAGCAGTATAAGCAGTATCTTTTTTTGAATCAAAAATTCCTTCGATAATATCTGGAGGAAGCAATGATGAGTCTCTGCCGAGGGAGTTGTATGATTCTCTGGTAACTCCTGATTCTAAAATAATCTCATCAACTTCTCCATTTAATGCATCAAGATAAGATGAACTTAATTGACTTAGCTGATCATTAGCAAAATCTGTTTTGAGCATATCAAAAACTGTTTCAACAACTTCCGAAAACTCTTGTTGCTGTGGCTCTATAAGTGTTTTTAAAGATGCTACATAGAATCCATTTTCAGTTTCAAAAACTTCAGCATAATCTGCATTCTCTGGTAACCCCATTAAGAATTGATTGAATGCAAAATCCTCTGATGAAAAATCAATATCATCAATGGGTTGAGTCTCCTTGATTGCAAGGTTCATCTCAAGAGCAATTTCTTCAAGTCTGTAATTATTTAAGATTAAATCTTCAATAGAGTCCCTGTCATCATTCATAAGTGCTAAAGATTCCTGATCCATAAGCTCATTGAGAAATTCAACCTCCATTTCCTCAAGTGTTAAAGGATTTTCTTCATTGATTTCTGTTAATTTTAGTAAATGCAAAGTATCTCCCAGATCAACAATGTTTGATAATTCATTAATTTGCATATTTTGAATAGCAAGTTCAAATTCAGCAGGGAAAGACTCACCACTAGAAAAACCAAGGTCACCTCCTAAATCAACTGTTGCAAAGTCTGAGCTATTATTTATAACTGCATCTTCAAAT
>MDTE01191711.1_pt1 | contig 12328 bp, 11 predicted proteins | sample 811231 | NCBI WGS metagenome assembly MDTE01 (sample SAMN05326651, study PRJNA326480) | marine metagenome | isolation source: seawater | place: Indian Ocean: Red Sea | collected 2010
AGATGTAAGAGCTCCAACAGGGCATAGGTCTATGACATTACCAGATAGTTCAGACTGAATTGATTTTTCTAAGTAAGTTGTAATCTGCATATCTTCACCTCTACCAATTGCCCCAAGTTCAGGAACACCAGCTATCTCCGTCGCAAATCGAATACATCTTGTACAGTGAATACATCGTGTCATTTGAGTCTTTATTAATGGACCCATATTTTTATCAGGAACAGATCTTTTATTTTCTTTAAATCTTGTTTTATCAATTCCATAAAACATTGACTGGTCTTGAAGGTCACATTCTCCTCCTTGATCACAAACCGGACAATCTAATGGATGATTTGCCAATAAAAATTCCATAACACCTTTTCTTGATTTTTCAATTTGTGGAGTATTAGTTCTGATTACCATTCCATCAGCTACTGGCATTGCACACGAGGCAATAGGTTTAGGAGATTTTTCCAATTCAACCAAACACATTCTACAATTTCCAGCTATTGATAATTTTTCGTGGTAACAAAACCTTGGTATTTCAACACCTGCTTTTTCACAAGCCTGTAATACAGTCAATCCATCTTCTACTTCTGTATCTATATCATTAACTTTTATTTTAAGCATTTTTATCCAATAAGTGTTGATCAACTAAATACGGTATATTTCTTTTTTCTTTTATAAATGGATCAAATTTATTTCTTTTTTTAATCTCGTTGGAGAAATGTCTTAGTAAACCTTGAACGGGCCAAGAAGATCCTTCTCCAAAAGCACAAATAGTATGTCCAGCTATTTGATTTGTTACATCACCCAACATATCTATCTCATCTCTTGATGCCTCACCTTTCGCCATTCGCTCCAACATTCTCCACATCCATCCTGAACCCTCTCTGCAAGGTGTACATTGTCCACAACTTTCATGTTTATAAAATCTCGCAATTCTGGCCATACATTTAATAATGTCTTGATCTTTATTAATTACAACAACCCCTGCCGTCCCTAATCCACTTTTTTCGGCTGATAATGAGTCAAAATCCATTTTAAGGGTTTCACAAGTTTCTTTGGGGATCAAGGGCATAGAAGATCCACCTGGAATGACAGCTTGTAGATTATCCCAACCCCCAACAACTCCTCCTGCATGTTCTTCTATTAATTCTCTTAAAGAAATACTCATTTCTTCCTCAACATTACATGGATTATTAACGTTACCTGAAATACAAAATATTTTAGTCCCAGTATTCTTCTCTCTTCCTAATGAAGAAAACCAATTACCTCCTCTTCTTAAAATTGTAGGAACTACTGCAATTGTTTCAACATTATTTATTATTGTTGGACAACCATAAAGACCAACCAAAGCTGGAAATGGAGGTTTTAATCTTGGTTGACCTTTCTTACCTTCTATACTTTCCAATAATGCCGTCTCTTCACCACAAATATAAGCGCCAGCACCATAATGAATATAAATATCTAAATCCCATCCAGTACCTGCAGAATTTTTTCCTAATAATTTTTTATCATAAGCTTCATCTATAGCTTTTTGAAGTTTTTGACCATCAATAAAATATTCTCCTCTAATATAAATATAACAAACATGAGCTTGAATTGCATAGGATGCTATTAAACACCCTTCGATTAACTTATGAGGTTCAAATCTTAAAATATCTCTATCCTTACATGTTCCAGGTTCAGATTCATCTCCATTAATTACTAAATAATGTGGTCTCGAGCCTACTTCTTTAGGAGCAAATGACCATTTAAGACCTGTTGGAAATCCTGCTCCACCTCTACCTCTTAATTGTGATTTTTTAATTTCTTCTATAATCCATTCTCTACCTTTATTGATTATTTCTTTAGTATCAATCCAATCTCCTCGTTTTAGTGAAGACTCAAGATCTGATCCTTTGTCATTATATAAATTTTGAAATATTCTGTCTTGATCTTTAAGCATTTTTTAAATCCATAAGTGTTTTTCTTCCATTTTCAGGTTCATTATTCCTTCTTCCTCTATAAGATCCTGGTTTGGGTTTTTCACCTTTTAAAATTTTATCTAAGATTTTTAATGTTTTTTCTTTATCTAAATCCTCATAATAGTTCTCATTGATTTGCATCATCGGTGCATTAACACATGCACCAAGACACTCAACTTCCATCCAAGAACAGTTTTTATTTTCAGACAGTTCTAATTCATTTTCAGAAATTTTTTCCTTACACGCCTCAACTAATTTATAGGCACCCCTAATCATACATGGAGTTGTGGTGCAAACTTGAACAAAATATTTCCCAACAGGTGCTAAATTATACATTGAATAAAATGTTGCTACTTCATAAACTTTTATATAAGGCATATCTAAAAATTTACCAATATACTTCATTGCAGCTAAAGGTATCCAATTATCATTTTGTCTTTGAGCAATATAAAGTAAAGCCATTACAGCACTTTGTTGTTTACCTTTTGGGTATTTTGATAAAATCGCATTTGCAGCTTCTAATGACGATGAATTAAATTCAAAATTTTCAGGCTGATTTTTTGCAGGTCTTCTTAGACTCATCTATCTACCTCACCAAAAACAATGTCTAATGATCCTAGAACTGCAGGTACATCTGCTAACATATGTCCTTTAATTAAATAATCCATTGACTGCAAGTGTGAAAAGCCAGGTGCTCTAATTTTACACTTATATGGTTTACTTGATCCATCTGAAATCAAATAAACACCGAATTCTCCTTTAGGTGCTTCTACTGCAGTATAAATTTCATCCTTCGGAACTCGAAAACCTTCTGTAAATAATTTAAAATGATGAATTAAAGCCTCCATCGATTGTTTAATTTCTTTTTTTGCAGGAGGGCTTATTTTACCATCTAAGGATTTAATTGGTCCTTTTTCCATTTTAGACAAACATTGTTTAATAATTGAAACACTTTCTTTCATTTCCTCAATCCTACATAAGTAGCGATCATAACAATCACCATTTTTACCTATCGGAACTTTAAAATCTAATTGTTCATAACAATCATATGGTTGAGACTTTCTTAAATCCCATGGTATACCTGATCCTCTTATCATAACTCCAGTAAATGAGTAATCTAAAGCATCTTCTTTTGTTACTAAGCCTATATCAACATTTCTTTGTTTAAATATTCTATTATCAGTCAACAAATTTTCTAGATCATTAATTATTTTTGGAAATTTTTCACAAAATTTTCCTATATCCTCCTCTAATCCTGCAGGCAAATCTTGATGTACACCGCCAGCTCTAAAATAATTTGCGTGCAACCTAGATCCTGATGCTCGCTCATAAAAGGTCATTAAAGTCTCACGTTCCTCAAATCCCCATAAAGATGGTGTCAAAGCACCAACATCAAGGGCTTGAGTTGTTACATTTAAAATATGACTTAATATCCTTCCAATTTCACAAAATATTACTCTAATATACTGAGCTCTAATTGGCACATCAATTTTTAAAATTTTTTCGATTGCTAAAGCAAAAGCATGTTCTTGATTCATTGGAGCTACGTAATCTAAACGATCAAAATATGGAACTGCTTGCATATAAGTTTTGTTTTCAATTAGTTTTTCAGTGCCACGGTGAAGTAATCCTATATGTGGGTCAGCTTTTTCAACGACTTCTCCATCTAATTCTAAAATCAATCTCAAAACTCCGTGAGCTGCAGGATGTTGAGGTCCAAAATTTAAATTTAAATTTTTAATTTTTTTGGTCATTGTTTTCTGACTGTTTTTTTATATAATCTGTGCCTTCCCAAGGACTTTCATAATCGAAAATTCTATAATTTTGTTCTAATTTAACTGGTTCACTAATAACTTTTTTTTCATCTTCACTATATCTAACCTCTGTATGTCCTGTTAATGGAAAGTCTTTTCTAAGTGGATGCCCCTTAAATCCATAATCAGTTAAGATTCTTCTTAAATCAGGATGATCTTTAAAATTTACCCCATACATATCGAAAACTTCTCTCTCCATCCAATTAGCAGAGGGAAAAATTGATGTTAACGAATTAATTAATTCTTTTTCATTCATGAGATAATATAAAATTATTCTTTGATTAAACTCGTGACTCAAAAATAAATAAACCATCTTAAATCTTTGATTTTTTTCAGGGTAGTCAACGACTGTAATATCAATCAATTGTCTAAACTTTGAGTCTTTGTCTGTTTTCAAAAAAAGAGTAACTTCTACTAAATCATCCTTATCTATCTCTAAATAAAGTTGATTGTGTTTTATTTCAGACTTATTAATTTTAGTTGTTAACTCAGAATTAATTTTTTTTTCTAGGTCTATTAAATTATTCATAATTATCTACTTAATGACCCTTTATTTCTTATCTTTTTTTGTAATTGAAGAATTCCATAGAGCAATGCTTCAGCAGATGGTGGGCAACCTGGAACATAAACATCAACAGGAACTATTCGATCACATCCTCTAACAACTGAATAAGAATAATGATAATAACCCCCCCCATTTGCACAACTTCCCATTGATATAACATATCTTGGTTCTGGCATTTGATCATAAACTTTTCTTAAGGCTGGTGCCATTTTATTTGTTAAAGTTCCAGCAACAATCATTACATCTGACTGACGAGGCGATCCTCTTGGAGCTGCACCAAATCTTTCTAGATCATATCTTGGCATAGCAGTTTGCATCATTTCAACTGCACAGCATGCTAATCCAAAAGTCATCCAATGTAATGATCCTGATCTAGACCAATTGATTAAATTATCTAATGAAGTTGTAATAAAACCTTTTTCGCTAAAATCTTTAGCAAGTTGTTTAAATTCCTCAGGTACTTGTTCTAACTTATTTTTCATTTAAATTTTTTATTATTCCCAGTCTAAGGCACCTTTTTTCCATTCATAAATAAAACCAATGGTTAATATGAATAAGAAAATCATCATTGAGGTAAAACCAAGAATTCCAATATTGCCTAATGATATTGCCCAAGGAAAAAGAAAGGCTATTTCTAAATCAAATATTATAAATAATATTGCTACTAGATAAAATCTTACATCAAACTCCATTCTAGAGTCTTCAAAAGGTTCGAAACCACATTCATAAGCTGACAACTTTTCAGGATCAGGATTTTTAGGAGATAGTATTAAATTTATCATAATAAATGCACAGCTCAAACCTAAAGCAACTATTAAAAATAATATTATAGGCAAATAATCTTTTAAAAATTCCGCAGTCATTGAGAAATATATATCATTTTTTATAGTTAGATGAAGTGATGATAGGTCACATTATTCAAAATATACACTATATGTGATAACGATTCTCAATATAAAATTAGATAATCAAAGATTGAAGTGGCGGGAGTGAAGGGACTCGAACCCTCGACCTATCGCGTGACAGGCGATCGCTCTAACCAACTGAGCTACACCCCCACTTTAACAGTTTGGTGGGCAGTAAAGGACTCGAACCTTTGACCCCCTCGGTGTAAACGAGATGCTCTACCAACTGAGCTAACCGCCCAAACAACTATCGAGTTAAATACAATAATAATTTTGATAAAGCAATAAAATGATTAAAGATTTTTAAGTATGTTTTTTAAAAACATTTTAACGTCATCTTTCATTTTAATTATAGGGTTTTTAGTGAGGAAATTATAGTAAGAAGCGACTATTGGAAAATATTTATGTTTGCCTTTATTATTGTTTACACATTTTACAATGAATTCGCCATCAGCATTATATTTTTTTTTTGACCATCTAATATTATTTATTAATGAAAAATTAGGAAGAAACATCGCTGTATCAATGTAATTTATCTTTATAGTATTTCCTTTTAATATTTTTAAATATTTAAATTCATTATTTAAATGAACCTTTTCTTTTCTTAATTGATCAAATGTATAAATCATTGGAACATGATTTTTATAAATTTTATCTAAAATTTTATAAAAGTTCTTATGTAAAATATTATCATCATCAAGAAAGTATATATAAAAATTTTTATCTTTTTTTTTATTCAAATAATTTAAGACATAATTTCTTTGTGAATTACCACCAATACTCCCAATATCTTTATGAAAAAGTTCAATAATATTTTTATTATTTTTAAAATAATTTTTTTTTTTTACAAATTCAGTATTATAAACAATTATCCATTTATTTATTTTATTGAAATTAATTCCTTTTTTTATTTTAAATAGATTTTTAATTCTGGTACAAGGAGTTATTAAATATAAGTTATTTTTCAAAATTTTTAGAAACCACCTCTCCAATTATTTTTGGAGTTGAAATTTTCTTCTTCTTTTTTAGAAGTAGGTCTTAATAAATATATTAATACAATAATTATTGTAAAAAAAATAATTAAAAATTCCATAACACTTTGAATATTATTGAATACTAGCCTGAGATTTGTCGTCTTTTTTAGTCAGATCAACTTCAACCCACTCTATTCTTTTAAGTTCTTTAGTTAAAGCTATCTTCAAAACTTGATCTGCATACTCAACAGGGGTTATTTTAATTTCATCTATGATTTTCTTTGGCATATCTATTAAATCTTTTTCATTTTCTTTTGGAATTATTACTTCTTTAATTCCAGCTCTGTGAGCTGCTAATAATTTTTCTTTTAATCCACCAATAGGTAAAACTTGTCCTGTAATTGTCACTTCACCTGTCATTGCCACATCTTTTCTTACAGGAATGTCGGTCAATGATGAAACGATTGATGTTACCATACCAATTCCTGCTGAAGGACCATCTTTGGGAGTGGCACCTTCTGGCACGTGAATATGAAAATCTTTTTTTTCAAATTTAGGTGGAATAATTCCGTATTCTAGGCATTTTGATCTGACAAATGATTTCGCTGCTTTCACTGACTCTTGCATTACATCTCCCAGTTTTCCAGTAATCTGCATTCTACCTTTGCCAGGCATAGTAACAGTCTCAATTTTTAAAATTTCTCCACCATATTCAGTCCAAGCTAAGCCAGTGACTATTCCGATCTTATTATCTGTCTCAAGTTCCCCAAATTTGTGTTTTGCAACTCCTAAAAAATCTGAAAGATTTTTTTTATTAATTTCAACTTCTTTTTGCTCTCCTGAAACTACTTTTTTAACAACTTTTCTTGCTAATTTAGAAATTTCTCTTTCTAAATTTCTGACACCAGACTCCTTTGTGTAACTTCTAATTATTTCTTTTATAATATCTGTTCCAAGAATCATTTCTTTTTCTTTAACACCATTGTCTTTAATTTGTTTTGGTAATAAAAATTTGTTCGCAATGCTAATCTTTTCATCTTCTGTATATCCAGCTAGTCTAATTACTTCCATTCTATCTAATAATGGGGGAAGTATATTTAACGTATTTGCTGTTGTAACAAACATCACGTCAGATAAATCATAATCAACTTCTAAATAATGATCGTTAAAAGTTGTATTTTGTTCGGGATCTAAAGCCTCTAACAACGCAGAAGAAGGATCACCTCGATAATCGTTACCTATCTTGTCAATTTCATCCAATAGAATTAAAGGATTTTTTGTTCCAGCTTTTTTCATCATTTGAATAATTTTTCCTGGAAGAGAACCAATGTAAGTTCTTCTATGACCTCTTATCTCTGCTTCATCTCTCATACCTCCCACTGACATTCTCACAAACTCTCTATTTGTAGCTTTAGCAATAGATTTACCTAAAGATGTTTTTCCAACACCAGGAGGTCCAACTAAACAAAGTATTGGACCTTTAATTTTATCCATTCTTTTTTGAACAGCTAAAAATTCAATAATTCTCTCTTTCACTTTTTCTAAACCAAAATGATCTTTATCGAGTACACTTAATGCTTTTTCTAAATCTATCGCTACCTCACTTTTTTTATGCCAAGGTAATTCAATCATCCAATCTAGATAATTTCTTACTACAGTGGCTTCAGCTGACATTGGACTCATATTTTTAAGTTTTTTTAATTCTTGAAGGCATTTTTTTTCTACATCTTTTGGCATTTTAGCTTTAAGGATTGATTTATTTAGACTCGTATTTTCATCCTTACCATCCTCAATTTCACCTAATTCTTTTTGAATAGCCTTTAATTGTTCATTCAAATAATATTCTCTTTGAGTTTTTTCCATTTGGGTCTTAACTCTACCTCTAATTCTTTTTTCAACTCCAATTATACTAGCCTCGTTTTCCATAATCTTGATAATTGCGTTAATTCTTTTTTTTACATCAATTGTTTCAAAAATTTGTTGTTTTTCAGAAATTGTAGCTGTTATATGTGAGGCTATATTATCCGCTATTTGAGATGGATCTTTTAATTGCTTTATCGAATTTATTGTTTCATTAGATATTTTTTTATTTATTGATGTAAGTTTTTCTAATCTTCTTATTGCAGTAGCAGCAAGTGGGAATAGGTCTTCATCTTTATTAATTTCATCAATTAATGATGTATATTCACAAGTAATAAATTTTTCATTATCTTTAAAATCTATTATTTTTACTCTTTTGATGCCTTCGACTAAAACTTTAACTGTACCATCTGGTAATTTTAATAATTGTAATATACTTCCCTCACAACCATACATAAATACATCTGTTTTTTTTGGGTCATCTATTTCAGAGTTTTTTTGTGTTACTAAAATAATTTTTTTTTCTTTTTTCATTACCTCGTTTAATGCTGAAATTGATTTATCTCTTCCTACAAAAAGAGGAATAACCATACTAGGAAACACAACAATATCTCTAAGAGGTAACAATGGTAAAGAAATTTTTACGTCCATAATATAAATATGGATATTAAATAGAATTTTGCAATAGCTTTTTGTCAGTTATTAAGGATATTAAGCCGCTGTTGTTTTGCTAGTTTTTGGTTTAGGATCGTTTTTTGAGTGAACAATCATTGGTTGGGTATGTCCTTTAACAGCTGAAGCATCAACAATAACCTCCTCAATATTATCTTGACTCGGTAAATCATACATTGTTTTTAGAAGAATATTTTCTAAGATAGATCGAAGACCTCTTGCTCCAGTTTTTTTATTGATAGCTTTTTGGGCTATTTCTTTAAGAGCATTATCTTTAAATGTTAATTTAGCACCATCAAGTTTAAATAATTCTTGATATTGTTTAGTTAGGGAGTTTTTAGGTTCCTGCAAAATCTTAATTAAGGATTTCTCATCTAGATCGTCAAGAGTTGCAATCATTGGTAATCTTCCTATAAATTCTGGTATTAGACCATATTTTAACAAATCTTCAGGTTCTAATCCCTTCATCCATTCTCCAGTTTTTTTGTCTTGAGTATTTTTGACATCTGCACCGAAACCAATCGAAGTCCCTTTATCTCTTTGAGAAATTATTTTATCTAATCCTGCAAATGCTCCTCCACAAATAAACAGAATATTTGTAGTATCAACCTGTAAAAATTCTTGTTGAGGATGTTTTCTTCCACCTTGTGGTGGAACGCTTGCAACAGTGCCCTCCATAATCTTTAGTAATGCTTGTTGGACACCTTCACCAGAGACGTCTCTTGTGATTGATGGATTTTCAGATTTTCTACTAATCTTGTCCACCTCATCTATATAAACTATTCCTCTTTGAGCTTTTTCAACATTGTAATCTGCAGCTTGAAGTAATTTTAAAATTATATTTTCTACATCTTCACCTACATAACCTGCTTCAGTTAAAGTTGTAGCATCTGCCATAGTAAACGGAACGTCCAAAATTCTCGCTAATGTCTGGGCTAATAAAGTTTTTCCACATCCAGTAGGACCTACTAATAAAATATTAGATTTTGCCAACTCTACATTTTTACTAGTTTTATTTTCATAATTTAATCTTTTATAGTGATTATGAACTGCTACTGATAAAACTTTTTTTGCATGCGTTTGACCTATAACATAATCATCTAAAACTGTGCAAATTTCTTTAGGTGAAGGAAGACCATCTTGATGTTTTACAAATGTATCTTTATTTTCTTCTTTTATAATATCCATACACAATTCAACACATTCATCACAAATAAATACAGTTGGGCCCGCAATTAATTTTCTAACTTCATGCTGACTTTTTCCACAGAACGAGCAATACAGAATATTTTTATTATTAGTGTTCATAATTTTTAAAACGAATCAATTAATTTACTTTATTATATGAGAGTCGTTGATAGCAAGTTTCAAATTTAGAGATTTCAACATATTGTATGTTACGCTCTTTTTTCTACAACTTCGTCTATAAGGCCAAATGATTTTGCTGTCTCAGCAGTCATAAAATTATCTCTTTCTAAAGCACTTTTTATTTCCTCAACAGTTTTACCTGTGTGCTTAGAATAAATTTGATTTAATCTCTCTTTAAGTGAAAGAACTTCATTTGCGTGAATTTCAATATCAGTCGCTTGTCCTTGAAAACCAGCAGAAGGCTGATGTACCATTATTCTTGAATTGGGCAAAGAAAATCTTTTTCCTTTTGTTCCTGCAGCTAGTAAAAATGAGCCCATTGAAGCAGCTTGTCCTATACATAAAGTAGAAATTTCAGGCTTGATATATTGTATAGTATCATAAATACCAAGACCTGCAGTGACTAAACCACCTGGACTATTAATATATAAATATATTTCTTTTTTTGGATCTTCTGCTTCCAAAAATAAAAGTTGAGCTGTAATTAAAGATGCCACATTGTCATTAATTTGACCTGTTAAAAAAATTATTCTTTCTTTTAATAACCTAGAATAAATATCATATGCTCTTTCGCCTTTATTTGATTGTTCAACAACCATTGGGACAAGATTGTTCATATGTTCTGAAAATTTATTCATAAACTTGATTCGAAATAAATATACAACTTCAGATTACTTTTTACTAACTTTTTTTGATGAAACTTTAGTTTTTGAAGTTTTATTAGTTATTTTTGAAAAAGTTTTAGATTTTGATACTGCTTTAGTGGTTTTTTTACTAGATAATTTTGTATCTTTTTTTTCTACAGAAAGATTATCATCCGCTAAATTTTGAGATTTTTTTAGAATTTTTTCAGCTTCATCTTTTGAAATTTCTTTTTTATTGGTTTTTGACTTTTCCTTTATTAAATTAATAATTTTTTCTTCATAGACTGTACCTCTAAGACTTGCAACAGCAGAAGGATTTTTTTGATAAAAATCCATCACCATTTTTTCCTGTCCAGGCATCATTCTTAATTGTTTTTGTATCTCAGCTTGTAACTCTTGCTCTGAGACTTTTATTTGATTTTGTTCACCAAATTCATTCAGAATCAAACCTGTTTTAATTCTTTTTTTAGCAATTTCTTCAAAATTTTTTCTACTTTTTTTGGCATCCTCATCTGACATTCCTTGAGATAAAATTTTTACTTCTTCATCTATTAAATTTTTTGGAATTTCATCAATCTTAAATTTTTCTAATTCTTTTAAAATTTGATTTTTTGTAAGACGATTTAATGAATTCTCATATTCATTATTTATTTGTCTTGAAATCATTTGTTTTAAATCTTCTAAATTTTTTGCACCTAAATTTTTAGCAAAATCATCATTTATTTTTACCTCTTCTGGTTGTTTAACTGAAATAATTTTACAACTAAATTTGGCTTTTTTATTTACTAATTCTTTTTCAGGAAAATTTTCAGGTAATGTAGCTTCTACTATTTTTTGATCTTCTTTTTTTACACCAATCAATTGTTTATCAAATCCTTTTAAAAATAAATCTTTACCTAAAGTAAGCTGAGTATTTTTACCCTCACTCCCTTTAAAGGGTTTGTCTTCAACGGTTGCGTTATAATCCAATACAACTAAATCACCCTCTTTTGCTTTTGTATCTGGTGAGGCCTCTTTAAAATTAGGTTGATTTTTTGCTATGTCTTTAATTCTTTTGTCTGTTTCGCTTGAATTAATTTTAACTGTATATTGGTCGATTTTTATATCTTTAATCTTCTCTATATTTATTTTTGGAAGCTCAGTAAGTGAAATTATATACTCTAAATCTTTATCTTCACCATAGGTCTTTAAATCAAGTTTTGGCTGTCCAGCAGGTTTAATTTTGTTTTCCTCCAAAGCTTTTTTTGAAGTATCTTTCAAAACTTTATCTAAGACTTCATTGAAAATTGCTTTTCCAAATTGTCTTTTTAAAACTTCTTTAGGAGCTTTTCCAGGTCTAAATCCTTTTAAGTTAACAGTTTTTTTGATCTCCTCATATTTTTCGTCCATATAAGACTCTATTGTCTTCTTATCGACAAAAATCTTTATATCTTTCTCAAGACCTTTTTTATTTTCTACAGTTACTTTCATTATCTTAATTAAATGGTAGGGCGAAAAGGACTCGAACCTTCACAGATTGCTCTATCGGTTCCTAAGACCGACGCGTCTACCAATTCCGCCATCGCCCCACAAATTTA
>MDTE01098666.1_pt1 | contig 12327 bp, 14 predicted proteins | sample 811231 | NCBI WGS metagenome assembly MDTE01 (sample SAMN05326651, study PRJNA326480) | marine metagenome | isolation source: seawater | place: Indian Ocean: Red Sea | collected 2010
GATCTCAATAATATTTCTAAAGACCACTATTTAATGGCTGATTTAGTTTTAAATCATGTTTCATCTTCTCATCCATGGGTTCAACAATTTATTAAATGTCAAGAACCAGGATTGTCTAATGTTTTTTCTCCTTCACAAGATCTTGATTGGAAAAATGTTATAAGACCAAGAAGTTCATCTCTTTTCTCACAAATAAATACAAATAATGGCCATAAACAAGTTTGGACTACTTTTGGACCAGATCAAATTGATTTGAATTGGCTTAATCCAAAAATGACTATTGAGTTTCTCAACTTGATTATTACTTACCTATCAAATGGTATTAAATGGCTGAGACTCGATGCAGTAGGTTTTATTTGGAAGGAACCTGGGACAACTTGCTTACATTTACCAAAAGCTCATTCAATTGTAAAAATTCTAAGAATCTTATTGGATAATCTTCTTGCAAACGGTGTATTGATAACTGAAACCAACGTTCCACAGAAAGAAAATCTTTCTTATCTAATTCCTGAGGATGAAGCACATATGGCCTATAATTTTCCACTTCCCCCTCTTCTTTTGGAAGCAATTATCACTTCAAGAGCAGATATTTTAAATTCCTGGATTTGTGATTGGCCAGAGTTACCTGATACTACTACTCTATTTAACTTTACAGCATCGCATGATGGGGTTGGATTAAGGGCTTTAGAGGGACTAATGCATGAACAAAGAATTAAGGATTTATTGATTAATTGCGAGAGAAGAGGTGGATTGGTAAGTCATAGAAGATTATCAAATGGAGAAGATAAACCATATGAATTAAATATTAGTTGGTGGAGCGCAATGGAAGATCCAGGAAGAGATTCAACTCGTTTTCAATATGAAAGGTTTATACTCTCACAGTTAATTGTGATGGCACTAAAAGGTGTTCCGGCTTTTTATCTTCCTGCTTTGTTGGCTTCAGAAAACGATATTAAAAGTTTTTCAATGACAGGTCAAAGAAGGGACCTAAACAGGGAAAAATTTAAGTCAGAGAAGCTTTCAGCTGTTTTTAAAAATCCCGAATCTAACGCTAATAAAATTCTGCATTATCTTCGTAATGCAATGGAAGTTAGATCGAGATTCGTTCAATTCCACCCCGACTCTAAAATGGAATGTTTATCTAAAAGTAGAGGTGATATAGTTGTAATTAAGAGGGGTATTGGTTTAAAAGCAGTTTTTACAATTCATAATATGACTGAAAATAAAATTAATTACAGATTAAATGATCATGATGTCACTAAATTGATTAAAGATAATCCGAATATGCAGGATTATTTAACATCAAATAAATATAATTGTAATAACATTGAGCTTAATCCTTTCCAAGTAATATGGCTGGGTTTTTTCAAAGATGATTGAAAATTCATCTATATGGGTTGTTAGTGACGTTGATGGTACATTAATGGATCATTCTTATAACTTAAATCCAGCAAGAGAAACTATTAAATTACTTCAAGAATTATCTATTCCTGTAATACTATGCACCAGCAAAACTGCCGCTGAAGTAAGAGTTATAAGAAAAGAACTTAATTTAACTGATCCTTATATCGTAGAAAATGGGGCAGCCATATACGGTGAATCATTAAAGAAAGTTAATGGGGAAATTATTCTTGGAGAAAAATACGAAAGACTCGAAAATATTTTAAATATTATTTCTAATGAAATTAATTTTGATTTGATACCACTTAACAATATTTCTGATCAGGAGGCAACAGAACTGACTGGATTAAAAGGTTTATCTCTGGAATTAATGAGAGATAGACACTGGAGTATGGCATTTTTAAATCCCCCTGAGACCAAGGAAGAAGAAATTAACATTATCTGTAAAAGATTTAATGTGGAAATTTTTAGAGGTAATAGGATGAGCCATATGTTGTCAATTACTTCAAATAAAGGTAAAGCAATAAATGCACTAAAGAAATATTCAAACAATCCAAATATTAAAATTATTGGTTTGGGCGATTCTCCCAATGATTTACCTTTATTATTGAACTCAGATCATAAAATTGTCATTCCAGGTCCAGGTGGGCCAAACTTGAAATTATTAGAAAATCTAAAATCTTATAATTTCACCTTAGCCAAGGAACCAAATGGTTACGGTTGGAAATATGAAATCAATAAGTTAATTAAAAAACTTGGATTAATAAAATTATGAATAGTTTAAATATTGAATTTCCATTAGATGAATTTGAAGAATTGATTTTGAAAATTGGAGGGAAAAGAACTGATGAATGGTTCAAGTTTTGGAATAGTAAAAAGGAGATACTCTCAATTGATAAATTTTGGGATGAAAATGTAAATGAAGATTGGATTTGGGGATTGGCTTTGCCTCTTCTATCTCAGGCATATGAATTTAATAAACAATTTTCTGAACGGAAAATAATTGGAATTTCAGCCCTCCCTGGAACTGGTAAAACCACTTTAGGTAAATGGCTAGAAAGTATTTCTTTGAAATTTAATTTCAAAATATCTGTTATTTCCATTGATGATTTTTATCTGCCTTCTCAAGAAATGAAATTAGCTATTAAGAATAATCCATGGAATGTTTCAAGAGGTTTTCCTGGAAGTCACTCGATTGATTTAATGAAGAATAAATTACTTAAATGGAAGGTTGATGGGGAATTAAATGTTCCTGTTTTTGATAAGTCCCTAAGAGATGGTTTAGGTGATAGAGCTCATTGGAGGCAAGAGTTCCCGGATGTTTTAATAGTTGAAGGTTGGTTTTTAGGTGTAACCCCCTCTCAGTTGAAATTTAATAATTCTGACAAGATTTCACCTCCATTGAGTTCAACCGAATTATCTTATAGAGTCAATATTCAAAAAAATTTAGAGCAGTATTTAGATATATGGAATCTACTAGATCAAATTTGGCATCTAAAACCCATGAAATTTGAATATATGAATTTATGGAAAACAAATCAAGAGAGAGAGATGCTAAGAAAACGAGGTAGCGCGCTCCAAGATAACAAATTGGTAAATTTTCTTCGAATGTTAAATGTTTCCATACCACATGAAAGTTTTGATGAGATTAATTCTGATGTGTTGTTATTGCTTAATCATGAGAGGAAATTAATTAATGTTGGATTAAAACAAAATTCAAATAAATAATTTAATTTTTTTTTAGTAATTTTTTATACATTTTTATTCAATTGGTTTGTTGTTTAATGGAGCTGTATATTTGTTTGTTTTGGAATGGTTGAGTTTTCTTATAAAAATGAAAGCTCTAGAATGGTAGTTTTAAGGTGTATTGGTCCTTCAAATTTTTTTCTAGAAAGAGTTTTATTTCCTACAGATATCCTAACTTTTTCGGCACCAAATGATTCTAGAGTGGAAATTTGGGGTAATGAATTATATGGTCCTAAGCTAGAAGAAAGAATAAGAATTTCATCTGAGAATGAAGATGCAACTTTAGTGGCGTAAATCTCTTAATATTTAATTGTCTTCGAGTCAGTATTTTTATCTACTAGAATTATTTTTATTGATATCATCAAGGTAGATTTTTATAATGATGATGTCAGAATTTGCATCTTTCGCTATTGGAGGATTTGTCCCTTCTGCTGCAATTGCAGGAGTTTTATTATTGGTTGGTCTTGGAGCTTTTTTCTACCTTGGCATTAAAGGACCAACAGATTATTAATTACAGTTAAAATATTAAATTTGCTAATTAAGATGGATTTAAATATTGTACTTTTTGCTGTTAGCTTACCATTCGTAATTTTAACTGCTTACTTTGGCACAAAAAATGATTTTTACGAAAGTGACAATTATAAAGGAGATGGTTGTGCTCATGACGTCAAAAGATAATACTTTTTCAGAAAATCCTCTTTAAAAACAACTAAATTTTTTAAAATTTCCAAACAAGAATCATTTCTGCTAATTTTTAATTATCTATTTATCTATTTATTTATATCTTTGTTTTATTACTTTTATTTAATTTTACTCAAGTTAATTATTTTTTATCTCACACAACTAAAGTTTATTCTAATTTATAAAAAATTAAATTACAGTAAATAAAAAAGCTTGAGATCAGAAAATTTTTTAAACTTAAGAAAATTAATTTTAGAAAACAAATTACTTTTGCAATATTAATGCCTTAGAATTTCCTTTATGAATACGAATTGTATTATCTTAATTGATATTATTATTAAATAATCTTATTAATAAAAAATATTGGATTATTTAAAATTTATTTTTTATGGAATAATTCAAGGATTAACAGAATTCATACCTGTAAGTAGTACTGCTCATTTAAAAATTTTATCTTTATTATTTGGAATTAATGATCCTGGATATTCCTTATCGGCAATAATACAAATTGGAAGTGTCTTTGCAATATTTTGGTATTTCAGAAAAAGTATTTTTAATTTCAAAAATACAAATTATAAAATATCCAAACATTCATTTTTTTCTTATAAATTATGTAAATCTATACTTATCGCAACAATCCCTATTGTATTTATTGGCGCAATTATAAAACTATTTCATCCAGGTTTCTCTGATTCATTCTTGCGTTCAAACCTTTCAATAGCAGTTGTCTCGATATTGATGTCAATAACAATGTATTTTGCAGATAATGCTACTAATAAATTAATTAATTTAAATTCTCATAAATACATCAATAGTTTATGTATTGGTTTGGCCCAAGCTTTTGCAATTATTCCAGGAGTATCTCGTTCTGGAGCTACTATTTCAGTTGCACTTTTATCTGGATGGGACAGGAAAGATGCAACGAAATTTTCTTTTTTCCTTAGTATTCCTGCATTTTCTTTGGCTGCTTTTGTTGAGTTTTTGGGTGCTATGAATGGATTTTCATCATTACCATTTCTCCCACTTATTGTAGGATTAATTACTACTTTCTTCTCATCATTATTAGCACTTGATTTTTTAATAAAATATGTTTCTTCATATGGGCTTAAAATATTTATATACTATAGGTTGGTATTTGGAGTTTTGATTTTGTTGAATCTATAAGTATTAAAAAATCATAACATTTTTATGTTAGTGTTTTTTTAATATTATTTTAAGAATGAATTTTTTCATATCGTATCAGTTAGGAGAGGTTGAAGTTTCTAATCTCACGATAGTTATATGCGTAATTTTTTCTTTATTTACTTTTATTGCGGTTGGAATAAGTTCTTATAAGCTTTATAAATCTTTGATTAATAACGATGATTAAGATTCTTAATCGGAACGGCGGGATTTGAACCCACGACCCCCACTACCCCAAAGTGGTGCGCTACCAAACTGCGCTACGCCCCGTATTGATACTATAAATATAAAACGATTTCAATTGTTAATCTCGATAGGTTTGTTATTAGATCTCAATACACATTTATCAATATTCCAATTGAAATTATCCCAAATATCGTCTGGGAGTTTATAGTTACTACCCTTAAAATTTCCTAATTTTACTTTAGTAGGCGATGCAGAACAATATTGCCTGCTTCCTTCTACAGCTAAATACTGCTGGTGATATTCCTCAGCATAATAATAAGAGTTAATCATTTTTATCTCTGTTTCAATTAATCCAAAATTATTAGCATTTAGTACTTTTTGATAAGCTTCTCTGCTTAGGTTAATTATTTCTTTATTACTATCATTTGTATAAAAAATTGCCGATCGATATTGAGATCCAACATCGTTTCCTTGTCTATTTTTCTGTGTTGGATTATGACACTCCCAAAACATTTTTAACAAATCGCTAATATCTATTTTATTAACATCCCAAACTATTTTGACCACTTCTGCATGTCCAGTAATTCCAGAGCAAACTTCATAGTAAGTAGGATTATTTTTCTCTCCTCCAGCATAACCTACAGAAGTTGTAACAACCCCTGGGAGTTTCCAAAAACATTTTTCAGCACCCCAAAAACATCCGCATCCAAATATTATTGAATCCTCTTGAGATTTGGGTTCCTCTTTTATGTCTGTATTTAATATTCTATGGACGAAATTTCCTTTATTTGAAAAATTTACTTTTTTGTTGTTCATGATTTTTTTAAGAAATTCAAACATTTTGTGGCTCTTTATATAATTTCTAAATCTTATTTAACCTACTACTTTATTGGTGGCTATTTCTCTTTCCCAAAGTTTTTTATATAGACCTTTTGTTTTTATTAAATCTTGATGGATTCCTTCCTGGACAATTTTACCTTTATCCATTACCAATACCCTATCACATGTTGCTGCTACAGATAATTGGTGACTTATCATTAATATTGTTTTACTTGTATTAAATCTCATTTCTTCGATTATTACCGCTGCAGTCTTATTATCCACACTTGCTAAGGCATCATCAAGAACTACAACGGAAGCATCAACTAAAAGTGCTCTTCCTAAAGCTGTTCTCTGGCGTTGACCTCCGCTAAGTGTAATACCTCTTTCTCCAACAATTGTTTTAAAACCTTCTGGAAACCCGTTAATGTCGTCTATCAAACCTGCATTTATTGCACTTTTTTTGACTTTATTTTTAGAAGCTTCTGGCTCTCCAAATTTTAGATTATCTGAAATTGTAGAAGTAAATAAAAAAGCTTCTTGCGGAACAATAGCTATATGTTTTCTTAAGTCGCTTAATTTAATATTTTTTATATCAATATTATCTAAATATAATTGTTCATCTGGTATCTCAATCGTTCTACCTAATGATCTCGCTAAAGTTGTTTTTCCGCACCCTACTGGACCTACTATCGCGATAAGTTCGCCTGGTTTAATTTTGAAATTCAATCCATTTAGTGCGTTAAATTTTGATCCCTGATATCTTATTTTAAGATTTTTTGCCTCAATAAAACCATTAACTTTTTTCTTTAGAAATTTAGCTTTTGGTTCATCAAAAATTTTTGGTTTGTTGAGAAATATCTCTTCAACTCTATCTAAACTGACTTGTCCTAATTGAAAAGTATTTAAAGTAAATCCCAACAGTGCTGTTGGGAATACAAGTCTTTCAACAAATAAAATCAAAGCTACTAATCCGCCTATCGTAATAAATCCTTTTTCTAGTTGCGATGTCCCAATACCTAAAAGTATTAAAAGTGAAATTGATGAAATACCTTGTAATAGTGGGAATAATGTACTTGCCGTCCTGGCAAGCTTTATTGCTGAATTACGATAAACTTTATTGTAATTATTAAATTCTTTCTTTTCAGAATCTTCCTGGGCATATATTTTAATAGCACTAATACCTGATAAATTTTCTTGAATTAAATCACTTAACTTGGAAAGTGATTCTTGTTGAATTTTTCTTTGACTTACCATTCTTCCACCAAATAAACTAACTATTATTAAAATTATGGGAAATATCATTAATGCAGCTACTGTTAAAGTCTTATTAATCAACAACATTGAAGGTATTGTTAAAGAATAAGCTAGAACGATATTACATAGACTTAAGACTGTAAATCCTAAAAGCCTTCGTATGTTTTCTACATCACTAGTCGCTCTACTAATAATATCTCCACTCCCTTTTTTTTGAATCCAATCTGGATCTTGAATTAGTAAATGATCAAATATTTTTTGACGAAGATTTACTTCAACTTTTCTTCCTATCCCAAATACAATTTGTCTTGAAAATAATCTAATAAGACCCATACAAGTAGCAAGAAAAATTAACCAAAATGATTTCGATATAACAAATTTTGATGAGAATCCATCTTTCAATTGATCAATTATATTTTTGACTTCTAATGGAATTAAAACACTTAAAATATTAACTACTAAAAGAGCAATAGCTCCATATAAAAATTCTTTTTTATATGGTTTAAGATATTTGATAATAACGTTTAATTTAAGATTTTTCATTAATATTTCCCATATGATTAAGATAATGTTTCATTTTAGAATATGTGAGCTAGGTTTATAGTGATTTGGTTTTTTTTATGAACAATGAGCAAACTCACCCACTAAATGCGACTGATAAAAAGATTATAGATTCTCTAATAACTAAAGATATTCCTGAAGATTTTGATTTAATTAATTTGGCTAGATTGATTAATCGTTATGATGATTTTCCTGGTGAAATTGAATTGAAAAAGGATATGAAAAAAATACTAAATTTTTGGAATATTACACAAGATAATCTTTTTTTAAAGACCCAAAAGTTATGGAGAAAAAATTTCAGGCCTTCAAATACTACAAAAGATTTAGTCGGATCAGGTTTTGATACATCAAACTAAACTATAAATTATTTTATCTAATTAAAAATGTCTAAAAATATTACAAATACAGAAATTCTAGATCAATTACTTCATGGGAATAACCTAGATGAAAATACTGCAAGAGCTTTGATGAAAAGTTGGCTTGATGACGAAATAATAGATGTTCAAACCGGTGCTTTTTTAAGTGCATTTAGAGCTAAAGGTGCTACTGGTGTGGAATTATCCTCAATGGCAGATGTCCTTCTAAAAGCCTGCAAATTGCCTCTTGAACGTCCAAATTTGTTTATGGTTGATACTTGTGGCACTGGGGGAGATGGCGCAAATACATTTAATATCTCAACTGCTGTTGCCTTTGTTGCCTCATCTTGCGGTGTAAATATTGCAAAACATGGAAATAAAAGTGCTAGTGGAAAAGTTGGTTCAGCAGATGTTTTGTTAAATCTGGGAATCAATCTTAATGCTTCTCTTGAAAAAGTTATTTCCTCAATTCAAGATATTGGGATAACTTTTTTATTCGCACCTATTTGGCATAAATCTTTGATTAAGTTGGCTCCTTTGAGAAAGAGTCTTGGTATTAGAACAGTTTTTAATCAATTAGGCCCATTAGTAAATCCTTTAAGACCTAATGCTCAAGTTTTAGGCGTTGCTTCCGAGGAACTTCTTAGTCCTATGGCTTCAGCTTTAAATAATATGGGCATGGAAAGAGCAATTATTGTTCATGGCTATGGAGGATTAGATGAGGCTTCATTAGAAGGAGATAATAAACTCGTATTTTTAGAAAAAGGTCAGTTAAAAAATTCAATACTTAATGTTTCTGACTTTAAATATAAAAATACTTCTAATAATGAACTTGTCGTTTCTGATAATGAATCCCATGAAGATATCTTGGAATCTGTTTTGAAGGGTTCTGGTCAAAAAGCACACTTGGATGTTGTTGCTTTAAATACTTCATTAGTTCTTTGGGCCGCGGGTATTGAGGATGATATTGAAAAAGGTTTTGAAAAAGCTATGTTTGCAATACAAAACGCTAAACCTTGGGATAAATTTTTATGTATGAAAACCTATCTTGAATCATAAAAATTTTTTTATTTTATGAATTATCCTTCTAATAAAAATGCAAAACTTGTTTTAAGTAATGGAACTACTTTTTCTGGTTATTCGTTTGGTGCTTCAGGTACAATTCTTGGCGAAATTGTTTTTAATACTGGGATGACTGGTTATCAGGAAGTAATAACTGATCCAAGTTATTTTGGACAGATTCTTACATTTACTTACCCAGAGATAGGAAATACAGGAATTAATTTTGAAGATTCTGAATCAGACATTTCAGTAAAAGGTATTATTGTTCGCAATTACTCAAACAATAATAGTAATTGGAGATCTAAATTAAATTTTAATCAGTGGCTAATAGATAGAAATATTGTTGGACTTTATGGAATCGATACAAGAGCACTTGTTAAAATTTTAAGATCTAATGGTTCTATGAATGGACTTATATCTTCAGAAAATAAAGATCTAAGTACATGTCTTAGGCTTATTTCTAATGCTCCTGATATGGAAGGTTTAAATTTATCAAAAGAAGTTTCAACAAAGAATAGTTATCTATGGAAGGAGAATACGAAAACTAATTTTGACTTAAGAGAAAAATTTCCTAATATCAAAAATAAATTAAAAATCGTTGCAATTGATTTTGGGATCAAAAAATCAATTCTTAATAGATTAGTATCACATGGATGTGAAGTATTGGTTTTACCTTCAAATTCGTCTTTTGACGATGTATTAGATCATAAGCCTAACGGAATCTTTTTTTCTAATGGGCCAGGCGATCCTTCTTCCGTCTTAGATGGAATAAATTTAGCTAAATCACTTATAAATTATGGAAAAATTCCGATGTTTGGAATTTGTCTTGGCCATCAAATATTCGGGCTTGCATTGGGAGGCAAAACCTATAAATTACCATTTGGACATCGTGGATTAAATCATCCTTGTGGGATGAACAATAATGTTGAAATAACTAGTCAAAATCATGGTTTTGCTATAGATCCAAATTCTTTATCTGAAGAAATTGTTAACATAACTCATTTCAATCTTAATGATAAAACTGTTGCCGGTTTGAAACTTAAAAATAAGCCTATATTCAGTGTTCAATATCATCCAGAGGCTGCTCCTGGTCCTCACGATTCAGATTATTTATTTGAGGAATTTGTTTCTCTTATGTTAGAAAGATGTTGACATATGGATTCTTTTTGATTTGATAATTACATTTGGTAAATTATTTTTTTGGAGGGATTTAATCATAGAAGATTTCCAAAAGCTTACAGTTTCCCTAAGGGGAAATATCGAAGTAAAAGCAAACATTATTGTTTTTACTTTTAAAGGACAATTAGATGCATTTTCTGAAAAGCAATTTAAAACTTTTATAACTAATGTTCTCAAAAAGAATGACCTTCCATTAGTTATTGACTTGAGCAAAATTGATTTCCTTGATTCATCAGGATTAGGAGCTCTTGTTCAAACATCCAAGGAGTGCAAAAAACTTAAACTTGGGTTTTCAGTTATTGGAAATTCTAGAGTTTCCCAAACTATAAAACTTGTTCGATTAGGAGACTTTCTCAATTTGAAGGAGACTCTTGATGATGCATTAACATATTTGAATAATTGAATTATTGGATACAAAATCTTGTACCGCATGGTTCACCTGAAGAGATAGGTGTTATTCAACTTGCTTGGCTGGGGGATTCTGTATGGGAACTGCATCAAAGATTACGTTATGTTCATATTCCTCTTAATTCAAAGGAGCTACATCTTTCAGTCGTAAATGAAGTTAAAGCTCAAGCTCAATCGAAATCTTTGGCAGATATAGAACATTTGTTAAATTCTTTTGAAATTAATTTAATCAGACGTGCTAGAAACAAAACAAAGAGATTTCCAAAGTCTTCAGATCCATCAATCTACTCAAGAGCAACTGGTTTTGAAACATTAATTGGTTGGTTATTTCTAAAGGATCCTAAGAGATTGTCTAAAATTTTTGAATACCTAGAGTGTAAATAGGCTAATAAATTTATGAAAAACTTTTCAAAAAATAATTACTCTAAAACAAATAGAGACAAAGATCCGAGAAAATCACAATCAAAAAATAATTATAAATCAAATAATTTTCAAGAAGATAGAATTCCTCCTGGTAAAAATAATACTTATGGAAGAAATAATTTAAAAAAAAGAGATAATTCTAAAACTAAAGAAAACTTTATTTTAAGTCCTAAAAATAAGCCTAGAAATAATTTTAATCAACAAGAAAGAAAGTATTCTTTAAATAAATCTAGTACAGAAAATAACCCCGAAAAAAGTCTTAAAAATTTTCAATTGAATTTTCATGACAGAAATTTTGATGATTGGGTATGGGGTAAGCATTCTGTTTTTGAGGTCCTAAAGAGTGGACGACCAATTAACAGAATTTGGTGTACTTCAGAAATATTTTCTTCAGAAAAATTTTTTTTAATATTAAAGGATCATAAATTTAAAGGTGTTTTAATAGAAGAGGTCTCTTGGTCTAGACTCTCACAATTAACTTCCGGAGCTGTTCATCAAGGAGTAGCGCTTCAACTTGCTTCTTCCCAAACTTTGTCTTTAGATGAATTAATAAATAGATCTAAAAGAAAGTCCAATAACCCTATCTTTGTTGCTTTAGATGGTATTACGGACCCTCATAATTTAGGAGCTATTATTAGATCAGCAGAAGCTTTTGATTGTAAAGGGATTATTATTCCTCAAAGAAGATCTGCAGGATTAACTGGAACTGTTGCAAAAGTTGCTGCTGGAGCATTAGAACATATAGCCGTAAGCAGAGTCGTTAATCTAAATAGAGCGATAGATTTATTAAAGAAAAATGGGTTTTTAATTCTCGGATTATCAGGAGATGGACAAATACCTATATCTGAATTTGATCAAAAGACACCAGTTGTAGTTGTAGTTGGAGCAGAAAATAAGGGGATCTCTTTACTCACTCAAAAGAAATGTGATTATTTGCTCAAAATTCCTCTTAAAGGGAAAACTTCCAGCCTAAATGCCTCTGTTGCTGCAGCGATTTCTATTTATTACTTGTCTAAGAACTAGTTTTTTAAAAGAAAATTTTAAAATAAATAAATTTTTAATATTA
>MDTE01160901.1_pt1 | contig 12327 bp, 4 predicted proteins | sample 811231 | NCBI WGS metagenome assembly MDTE01 (sample SAMN05326651, study PRJNA326480) | marine metagenome | isolation source: seawater | place: Indian Ocean: Red Sea | collected 2010
GAAACGTCAGGGTGAATGATCGCCATGTAGTTACCGTTTTCCCAACCCGGAGCGTTACGTCCACGAAGCTGTGCGACGGCCTTCCGACCTTCGGCAGCGGTGTAGTTATCGGTAGCTGTGATAGCGCCACGGCTTGTTTGCCCGACATACGTTACGTTTGAACCGCCGTTTACTACGTCGGAAACGATTTTGTCGAGCGAATCAGCCATGTTGTAGCCAACAATGTTGGCCGCATCAGCGTCCACGTTTAGGAATGAGGTTCCACGGACCTTAGCGCTGGTAATAACAGCGTTGCCGTACTCAGCAAGAGTTACGGTTACTGCGCTATCTGTCAACGCAACGGCAGTTACATCAGCATTTTCGGTAAGTGCCGATGTTGCTTGTGCCATGTCAGCGTAGAACGTGAATTGTACGCCCGAACCATTGTGGCTCTGGGCTGTTGACCTGACATCAGCGATCATTTCGAACAACGGTTGCGAACGCAAAGCGAAATACGCAACCTGATCGAACGCCGTTTTTACCTGATCGTCAAGCGTTGAGGTTGTTACTGTAGGTGTTGCCACTCTAGAAGTCCTTAGTAGGGACTCCGATGGCTAAGAGTTACAGATTACTGGCTAGCTCCCCAAAGAACGCCTTCAGACTCCATCAAAGCACGCAACTCATCTGTATTTGTTGTCGCTTTAATACGAGCTTCGAGATCTATAGGTGACACTGGATCTCCACCTTCCCCGGCTGCTTGTATCCGTTGTTCAGCTACCAACGTATCGTCAGAAACTGCTGAATTAATTGGTGGTGCATCAGCACCTAAGAACCCGGCAGCTTCAGCTTCCATACGGATAGCTTCCACATCGAGTTCTCCCTCATAACCCTTCACGAAATACTTAGCACGTGGATCGCTAAGATCAATTCCCGCAGAACGGAAAGTATCTTGACGTTCATAGGAAGAAGCACGTTTTTCGGCTGCTGTTGCTCTCGCTTCAGCGTCCTTTAAACGATTTTCTAAATCACGTCGCCAATTAGGTTTCGATTCAGTTGAACTGTCAGAACCTGCATCACTGTAACCAGTGGAGTCGGAATCTGTCATATGTCACTCACCTATCTTTACACACCCTCGTCGGTGGAACCTCGGGTGGAAGTCGTATTGTTAGCTCGCCCTTCCGGGGCCAACAAATAATAGATTAAATGCAAAGAATCTTTATGTCAAGTACTGGTAGTGGTTATACCACGCATACCTTGGCCTGAAGCAAGGGGATTTGTTCGTCCACCAAATTGCCGTTCACGACGTTCTCGCTCACGACGCATCTTTGTTTGGCTATCTGTGTTAATTCCGAATGCGGCTTCACCCAATTGAGTGCCGCTTAACCCTTCAGAACTAAAGATACCTTTAGACAACCCAGCAATTGGTGAGGTACGTGCTGCGATTTCTCGTCTTTGCACATCCATTTCTTGTAAAGCATCAGACAAACCTCTACTAAACCTTTGGTCTGTGCCTAATACACGACCTGATTCTGCCATTAAACCAGCAGCCCCAAGGTTACGTCTAGCTTCAACAATACTGATAGCAGCAGCGGGGTCTAAGAAAGCCGCTGTAATGTCACCTTCTGTAAAGCCATACTGTTTAACAAGTATGTCACGTACTGGAGCGTTAGCTGTACGGCTGGCTTCTTCTGCTGAAGTTACCCGAGTCCGCCACTCTGCTAAGGAAACATCATGCCCAATGAGTTGTGTCACACCTGTTTGCATTTTCCCATCCATAGGAAATGCTTGTGAATCTAAAAAGGTAGAAGGTAACCCTGCTGCTGAAGCTATTTGGTAATAACGACGTTCCAAATCTATGTAATCTGCTTCAGTTATAGGAGCTAAACGGTTATCTCTACGCATTAGCATTCCGGGGAACCTATTGTCGTAGGTGTCTCTCACATTTGGTGGCACATAAAGAGGGTTTCGTGTCCCATCTTCAAGATATTGAGGAACATCTGATTGCCCGTAACGCAGTTGAGTAAGCATTCCTTCAGCGCTTACACCATCAGTAATGTTTTGATGTACCCAATCGCTAAGACCTGTAAGACCGAACCGTCCCAAATATCCTTCGATAGTGGCACGAGCACTCATTTGGCTTAATTCTTTTTGATAGCCAATCCAATCGTCTATCCCACTGTCGTCGTCTTCGTCTGTGACACCATCGCCTTCTACTACTACTTCTTCTTCTTCTTCTCCTCCCCCCTCTACTACTACTTCTTCTTCTTCTTCTTCTTCTTTCGGAGTGGGGTTATCCGTAGGTCGTCTTGGAGTTATAGGAACCCCAAGGGCAGATTCCATATCGACACCAGCACCAGCTTGTCGTCTAGCTCGGTCACGTCGCTTATTGATTTCTTCTTGGAGTGTACTCCCCCCATAAAACTCTGGGTCTATAAAAGCCATCAGCCGACTCCTGTCATTAACCGATTCAAATTACTAACTGTGCTAAACGCTTTATTAACGGCATTAGTAGTTCCATCGTATTCTTCTGTCCCTCGTAAATACCTAGCAAACCCTGTCGCCGTGTCATTGCGACCAAGAACATCAACTGCTAATTCTCTGTGTTGCCCTACCCACTGTGGTTTATAACCCATAACTGATTGGAAAACTGTTTCGTAAGCACCCAATATTGCTAAAGGTGTACGGCCAGCAAGAATCCGATCAGCGTGACCCGGATATAAATCAGCAGCTTGTTCGCGCAAGAAATCTTTTAACTGTTCTAACTCTGTGTCGCCACCGTCTTTTGACAAGAACATTTGAGTTGCCCACTCTTCAATGTCTCTTTCAGTTGGTTCAACAAAATAGTCATTATACGTTTTTGTGATTTCCTGACGCCCAATATTTTGAAGAGTCCCCGGTATAGCTTCATCATCAAAGTCGATTAAATCTCCAGTAAACGATTCATCTCCAAGTTCTCCTGAAATAAGGAACTCACGTATGTCGTTTACGTCCCAACCATTGAGCCACGCAAATTTTGCTGCTTGTAAAATTTGATCGTCAGTCCAATCAAGCTGTGCTTCAGCTATAAAACCTTCAATTAAATCTAATTCTGTTTCAACTAGGCTACGGCGTCGTTCTGACCATGCTTCGTGTTGCCCTTCGGTATACCATTCGAGATCTCGTTCTGCACGGTCTTCCCAATTGTTTTGGTAATACTCTGTTTGAGCAAGTAAACCGAATACCCATTCGTCGTAGTCGGGAGTACCCGGTGTCAACGCACCGTATTGTTCTGGATCAGTAATGATATCGATTATGTGAACACCATCGATAGTCAAAGCATCGTTGTTGCCAATCCAACCCCAAATGCCAGCCGCTACTTTGTCTTTATATTCAGGAGGCATTATGCCTTCAGGGTCTGTAGCCATATTTGTTCTCTTATTCGCTAGTTGTATGGGTATGCCTCTGCCTTTCCCATGCATGTCAAGGGTAACTACCCGATCTTGGTCGTATAACTTAGGGGTAGTTTCACGGTTTATTAAAGGACGATCTTCACGGTTAATAAACTTAAAAGGTTTAATGCGGTTGTATTCTTCACCCATCAAATCTTTAATACGGTTTTCTTCTTCTTCAGTTTTGGCTTTTAATAATTCTTCTTCTAATGCTAGGTATTCTTCCGAAGGAACAAAGGGAGGGTATATTCTTTCGTATAGTTCTTTAGCAGACTGATGAGCTTCTTCAAATTTTCTATCCCGATTTATGCGGTCTTGTTCTCCAAGTTCTACGGTGTAATCAGGGTGAGTAGACCAAGCACCAAAGTTATCGCCGGGACTCCAAACCGAAGAAAGAGCAATCAGATTGCGTCTGAACAACTCTTCTTTACCGTGCTTCGCACTAAAAAACTCATCCAATGATTCTTTGGTAACTACATCTACCCCTCGGATTTTTTCAGTTCTTAAATGCTCTCCCCCCATTATTCTGTTAATTGTTGCCGCTCTTTCTGCGCCATATTCAGGAAGAAAGTTAATTTGCCATATCCCGTAAGATCTATCTACTGCTTTCGCATTCTTTAACCCTCGGCTTTTCCCAGTCGCTCTAAATTAGTCATCATCAAAATCATAATTTTGAGCATCCAGAAAATTGTTTGCTTCAAGAAAAGCTAAAGCAATAAGATCTATCGGTTCGTTGTCATATATCCCCGGAATAGAGTAAACCGCTTCAAGTATCTCTTCTGGCGTAGCAACTAATTCTGGCATTATTTACCTTTGCATAGCTCTCAGCAAAGAAGACCGTGCGGTTCTTTGATTAGTTTCAGCAATTTCATCTGCATACTCTTCTTCGATCCCACTCGCATATCTCGCTGAATATTCTGCTTGCGATGCAGCACCTTGCCCAGACATTCCTTTATCCATTTGAACTTCTCTAGTCCACGTATCTGCTAACACAAAGAAAGCCTCATCCGGGGCACGACCAGTCAACTCTCGGTAAACGCTTTCCGCAAGAGCATCACTGTATTCTTTCGTAACAGTCTTTACCGCACCTAAAGCAACAGCTTCATCAAACAAATAATCTGTTAGATCTTTCATCGACATAGCTCGACGATGCTCACCGAATTGTCCCGAGTCCCAAGGGTCTTCAAACCCAAGCTCTGCTTCCGTCAAAGCCGGAATCATATCCAGAGTTTCAAACCCAGTGGACATAGGGTGATCTTTCAACAAACTTGCTTGAAGAGCAGCATCTTCTTGAATAGTTGACAATGCAATGAATACAGAATCCCGGTCGTATATCAACTCCGGGGTACTCATTATTAGTTTCCTTAAATTAGGATCTTTCATCATCGTTGGCACAAGACTTTCAGCAATCAATCTTTGCGCTCTGGAAGATTGTTGATCGTAAAGATCCAACCCATCTTTAATAGTGAACGGTCGGTCTTCTTCAACCATTCGACGAAACTCAAAACCTTTTTGTTCCATGTCTCTATCTATTTTGGTTGCCGTTCCGATCATCAGTTCATCACTTTCGAGACTGAATCCCGGTGCGAAAACACCAAAGTATGGTTGATCTTTTAACCCAAGTGTTCCTGCTGGGACAACACCTTGCATAAACATAGAACCGCCACGACCAAGGGGATCAAAGCCAGTTGAAACAATATCTCCCCCTCCCGGCTGATTAACAAACTCTATATCAGTAATTAGAGCTTCATTTCGAGGAGGACTAGCTGGTGGTACAGCGCCCATCAACAAAGCTTGTGCTTCTTCTGGGGTCATTTGACCATCAGCAACTCGACCTTCAAGCCATTCCGCAATCTCGGCTGCTCCTCTTCCCCCGGAGTTCCCTTGCTGCGGATCTGTTCCTTGTTCTACCTGAGATAAAGAATCTGCGTTGGGATCAAACCTTTCTTTTTCTTCATCAGACAAGTTCGGCAAAATGTACTCTTGATAAATCTTTAAAGCGAGCGGCCCCGCATTGAGATTCGGAGGTAAAGGCACTTCTGCCAATACGTCACTTAGTTTTCCTAAGAATGACATCAGTCACCTGTCCTTAATGTCGCAGGCGCAAACTCAGAAAGATTAGAAGTATTCACACTTTCGATATTACTAAAGTACCTGTCGTATATATTTCCAAAGTCTGGGAACGTCAAGAGTTGCAAAACCCCGATTTCCCATTGACGTGAAAGATCTTGATTTCTTGTATAAGAAAGTCTCAAATATGAGCGGTTGCCGGTGGCTTCGGCTCGTGCTAAAAGACTTTGAGCTATACCGTCATGTAACTGCAAATAACGTTGGATAAGCGGAATTTCTGGACGGTAAGCAAACGCTTCATCTTCAACTATTAACCTGAAGCCTTCCAAAATTTTCTTCTGTGTAACCGGATCACCAATCTTGTTAAACTCACTGGCCCACATTGGATTTTTGCGAGATAGTTCTGTAACGAAATTCCGTCGTTGAGTCCACAAATCAAAGTTTGATTGTGCGTTAAGGCTCCCCGAACCACCGGCTTGCATCCGCTTGTTTAATTCATTAGTCAACGAATTGCGGAATACCCGGTACTCTCTCCATCCTAAATTAGATCCTGCTTCATGTAAGAAATCGTCAGGTGTCAGAGTGTCACGTCGGCCTTCTTGTCGTTCTATCTGTGCAACCGCTTTGTTGTACGCAAACTGCACATCTATAGCTCCGACTTCGCCGGTTATAAACGCTCCCAATTCAGGATATTCCGTAGCCATAGCTTTGTGATCTTCGTAGTAACGATGTCCTTCAAGCGATCCAGCTATAACCCCATCAGCAAGTGTCCGCCGTGCTGTAGCTGACCAAAGCTCTGGATGGTTTTCCATCAACCAAAGATCGGCTACTTCATCACCATATTCTTTTTCGGTACGCCAAAACTCTGAAAGGATCGGCCAATACGGTGACTGTTGTTGATAGGAAACTGGTATTGCCAAAGACCGAAGCATCCTCATCGAGTAAATCATTTTGGTTCGACGTTCTACTTCATCGAGTAGCCGTCTAGCTCCTGCTTCAGAATTAGGTAGAACATTCCCTTGTATGTACTGTTCAGCAAGAATATCTTGCAGCACTCTCGCCGCTGTTGCTGCTCTCCGGTCAGTGTCAAGACCAGCTACTGATGCAGCGCTCTTTATCCAAGAAGGTGTATGAGCAGCAGCGTACCGTTCAAGTGCATTGCCTCCTTCTACTAAACCGTAAGGGAACAGAAAATCAAGAGACTCATAAATGTCAGGATTTTCAATCGCAAGTTCACTTGCAGCGAACGAAACTATCGGCCCAGTTCCCGCAAAGCCACCGATTAACGAAGCTGAACGCAGATTTAAATCGATTGGCATTTTAGAAGCTACAGAAAGACTGCCAAAGAGTTTGTGTGAACCAAAGAACTTTGTGTCAATTTCTGAATCAAAGACATCAGGTAGCTGAACCATCAAAATACTTTGTCCGTTTTCATCTTCGGCTGTTGCCACAGTCCAAAGTTTCAACATTCTGAAAACAAACACTGGATTTTCAGCAGCTATACCAAACCATCGTGTTGTAACTTCCTGCCACGCTCCAAAGAACGGGGAGATTTCCCCAACTAATTCTTCAAACTTTGAACGGTTAGCCAAATCGTAAAGAACATCTTTAGTTTGTTGAAGAGCACTAGCTCTTGTTTTGTTAACTACACCTTTAAGAGCTTCGGGGCTAATTCGATAGTTGACACCTTCTGCATCGTCTAAGCGATATAGCTGAAGATTTTCAAAGATTTCACGTGTGTAAATGCTTTCGTAAAGAGTGCCTCGTGAAAGATAATCTTCGACCATTGTCAGATTTTCGAAGATGCCGTCAAGCAAACCTTTGTATCGGTCAATAATATTTTTGCTTTGCAGAGCATCGATAAAGGAAGAATCGGTAACGACTTTACCGAAGTCGCCTATGCCGTTAGATTCCCAAGTGTATTGACCTCTTAGATCAGATTTACGTTGGGCTTTTTCATAATCTGTTAAGAAGCGAACTTTATCCCAACTATCGGAAACAGCGGTTCTCCGCATCTGTTCGATTATGTCTGTGCTTAACGTGCGGGCAATTAAAACATTCTGAGACTCACCAGCAACAGATTTCGCAACAGTCTCATTCCATGAGTGTTGGAAAATTTCTAGTGTGCTGGGGCCACGGAGATTTTGTCTTATGGAGTCCCAGCTAACTACGTCTTCCCATTTACGACCTGAGTCGCTCATTCTAAATGGGGTTTCTCTTATAGAATCATCAACCCACCGTGGACCTTCGATTCTATTTGGTCCAAATAGATCTTCAAAAAATTCGTCGGGGTAATAGCGAGAACCTGTTGCTTGTCGGTATTGCTTATCGAGTTGCTTATATAAACTCCAAAAATCTTCGTGCCGTTGGTTTAACTTTCTGATACCAGCAGCTACTTCAACATTCCACGAAATGGGAGTGCCTTGTATTAGAGATCGTCTTGCTTCATCGAAAACATCTACGGAACTTGGCAAGATACTGTTTGCTTCGTACCCCATTTTTACTGCTAATTCGTAAAGCCCATCCCCAATTCCTCGATCGAATCCGTGCCATTGTTCAGGAAGAAGTTCTTGCACATTATTGGCACGCATCCACTTAACAATTTCGTCAGCATCGTATCCCCCCACTCTTTCTGTTTCCGAAAATACTTTCGCCCACAATTGTTGAGCAAGATTTGTTTTATCGAGATCCTGTGGAATTACATGGCGGATTAAGAAATCGTCATACGCTTTAGAAAAATTAGCTTCTTCGTATTGGTTCAGTATGTCGTATTGGTGAGCGCCTTGGAATTTTTCAAAACGTCTTTGCACATCAGCTTCAGCGTCAAGTTGCGCTCTTGCCATTGGATTAGCTGATATTCCACGTCGCCAAATTTCTTGTTGCTGTGGAGTATTGCCAAATGCTTTATCTACACGTGTTGAACCAACTTGTGTTGACCCGTAACCCCACTCGTTTAAGATCTCTCCTGCCTCTTCAAGCATAGAGATTGGTTTCTCCATGCTGGGGTCTAACTTTGCGTCACCAACAATTTTAGTTTGATAGTCATTTACAATTTCGGCACGAGTGGCTAATAGTCGAGCGACTTCGTTGCGATCTTTAATTGTGGTTTGCAACTGTTCCGCCAAATTCTTTAACGAACCTTGCGTATCAAGTATCTGAGTTACATCTTCTGGTTGGATAAAGAACTTTAGATCTGGCATCGATGATTGGAACATCACGGGCCAAGTAATTATGTCCAAACCGTCCCTATTTTCCGCCTTAAGCTTATTGAACCTATGTTCAATAATAAGTTGGGTTAAATATGAGCTTCTTGTATACACCTCAGTAGTACGAATATCGTTCCAACTAACTCTGTCAGCACGACGTGGAATCCCGCTCCGGTTGATGTCAGCTTGCCTAGCGCGGAAAGCACGCATATTCATTATGGCTTCGTCAGAAGCTGGAGTTACCGATGGATCGATGTAATACGGATTCTCCCCTCTAGCTCTAGCACCTAGTTCTTGAATAAGCTGCCAATTTATACGACCAGCGATATCTCCTGCATTGATTAAGCCTTCATCTTCTAGCAGCCGCCTGTACATCCAAGATTCTGTTGTACCTGCTTCGTTAATCCAATCATTGTATGTGGCATCTCGGGCCATCCAATGTTCACTTTTTATCTCTGCTACTTCGTCAAGCGCATACTGCGGAATGTCAGGATATTGCGCCCGCATAAATTCTGAAATATCTAGTCTGTTTGCACGTTCGACCAGATCCAATGCTTCTGCTCGCAAAGCCACACCGTATGTATCAGCTAATTGGCGACGTGCAAGTTTTGTTAAACTGTTTCGACTGTATGTTGTGTAAAGGCCAGCGGCAGCAGCAGCGCCTACCGGACCACCAAAGAACCAACCTGATCCAGTCATAGCAAGAGTTCTTATATTCGCACGCTTATTTGCATACTCTTCCCCAATAGCATCAGCGACAAACTCTTCTATTGTTCTTTCAAAGCCCACCACACCTTCATCATGTGATCGTTTATAAAAGTCAACTTGCTGAACCCAACCTGCCCCTGTAAGCGAATCCGGCAACTGCTCAACGAGTTTGTCGGCTACAACAGCGTTTATATCTACCCCAGCTTTACGAAGCCAGCGAACACGCAATTCATCAAAGGATGCGCCAAGACGCCCCAATGCCATCGCAGCCCCTAAATGTGCAACATTGCGTAGTTGCGAATCTGTGTTAACTACCATTTGCCAACGTGGAGTCAGAAGCGTATGACGCTTCCACATTGTTAATGCTTCACGACGTGTCGCTCTAACTATTGCATTTCTGGCGCTAACAGAAACATCTAGGTTTTCTCCGTTGGGTCCAATAATAGTTTTTATATCGCCTTGAAGAACTTGGAAAAGGCGTTCGAATTTATCCCACCGAGGCATCACTAATGTTTGCCGCATTTGTGATGGAGACATTGGTTTATAAATAAATGTTGTCCCACCCAATTCGGGAATTACTACTTCAGTGAAATCACTATTCCCGTATCGTCGTTCTGTGTGTTCTGCCGCATCTTCTAATAAACGTTTAGCTGCATCAATATCGCCTCGGAGTATTCCTTTCATTGCAGCCGAAACACCGGCACTTCCCCAATCAACATCTTTAAATATTGGGTGAGGAGTTACTGCGTTTATTGCACCGTTAAGAGCCGCTTCATTAAGACGATCAATTTTGACTGCTAATTCATCCCCATAGGAATTAAGAAAGTCCATCATTAGATCATCAACACGTTGCTCTGCTTCTATCCGATTCCGAGGAGCCGGTTCTGGAAGTTCTGGCGTACCCTTGTAGGTCATAATCGCAAGATCAAGAAGCGTAAAATCTTCACCGCTAGCTAAACGTCGAGGTGTATCAGGCGCAGCATTCTTTAGCGTTGCTTTTCTCTCACGTCTGCCCATGCCGGGAGGCACTAAAAGATTGATGCGTCCTAATTCACGGAACATAACTTCAAGTTGCCCAGCAACGGTACTCCGGTCATGGACGTTTATAACTCCATGAGGAATTTTTTCCGAGAACAGCCTAACGAAGCGACTATTCATCGGGCCTGCTAACGGCCCTGATTTGCTAAACAAAGTTTTCGCTAGCACTCCTGTGCTTGTCGATGGGGCAGATGGCAAAGCTTTAGCTAATGCAGGATTCAATGGAGCCATCGCAGCTTCTATTATTTGATCTGCGACTAAAGAATGAGCTTCAGGGGAACTAAGCATTTCGGGAACTGGATCGTCGAACGGAGCAGTTCTTGTCTGCAAAACATTCGTAGCTATATCTTCTTTGAATCCGATAGGTGGAATACGTTCGTAGGTTTTAACCAGCATCCCGACTAATGCGTCATCTAATCCTAAAACTGCTTGCCAAGGGAATCTATCCATTTCCGAAATGCGGTCGATCAATTCCATATAGGGGCTATTCGGATCGAACCCAGCAAAATCTATAAGATCAGTTGCGCTCTCACGAACAAACCCTCTCGCTGGTGGCACCGCCGGAAAGAGATCTTGGAACTCAGTCAAACCCATTTCTCGACCTAAAGCATGGTCGAACCTTACGTGTTCATAGTTTTCAATTATGTCGCCAGCTTGACGTAAAGCTTCTTCTGATACATCTGCTCCAAGTTGTGACCAAGCCCAAGCTGGGGAATCCGGTCCTGCTTCTGGCATCCGCATTGTTTCCCAGACTTCGTTCATTAAATCTTCGATAACCCGCTTTCCTTGAACTTCGGCCATTTGGGCTAAAGCACGTGGGCTAAACAAATAGTTTTTGATATAAAGAGCGTGGGCTGCTTCTTTGGCTTTAAGGGTTAGACGTAACCGTTCAGCATTTGATTTAGAAGTAGGGTCAAAGTGTGGACCTTCCGGGTCGTCTAAAATCTCGACGGCCTCATCCAAAAGGCTGACCCCTTCATCACGTTGATAGATTTTATCTTCTTCTCTTACTTTCTCATCGAATTTGCGTTTCCGAATTTGTTCTTCAAGTGCAAGAATGTTTTGTCGTGCATGACGAATTTCTCTAAAGTGCCAGTGAACGGTAGCTCTCTCTTGGTTATGCCTAATTCTCATTGAAGTTGGCACGGAATACTCGGTTTGGTCACCTATTTCGTTGTCACGGTCTATATGTCTGTCGATGCCTTCATCAGCAAGTTTGACTGTTTCATCGATGTTCCGAGTATAAGTAGGGATTATGAATGGGGGATCGTTTGGTTCGGCTAGTAACCCGGATCGAAATTCTGTAACCCGTTTGTCGGTGGGATCAACAGTTTCATCTATGTCGTAAACACTTCTGATTTCGGAACCGAAAACACCTCTTTCTCTTGTTCTGATAACAGGCGCTTCGATATCTCGCAACAAAGACCAAATGTAAGAAAAGTCTTTTGCTTGTTCTGTCATCGCTGCTTTAACAGCAGGGTTCCCTTTTTCTAAACGAATAAGATTGTAATAAGGAAGCCAAGAAGAACTATCTACAGGACCAGCATTAGCCACACGTGCATATATTTGTGCTCGCTGCCAAAGCTGATCTTTAGGCAATGCCTTATAGAACGGTCCCCATGTAGGCAACTCTTTAAACAAACGTAGAGTCAAACGATCTAAAAACTTTTCAGTGTTATATGCCCCTCTTGCCCCAGCCCAACGATCTTTGCCGTAGAGTTCATCGACATATCGACCCCAATCATCTGGACTCATTTGACTAGCCAACCCCAATAAAGCTGATTGGTTACCAAGAGAAGCTTGGTATATGCCTTGCATTTCTAAAAGTTCATTAGGAACTGCCGCTCTAACGAAATCATCTATCATTTCGTCTGTGGCAGCGACTAAATAATTAAACC